>Ga0224501_10004379_pt1 | contig 11138 bp, 8 predicted proteins | sample SF_Oct11_sed_USG_4_FD_169105 | JGI IMG/M metagenome (GOLD analysis project Ga0224501, IMG submission 169105) | Sediment microbial communities from San Francisco Bay, California, United States - SF_Oct11_sed_USGS_8_1 | ecosystem: Environmental > Aquatic > Marine > Sediment | place: USA...
CTAAAAAGATTAAAATCCCAAACGAGGTAAAAGTTTCCAAAAAAATCACAATCAAATATAGGAAACCTCAAAACATCATAATCACAGGCATGGGAGGCTCCGCCATAGGAGGAGAAATACTCCAAGACTGGCTACGAGACAAACTTCCCATCCCCATTGAAATTTGCAGAAATTACACTCTACCAGCTTATGCAAACAGAAACACGCTCGTTTTTGCAATCAGTTACTCAGGAGAAACTGCAGAAACGCTCAATACATTCATAGACGCTATCCGCAGAAAATGCATGACCATAACCATAAGCTCAGGAGGACACCTCCTCTCCTTCTCCAAGAACCTGCAAATACCCCACGTAACAATACCTAGCGGACGACCTCCACGCGCCGCAATTTCCTATATATTCTTTCCACTTCCAATCCTCTTAGAGAAGATGGATATTCTTTCGAACACCGAGAAAGACATTGAAGAAACCATACGGGTTCTCAAAAAAGTGAGTAGAGAAAACTCCCCTCACATTCCCACAAAGAAGAACATGTCAAAAACGTTGGCTTTGGAGTTGAAAGAAACCATACCTGTGATCTACGGATTTGGACAATCTAGAGCCGTAGCCCATCGAATGAAGACACAGTTTAACGAAAACAGCAAGCTTTTCAGCACATACAACGTTTTTCCAGAGCTCAATCACAATGAAGCTGTTGGATGGGAAGCCCATGAAGACTTCGCAAAGAAAATTTCGGTTATACTTATTCGAGATCGTGACGAGCCGCCGGAAATCAAACATAGAATTGAGATGACCAAAATGTTGGCTTTACATAAAGCTCAAAAAGTCTTGGAAATCTATGCGAGGGGGAAAGGAAGATTAGCGAAGATGTTTTCTGTGCTACTTGTGGGGGACCTTGCAAGCGTTTATTTGGCGATTCTGCGAGGTATAGATCCTGCGCCTGTGAAGACCATTGATTTAATAAAGCGGGAGATGAGTAGGAAGTTTGATGTGGTGGACAAGCTGGAAGGGGAGATTCTAGAGATGATTGAGTGAGTGCTTCTGTTGCGTGTGTGAAGGTTTCTACCGCAACCTAGTATATGGTTCTATTAGGGTTTTGTTGGGTTTTCTTTTGGCGGTGGTTTGTTTCATAAAGCTTTTATATGGTTGGGTTTGTGTGTATTGTTGGTGTTTGTGTTGGAGCCGAGTAAGAAGCCTTTGAATGTTTTGGCGAAACTGTTGAATTGTTATGTGGCTATTGTTTTGAAGAGTGGTGCTGAATATCGTGGAACTGTTGTACGTTGTGATGGTTATATGAATGTTTTGTTGGAGAGTGCTGTTGAGCGGTTTAAAGATGAACTGGTTGCTAATTATGGTCGTGTTTTAGTTCGTGGCAATAATGTTTTGTATATTAGAACTGATGTCCCTAAGAAAAAGTAAAAGCAGGATTTACGGTTTTATTAGGCTATTTGCCTGTGTCTCTCTCTCATTAGACCCCCCTACAATTTTTTTACAGTTACTCATCCTCTCTCTTTTGTAGACCCCCTATACCCCGCCTATTTTGCATGCATGGATTTAGATATACATTGTTTTTAGAGGTTTCAACATTAAAAAACCTCTAAACTAACCTCTAAACTCCTTTTTTGCATGCATGCTACTGAAGGTTTTGATTGAGATATTCTTTTAAGATTATACAGCAGAGTAGATAATGTGACTAGAGAGTAGTATGGAGTAATTCTTGTGTCGTCTCGTGAGCGAAGAGTTGTTGTCCCAACTCCTCGTCCTGTTGTTATGAGAGAGATTCAACTAATTGATAGAGATGAAGAGATGCAAGTTCTTAGGGAAGCTGCTGATAGGGCAACTCGTGGAGAAGGCGGTGTCATTTTTCTGTACGGTGAGGCTGGAATCGGAAAGACAAGGCTAGCTAGAGAATTAGGGGTTTATGCACGTTCACAAGGCATGAAGGTACTATCTGGCAGGTGTCCAGCACTATTCAGAATGGATGGTGTGCCTCCCTACGTTCTTTGGGAAGAGGTCATTAAAGACTACCTGGAAACTTGTACTCCTGAACAGTTATTCAGAGTAGTTGGCTCTTATCCAGTTGAAGTCTCTAAGCTGGTTCCTGAGCTTAAGCAAAAACTCAGGACTTTTCCCCAGTCTTTTCCGCTAAGTCCTGAGCACAGTCGTGACAGACTGTTTGAAGCAGTCTCACAGTTCGTCACCAACATTTCTAAGGAAACTCCATTGCTGGTTATTCTTGACGATTTGCAGTGGACTGATCAGTCTTCGCTTCTGCTGTTGCATTATTTGGCCCGAGGAGTCTATAGGGAATCTTTGCTTCTTCTGGGTGCTTATCGTGATACTTACGTTGATAAGAAACATCCTCTGTCTCCTGTTTTATCAGAGTTGAATAGGGAACGTTTGCTCCAATCCGTCCCTTTGAAACGCATGTCCTTTGATGATGTTTCAGAGATGATTAGACGGATATTAGATCAAGATGATGTACCGAAAGAATTTTGTGAACTGATTTACGGAAAGACTAGAGGCAATCCGTTTTTTGTTGAAGAAGTAATAAAATCCCTAAAGGAAGAGAAAGTCATCTGCCGTGAGAAGAACAAGTGGGGGATCAAGGAAGTTTCAAGGATTAAGTTTCCAGAAACCGTCAAAGACGTCTTGAAGACGAGAATAGATCGGTTAGATGATGAATGTCAACATGTGTTGACTATGGCTTCTTTTATTGGGAAAGATTTCACTTTTGAGGCTTTATGTGGAATTACAGGCTTGAAAGAGGATAAGTTGCTTAAACTAATGGGGAAGATGTTAAAAGCAGAATTGATTGAGGCGAGGGTGATCCGTGGAGAAGACGTATGTTCCTTCGCCGACATCATAGTAAGAGACGTTGTACATGAAGAAGTCAACCCTTTAGAGCGTAGAAAGCTTCATGGTGTCACGGGACAAGCCCTAGAGAAGGTTTATGCTAAAAATATTGATGAACATCTTGGAGAGTTAGCCCTACATTTTCTTGAGAGTGGAGATAAAGACAAAGCACTTGACTATTTCTTGAAAGCCGGAGAGAAGGCTTCGAAGGTCTATGCCAACAGCGAGGCTGCTTCCTACTTCCAGTCTGCCCTTAGGCTTCTTAAAGAGAAGGAAGGTGAGCTTCAGGGAAAAGGACGTGTCCTTGAGAGGCTTGGAGACATCAAAGGCATTGTCGGTGAGTATGATGACTGCTTGAAGTATTGGAATAGCGCTTTGCTGTTATGGAAACAACTGCAAGAGACAGAAAAGGTTGCAAGATTGCACCGTAAAATGGCGAACGTTCTTTGGGATAAGATGGGTGACACGGAAAAGGCTAAGGAGCACCACGATAAGGCTTTGAAGATCTTAGAAACCGAGCCTGAAAGCGTTGAACTAGCGAGCCTATACCGGGATGTGGCGGGCATGGTTTGCATGGGACGTACTGGAGATATGGCTGAAGCTGTTTCCTGGGCTGAGAAAGCACTCGAGCTTGCCAAAAAACTGAACGCCCTTGAAGTTATCGCAGGTTCATACGCTTGGTTGGGAGAATTCTTGGGTAGGCTCGGAGACCTCAAGAAAAGTCGTGAATGCTTGGAGAGGGCGTTGAAAATAGCACTTGATAACGGTTATATGGAGACCGCGTTGTTGGCATACAATGACCTGACTGCAATGCTTCCGGGAGAAAAGGAAAGAGGCTTGGAATATTTAGAGAAAGGATTCGAACTGGCGAAAAAGGTGGGAGATGTCTCCAATCAATCTGGGATTGGCGCCAATCTGGCTTTCATGTATATTGGCATGGGAAATATGAACAAGGCATTGTCTTTGGCGGAAGAATCACTTGCATTGGATAGGAAAGCCCGCAACCTGACTCACCTTTTCTTTTCTATCGGTGTTGTTGGATTTGCTTACCAGATATTGGGAGAATGGGACAAAAGCGAACAATACTACAAGGAAGCTTTGAGCATTTCCCAAAGGCTAGACGATTTCCAATCAATCGCCTATAGTTACGGATTTCTCTCATGGTTCCATCTTGACAAGAGGGAATACGCCAAAGCAAGAGAATACTCTGAAAAAGAGATTGAAGTCTGTGAAAGACATGGAGTAAAACGGTTAAAAATTTTAAGCTCTCGATGGTTTATTTTGGCGTACATAGAGCTTGGCGAAATCGAGAAAGCTAAGAACCTAATCGACAGCCTGCAAAAGTTTGCTCTCGAAGTAAAGGACAAAGAACTCATCGCTGACGCGGGTGCGCTGAGAGCAATGCTGTTCCGTGCACAGAGGAGATGGAAAGAATCCATCGAGCATTTTGAAAAGAGCCTTCAGATGTTCGAGACTCTAGGTGCAAGGCGATGGAACGCCTACCGATTCGCCAAATTGGTCCTCTATGAGTATGCTCGAATGTACCTAGAAAGAGATCAGGAAGGTGACGGAGAAAAGGCATATAACCTCCTTAATCAAGCGTTGGAAATATCCCAAAAGATGGGTGCCAAGAAAGAAGTAGAAAAGATAAAGTCAAAGATGATTCACTTGGAAACTGGACGTGAAATGGTTAAGCCTGAACCTGTGGTAGAGGTTGTTCTCCCAGAACGCATTACTACTGGATATGAAGACCTTGACAACCTGTTGTTTGGCGGGATACCTCAAAGCTATGCTGTCATGTTGACCTCCCCTTCATGCAACGAAAGAGACTTGTTGATCAAGAAGTTTCTAGAAGCTGGAGCAAGAGAAGGGCAGGTAACATTCTATGTTACAATTGACCCAAGTCAAGTAAAACACCTCACAGAAGAATACCAGTCAAATTTCAACCTCTTCGTATGTAATCCTGAAGCGGGTTCTATCATCAAAAGCCTACCGAATGTGTCCAAGCTAAAGGGTGTGGAAAACCTGACTGATATTGATATTGCACTAGCATCAGCTTTCCGAAGGCTAAGCAAGTCACCCAAAGGCATCAGAAGAGCCTGCATAGAAATCGTTTCAGATGTTTTGCTACAGCATCATGCTGTTTCCACTAGGAGATGGCTGACTGCACTCATTCCAAAACTCAAAGCGAGAGGTTTTACAACTTTAGCTGTGATGGATCCTGAGATGCATCCTCCTCAAGAAGTTCGTGCAGTCTTGGGCTTGTTCGATGGAGAAATAAACATCTACGAGAAAGAAACTGAGAAAGGTTTAGAGAAATTCCTGAAGATCAAGAAAATGACCAATCAAAAATACTCGAAGAGTGAACTGTCTCTGCAAGAAGAAAAACTGCAGGAATGAAACGCACGGTGATCTATGTATGCATTTTAGAGGTTATGATAGAGAGTTCTAAGTTATGTTAATGTTGTTATCCTCTAAAACTAATGCATGCATACGATTTATAAGGATTCAAATATAACCTACAAACTGGAGAAAGGACGAAAATGAGAGAACTAACGGCAACAACTCTTCTACTCGTCTTACTCGTTGCCTTGATAACGCCAACCTGCGCCTTGGTGTCCATTCAAGCCACAATAGATCAAAACATCCATGTTGTCTTCAATTTCCAAAACATCGATTCCACGATATATAATGAAACTATACGTCAAGATTCATTCGGCGTCTCAACGATTCCACAAGTCATCGAAGAGAGTTTAGAAGAAAGAGACCTGAGAAACGCAGAATGCATATACGATCCTACACAGGAAATTTTTGAAGACTCAACGTGGTCAATACGTGTAGAGTTTCTTTTGATCGGCTCAGACATCATCTATGTTACGATTAACAAAACAACAATGAACAAGATTTATAACGTAAGGACTGATTGGAGAAAATTTCATGTCAACCTAACAGACAATTACGTGCTAGACTTTAGCGAATACTTCGGCAAGCCAATAGCGGAATGGGAATTCGAAAATAAAACAACGCCAGCTCGCTATTATTGCAACGACACAAGTTCAATCGAATTCGACCCCATTTGTTACTTCACACTGCCGTCGAGAGCGATCAACCCTCATATTGCCGAAGACATGGACACCATAGTCTTTGAACTTCCACTACCTCTTGAAGAGTCTCTACTCAACAGCCCATTCCTCATCCTCGTTGCATTAATAATCGTGAACGTAGTTGCTGTCCTTTACCGAAAAATCAGAAGATAGAAAATTTCACTATACATCATTCTCTTGCTATGCTTTCCAGCTTTCAGTTCCCAAGAGTAGGTCAACCAAAGCTTTTTGATCAATTTCAGCACGGGTTCTCCAGTCGAGGTATAGTTGTTTGTTCTCATCTTCAGCTAGATAGCCGGATTGAATGTAACGATTCATGTTTGTGTCCACCCTCCAGCCTGGAAGCTTCTTGCGCAAAAGGTCTTCCACCTCTTCTCTCGGCGCCTTTCCTTTCTTCGATATTATGCAAGAGATAGCTGTAGCCAGACCTGCGATGTCGTCGATGCGCCAACCCATCATCTTGGTCTCCTTTGGTGTGAGGCCTCCTCGAAGCGTTATATAGAATCGAGCCTTGTCAAGCTGCTGGGCAGTCGGTTTCTCAACTGTTTTTTCTCCTTCAAAAACTGTCTTCACTTGTAAATCCAGCTTTTCCAAATAGCCGTCCAGTATCCCAATCACCTTAGGATAGTCAGACCCCAGCCTTCTTCCTAGTTCCCAGCCCATCACTCCTGGCTTTCTGTGGTGCCTGTAAAATAGGAGATGCGTGGCTCTCTTAATTTTTCTCACGTAATACGCTTTTCTCCTCAATCCTGCTCGCCTCTTTTCCACTTCATCCATTCTTCAACGCTTACGGAAACAGGAATAGAGATCAGCTGCTTTTTCCCGATCATAGACGCTGGTTTTTCGAAGGGTTTAATGAAAATCTCTTCCTCTAGTCGATGCACTTCCAAGGTTGCATATCCATATGTTACAAGAAAACTCGTCATATACGCTCGTTTTATCGTTTCAGAATACATGTCGGCGCCAACAAAATCCCAGTATCGAATCTTGCCCGCATCGCCGACCTTCTGTTTCAATTCTTCCCAAAACATTTCTAATTCTTCTGAGAAAGCTTTTTCAGCGAGTATTCTCTGCTTGATTAACTCTTCCCGTGTTGTGGCTCCAGTTTCCGTTTCTAGAGAAGAGGTTTTTAGCCATCTCTCGCTAATTGGAAGGAGGCTTTGCCAGTATTTGATGGCTTCAGCCAAGCTATGAGAGGATATCTGTTCTAACTCAACAATAGGATGCCAAACCTCAAGAAAAAGGTTAGCAAGCTCTTCTTTGCTTAGCCTTCGTATTTTCTCCTCAAGCAAAAACGGATCAGTGTAGAGAGAAGTTGACTGATGCTTCACCCAGTCGCTTTGGAGCTTGATGACCGAGGCTAGTTTGTGAATAGCTTCGGCGTCTAAGCAGAGTTCTTCCGGCAGCTCCCACTCTGGAAAATATTCTCGAACAACCATTAGTATGTCATCAACATCCACGATGAAAGGATCAAGACTTCTTTCCTCAATAGACTTACATAGGTCGATGACGCGTTGAAGACGTTCGCTGCCGAGTTTTTTCCTATGTCTTTTTGAGGACAATTAGAGTACCTCTTTGACAAGCGAAGTTCCTTCAACGTTTTGAACTGTAATGATGTGAACGTCTTTTCCCGTGAACGTCATCTGACTAGGCGTGATTGCTAAGTATTGAGCACCCCGTCCCTCAATCGAAGAAACGAGTAGATTAGCGATAATCTCTCTATTTTTAGGGTCCATGTGAATATCATACTCGTCAACAGCTCTGAACGGAGATCGAACGTGCTGCTGCAACGCGAGGAGAAAACTCATGGTTGCAATGCTTCTTTCCCCACCGCTCTGCGTGTAGGAGTTAAGAGGAACAGGTTTTCCTCCCTTGAAACCCACCAGTATTTCGAGACCCGCATCTTCGATATCATGTTCGTTTGTCAGCTTGACCTCTCCGATCGCTTGAGCTTGTGAAAGGATTCCCTCATATCGAAGGTTTACATGCTTCAGGAGGTCTTGAATAATCATTCTCCAAGCTGTCATCCTCGTCTTTACTTCTTCCAAGGCTTTTTCACGGTTTTCCGCAACCAACTGAGCTTTTTCCTTCAGTTCCAAGTAAAGCTTAGAGTAGGATTCATACATACGTTCGATGTCTTCGGAAACGTCGGCAAGGGCGGCGAGGTGCCCATCTGTCACTCGAATCTCGTCTAAAATCTCTGCAATGTTTTTCGTGGGCACGATTTGTGGGCCGGTCTCCTTAGCTTTTTCTACTGCTTCGTCAAGATCAGCAAGTGAGACTTGAAGCTGGCTTTCCATTTTTTCCAGAGTCTTAGTGGTGATTTCTTTTCGATACTGCAGTAAAGCCAAGTTAATCTTACGATCCAAAATGTCTCCGTTGGTACTTTCGATCTCAAAATTCAGGTGATTCCTTCTTGATTCAACGTCCGAGATTTGGACACGCAACTTTTCGAGTTGCTCGTAAGAGTTTTTAATAGAGGCTTCCAAGCCTTCACTTCTAAGATTCAACTGTTGAGTCCATGTGTTTTCAAAATTTCCGTAGGTTTCCTTGAGTCCTGCAAATCGAGTTTTGATATCTACGGGATTTACACTCCTATGAAACGTCGTCTCCAGCTGCGTTATTTTGTCTAAGCAGTCCTTTATTCCTTTCTGTCGAATTTCTGACCAAGATTGTGCTTCTTCTAGAGCTTGATTGGCCAGTGAAACGCCTACTTCGTGCTTTGCCTTTTCGTATTCCAAGTTCAATCGTTTCTGAACATGGTTTTGCCATTCTGTCTTCGCCCGTTCCACCATCATCTGAAGCTTGTTTAGTTGATCGCCAATGATCTCTGTTTCATTCTCGATATGAGAGATTTCACTTTGTTTCCCTCGAACCTGATTTCTCAGTTCAGTCACCGCTTTCTCACGCCTTGCAACTTCGACCCATGCCAATTCTCGTTCAAGGAATTTCCGCTTCATTCTTAGCTGTTTTTTCCGTTGGTACCTATCGTACTGTTCTCTCCAATAACCCAATGTTTGTTCAGCAGATTCGAGGAGCTTACCCACCGACTCTTCTTGACTTAGAATACGCCTAAGCTTTTGCTGAGCCTTAGAAACGTTTTGGCGGTAGGATTCGAACCCCACCGCTGCTTCCACCATCTTGAGCTTTTCTTCAGACTGGAGCACCGTGAACTGTTCCACCATATTTTGGTGCATAAGAATCAACATGTTGTCCGGGTCAACTCCGAGCTTTGAGAGAAGCCTTTCGACATCTCTCTTATTTGCAGCTCTGTTTTCTAGTTCAAACCAGTATTTTCCATCGCGCCTCAACATTCTAGTCAAAAAAATGTAATCTTTATTGATTTTTGGAACTGGTCGACGCCCACTTTTTCGAGAGTTGTCCAAAACTAACGTGACGCGAGCTTGGTCTTTACCCCATCGAATGAGATCGCTTAACTTTTTAGATCGTTCGGTGTAGGATTGCCCTAGCGCAACTGAAATCCCAAGCAGTATAGATGACTTACCTGAGCCATTAGGTCCGCAAGCAACGTTGACGCCTGGTTTAAAGGGTATCCTAGCGTATTCGTAAGACATGAAATTTTCGAGGATGACTTCTCGAATCAGCATTCAAGCGAGCCTCTATTTGCCCGTAATAGAGATATTTCCGCTGTTAAAAAGAATACGCATTTTCACAATAGACGTGTCAGAGGGCAAATGAAAAAATAGAAGAATATACTTGTCGTATGAGCACGTGAGAATTAATGTATTGTTACATTATTTGCGTTTTTGAATAAAATTTTGTGGAAGTCTACAGGGGGCATAGGTGGATAATGTGGCGGGCTTGGAGATGGGTTTTGAATCTGAAAGAGGGTTAGGGGAGGGTTGGGATTCGAGTGTGCAAAGAGTGGTTGGATTATACTCTTGTGTGTTTGGGGGTGGTCGGGCGTTGTCCTGATTCCATCGCTGAGAAAAGCAACTACCTCATCCATAAACGCACGCACGCCAACATCCTTGAAACCTCGGTAGGTGAAGAGGTTCTAGAGCTGTATCCAGACATTAATTCGCTGAGTTTCTGAGGTGACACGTGGAAGCCCAGATGATTTAAGCTGATAGAATATAATTCCACAAAATTCATATTAGAAAACTGCATATAGCGATGTCGTGCAAATAAAGGAGATAGGAATGAAAACAAATGAAGAAAAAACTACTTGCGACAATGATTATCGCAGTATTTGTGGCATCTCTACTATTCAATGCAGGCATGGCAACTCCAACACCTATAAGAACATCGGGAGCTTTGAAGACTTCAGGGCTTCCTGAGGGTTCGCGTCCAGCGTTCGAAGAGAGTGATGACTTTGAGGGAATCGACGGTACACCACGCTTTGAAGGACTTGTAATAGACGGCATACAGCCCGACACTGGAAACCCATGGTGGGTACCTGTCATTGACGACTACACTGGTGTGTGGGACTGGCTGGCATTTGAAGTTGTCGCATCCGGTGAACACTGCAACATTTGGATAGGACTAAGCCCCGATGTATGGACGGGATATCAAGACTACTATGACGCAAAGGGTCCAGGATTTGATGATGACGAGTGGCACTTCATGTATCCATGGACTTGGGAAGGCATCCCAGCGTATGGAATCCCACCAGGATATCACGATGTGATATACGGAAAGAACCTAACCTACATGGTTGATGAATTTGACAACAACATTTGGGGAACGACTACGGCACACTTCGGTATGTACGCTGATCGTCCAGGCCCCCTCGAAGACTACAAGATCCAAATACTGATATTCAACATTCGTGATGGACTCTTCTGGGATCCAGTGAATGCACCTTGGTTCATACAGGGATATTTCTGGTCGTTTGCAAGCGAATTCAATAATGCTAACATATTCCATATGGACACTTGGCAGTGGTACGCCCGACTTGGACCTCAGCCACCTCCCTCCACACACTCCTATGAATACGAAGGTACTTTTGCACATGAATTCCAACACTTGATTCACTATGACGTAGACTCTGATGAAATGGCATGGGTTAACGAAGGTTGCTCGATGTTAGCTGAGTATTTCTGCGGATACGGATTCTCACCTGGTCAAATATCTGATTACTTGATCTACTGGTGGGACACTTCACTGGTGATTTGGGAAGGCTATTTGTCCAATTATGGAGCAACCTTTCTGTGGA
>Ga0224501_10004380_pt1 | contig 11136 bp, 11 predicted proteins | sample SF_Oct11_sed_USG_4_FD_169105 | JGI IMG/M metagenome (GOLD analysis project Ga0224501, IMG submission 169105) | Sediment microbial communities from San Francisco Bay, California, United States - SF_Oct11_sed_USGS_8_1 | ecosystem: Environmental > Aquatic > Marine > Sediment | place: USA...
ATTGTAGATAATAAAGTGGTGGGCGATACAGGATTTGAACCTGTGACTTCTACCGTGTGAAGGTAGCACTCTTCCACTGAGTTAATCGCCCAGCCAACCTATTTTTATTCAATTTACCCTCCAATGTCAATTTTTCTGTTGACGCTGGCCGCTATCTCCAGTCTGCCCCGTTGGTCTGTGAGTACGAGAGGCGTTTGACTCTTTGATAGAGTTCGGACAGACCAAACATTATTCAAAAACAAAACTGATGATCAGAATCACCAGAAAAATTAAAAAGAGATAGAATTGAATTCATTCAACACGCTTCTTTACAACCTCATCTGAGCTGGTTTATAATAATGTTCGGAAAATCGGACAATTGTCTTATTAATCGAACAAATTATAAAGGAGAAAAATGAGATTTCATGACCTGGCGGAAGAGCTGCTTTCGAGCCGGGCTAAAATCACAATCCTCAAAGTGTTGCTCCGTTTTCCAGGAAAGAAATACAGCGGAAGAGAGATCGCTCGATTATCTGGAGTTTCTCCATCCAGAGCCTCCGAAATCCTGGATTTATTTTGGAAAAATGGGCTGGCACACAGATTAAAAATTGGCAACACATATGAATGGTCTCTAAATCAAGAAAGTGTTCTATCGAAGAAAGTATCCGATTTTATTGATCTGGATGAGAAAATTTATCAGGACTTGAAGTCAAGAATATATAAAGCGCTCGATAAAGAGAAAAATGTTATCAGAGTCATCCTGTATGGCTCTGTTACAAAAGGAACTGAAAAGCATAACAGCGATATAGATCTTTTTATCTTAGTCAAGAATGAGAAAGACAAAGAAGCCATTGTCGAGGCGATCAACACTCTGAATTTTAACCTGATTCCTTTTTACGGGAACGTCATATCTGCGCTGATATATTCTCAAAGAGAATGGAAGTTGAAGAAAGAAAGAAAAATTCTCATGCACATAGACACAGAAGGAGAGGTTATTCTCGATAAAGAAAAGTCGAATTATGACCAGGGCGAGAAAAATTGAGAAGTCACGTTACAAGATTTATTTAGACAAGGCTGATGAATTTTTCTGCCTTATGAAATACGCTCAAGGACAAAACTTATGGATTGGAGCAGGACTGAATGGAATTCATTGCGCCATTTCAGCATGTGATGCGCTCACCGCTTTTTATTTTGGGGAGAGGTCATTGAGTTCAAGACATGAAGATGTCGTCATATTGTTGAGAAGAATGGACGTTGAAAATATTGAGAGTAAAGTAAACCAGGTTCTGTCTATTCTTTCATTGAAGAATCTTGTGGAATATGAAGACAGGGAATTTCGAGAGAATGATGCGTTAAAGATTATCATTCAGGTTGAGAGATTTTATACCTGGGTAAAAAGGTTTCTGCCCGACCAGAGATAAGAATGATTATTCATATTGAAAATGCGGTGGCGTTCTCTTTTTCTGGCAAAATGAGCGTTGATTGACAATAATCGGGTTTCGTTTTATAAATAGGACAATGGCTATCAGAAGGTGTCCTTACTGCAAATCGATCATCGATGAGGCTTCCGAATACTGTTCAAACTGCGGGACCCAACTTCTTTTTCCCGAGGATGAGTCCATAGAGGAAGAGATCCCGGGAGAAAGGCTCATAGATGAGGATATCGAGCCTGAACCTGCAAAAAAAATAAAAAAACGGACGAGAGCTAAGCGGGGTTCTAAAAAAAAGAAAGAAGCGCCTGCAGAGCTGGAGAAGAATACTGCAGAGGAAGAAGAATTGGCAGAAGAGGAAGAACTTCCGGAGCCCAGCGATGAAGAAGCTGAAGAGGAGGCAGAGGTCGGAGAAGAGGAAGAAAAAGAATTGCCCGAAGTCCAAGCTGAGGAGATAGAAGCAGAAGAAGAGCTGCCTCCGGAATTAGAAGAGGAAGAGATAGAGGAACCTGTTTCTCCTGAGCTACCGGAGAGCGAGGAAGGCCCGGAAAAAGAAGAACTGGCATCTCCCGCGCAGGAAGAGGTTCTCGAAGGCGAAGAGCCTGCGGAACAGGATTTGCCAGAAAGCGAAGAGAAAACTCCCCTTGAAGAAGAAATCCCGGAAGGCGAAGAAGCTCCTGCTCCCGAGAAAAAGGCCCCTTCCAAGAGCGAATCCTTAAAATTCGAGACAGAGGACCTTAATCAGCTTCCTGATGCCCGAACCAAGGACCGGGAGGAAATGGAAAAGATCCTGAAGTCCTTTGGAGAAGAAGAAGAAAAGCCCGAGAATTTTGACGAAGACCGGACACCTCCCCATGAAGACGAAGAAGAGGCTCCTGCGGCTGCTGAGGAACAAATCTCTGGAGGTCAGCCCGGGGAGAGAGAACAGGAACTATCGCCTGAACCAGAGGAAGAAGATGAGGAAGTGGAGCTTCCCGAATACATGAAAGCGCCTTCCGGCGAAGAAGTAACTCCTCCTGATATAGATACCCGATTAGAAGAAGAGAGCGCAGAGGACATTGCCGAAGAAGAAAGGAAGGAAAGAGAGGAGATCGAAAGATTCCTCGAATCCGTAAAAAAAGAGCGGGAAGAGAAAGCCCGGGCTTTCAAGAAAAAGGTCATGCCCACTCCCGAAGGGGGATGGGAAGAGCAGGAGACTCCTTATGAAACCGCTCCTGAGGCAGAGCTCACACCTGAGGAGCTCATCGAGCTTGAGGATAAGGAAAAAGAAGAAATCGCGCAATTTGTAAAGGCCGTCAAGGAAGAAAGAGGGCGAACAGAGGAATCTTTCCCTCCTGAAACAGGAGCCTCCGATACTCCTGAAGAGGAGACAATCCCGTCTGAGGAGATACCGGAAAAAATTCCGGAGACAGGGGAGGGTCTTCCTCCCTGGGCAGAGAAGTTCAAGGATTCAACGCCTCCTCAGTTTGAGGATACTCAGAAAGAAATCCAGCACGAGGCGCCTGCTGTGCCAGAAGTGACTCCTCCTGAAGAAAAGTTCGTGACTCCGGAGCCGGAGGAAGAAGTCCCTGTCCCGGAGGTAAAAGCCGGTCTCCCTGAAATGCCTGAAGAGGAACGTCCTGTTCTAGAGAAGAAAGAGGAACCGGAAAAGAAGGTGGTGGTGAAGAGGCCGCCTTCCCCGTTCGTCATGCGCCTAAAATCCAGAGCCTTTGACTTTTTTTCGGTGGCTGTGTTCTGGCTTGTTTCTCTCTGGGTGGCCTCTCGTTTGATCGGAGTATCTTTGTTTTCGATAATTTCAATATCGACCCTGCCTGTTGTGGGCTTTTATCTCATCATCCTTCTGGTGTATTTTATCTTTTTTCTGATTTTCCTTGGAGAGAGCCTGGGCGATTACATATTCTATCAGGAGTAGGGAAACTCCACCTCATCCCCGAGCTTGAAGTTCTTCCCTAGAAATCTTTCTTTTGCCCTCTCGTCTGAGGCCACTTCTTTAGGTGCCCCTTCAATCAGCAGTTCCCCGTTGTCTATGATGTAAGCCCGGTCTGCGATTTTTAATGTGTCCCGCACGTTATGGTCGGAGAGGATGATCCCGATTCCTTTCTTCTTCAGCCTCAGGAGTATTTTTTGAAGCTCGGCAATGGTCAGCGGGTCGATGCCGGTGAATGGCTCATCCAGGAGGAGGAACTTTGGATTGAGGACAAGGAAACGGCAGATCTCCAGCCTTCTCCGCTCACCCCCGGAGAGGCTGTGGGCGGCTTGCTTAGAAAGCCCGGCCAGCCCGATTTCCTCCAGAAGTTTCCAGGCGATTTCCTCTCGTTCCTTCTTTTTTAGAGGCTGGAGCTCAAGGATGAGTCTGAGATTATTCATGACCGATGCCTTGAGGAACACAGAATGTTCTTGAGGGAGGTAGTTGATTCCTTGTGCTGCCCGGTCAGGGCTGGAATAGCCGGAGATGTCTTTTTTATCCAGAAAGATTTTCCCCTTATCAGGCTTGATGAGACCGGCGACCATCTGAAAGGTCGTGGTCTTTCCGGCTCCGTTTCTTCCCAGGAGACATATGATTTCTCCGGAGTGAATTTCGGTGTTCACATTCTTCACCACCAGCCTGTGGTTGTAGCTTTTGGCGAGTTTTTCAGTTTTGAGAACGGACATTGCGGGAACCCGGTTCGTCAGCTAAAATACTAAAGTCATTCCCATCGACTGTCAAGGCGCAATGAAAAAGGTTATCAGTGCCTCACGGAGGACGGATCTGGTCGCTTTCTTCCCGGAGTGGCTTTCCACGGCTTTCAGGGAAAAAAAAGCGCTGGTTTACGGTCCCTCCGGCAGCACCTACGCTGTTGACCTCAGCCCAGATGCTGTCCATACTGTGGTTCTCTGGTCAAAAAATTTTGCGAATCTCATCGAAAACAGAAACAAGCTGCGCACAGCTCTTCAGAGGCACGAACAGCTTTACATGCATTTCACCATCACCGGCCTGGGCGGAGGTTTTATAGAGAGAGGCGTGCCGGCACCTTCTGAGGCGCTCCGCCAGCTGGATTCGCTGGCAGAGATAACTGGCTCACCGCTGAGGATCTCCCTCCGCTTCGATCCTGTGGTTTACTGGAAGGAAGATGGAAAGCTTAAGACCAACCTCTCCTATTTCGAGAAGCTGGCTCCTGAGCTTGCTTCGCGTGGGATCAAAGATGTCAGGTTCAGCTTTGCCCAGTGGTACGGCAAGGCTGTCAGACGTTCCCTGAAGTATGGATTCCATTATGTCGATCCTCCTCTTGAAGAAAAGAAGGAAGCGGGCCGCTTCCTGGTCCAGGTTGCGCAGGAGTGGAAGCTGCGGCTTTTTTCCTGCAGCCAGGATTTTATCACTGAGATTCAGGGAATCCGGCCCTCAGCCTGCATCGACGGAAAGTCTCTGAGAGAGCTTCATCCCCGGGGAGAAGAGGTTTCGGCCGAGAAAGACAGGAGCCAGCGGTCTCAGTGCCGGTGCACCGAGTCGATTGACATCGGAAGCTACACCCAATCCTGTCCTCACAGCTGTCTTTACTGTTATGCCAACCCGAGGGTCTAAACGGGTTTCTCTCCCCTCTCCAGGCGGAGAAGGTATTCTTTGAAATCGAGCCCCAGACCGAATCCTCCCAGGCTCCCGTCTGCGCGGATAACCCTGTGGCAGGGGATGATGATGAGGAGAGGGTTGCGGCCGAGAGCTTGGCCTGTGCTCCGGTATCCCCTGTGGTTCAGTCTTTGGGCAAGAGATTTATAGGATATGGTTTTTCCGTAAGGGATCTTTCTCGCCTCCAGCCAGACCTTTCTCTGGTAAGGTGTTCCCGAGACAAAATCGAGGGGGAGGGAGATGAAGTCCTCTTCCTCTCCTTCGAAGTACTTTTTGAAGAGCCTCTCTTCCAGTCGGAATAGGCTGGGGTCAGCCTGGAGAGGGATGCCTTTTCTTTTGAGAAATCCTTCAATCTCTTTGAGCTGGCTCTTATTTTTCAAGAATGTGGCATAACTCAGACCTTTTTCGGTCTTAGCAAGGAATATTTTTCCTTTAGGTATGTCCAGGATGGTAGAGAACATCGGGAGGCTCAGATTCCCAGAGTGAGCCTTTCCGCCAGAGCAGAGGGCAGACCGGCTTCGAGGATTTTTCGCTGGGCTTCTCGAATTTCGTACTCGAGGCGATAGAACTTGATTTTTTTTGTGTCGCTATCATAGATGGCGCAGGCGGACCGGTTATCTCTGTCGCGAGGCTGGCCGACTGAACCCGGATTGATGAGGTAATGCATGCCTTCCTCGAGCTTTATTTCGTTGCTGTCTCCCGTGAGGAATGTTCCGTCCACCATGTGCTCCTTTTCCGTGTAGACAAAAGGAAAATGAGTGTGGCCAAAGAAGCAGAGGGGTGCAGTGATGTGGGCGAAGGCCTCTGCGGCATCGAACTCGCCAAAGATATAATGGTCTTCATCGAATGGAGCGCCGTGGCAGATCATGATATGGTCGTGGAGGGTCATCGGTCCCTTTTTCAGCTTGCAAAGGTACTCCAGGTTCTTCTTATTCATGTTTTTCTTTGTCCAGTGAATGGCCGCGGCTGCAATCGGGTTAAAGGTCTGGATGGAATCATGGTCGCAGACCGCTTTATCATGGTTTCCCCGGATTATGGAAAGCGGCTTAAGAGCGCGAACTCTCTGGATGATTTCATTGGGGGACGCGCCGTAACCGACCAGGTCACCCAAAAAAATGTAATAGTCGATCCTCTTTTTCTGACAAAACTTGAGGAGGGTAAGCAGAGCTTCGAGGTTGCCGTGAATGTCGGTGAAGAGTAGATAACGCATTTTAAAAGGCTTTTTCCTTAAAAGAGTTATACATGCGGTGAGCCATGTAGGAACTTCTCACAAGAGGACCTGACTCGACACCCCTGAACCCGAAATCGAAGGCGGTGTCTTTCAGTTCCTTGAATTCGCTCGGTGAATAGTATTCCCTGACAGGTGCATGGGCTCTGGTTGGCTGGAGGTACTGGCCGATCGTCAGAAGCTCGCAGGAAGCGTCTCTCAAGTCAGAAAAGGATTGAAGGATCTCTTCCCTTGTTTCTCCGAGACCCACCATCAGCCCGGATTTGGTGACAGCTCCCTTTTCTCTTGCCTTTTTCAGGATCTTTAAAGACCGTTTGTAATTCTTAGTCGGCCTTCTGATTCGAGGATAGCCGGGCTCGGTTGTCTCCAGATTGTGGTTCAGTACATCGGGTTGAGCCTGGATGACCGTTTCCAGAGCCTTCTCATCGCCCTGAAAATCCGGTATCAGCACTTCCACTTTAATACCGGGTATTTTCTCTTTAAGTGCTTCTATCGTCTCTGCAAATAAAAAGGCGCCTCCGTCAGGCAGGTCATCCCTTGTGACTGAGGTGACGACCGCATATTGGAGGCCGAGCCGGGCAACGGCCTCTGCCACTTGATGGGGTTCATCTATAGAGGGAGGATGTGGAATTCCCTTTTTCACCGCACAGAAAGCACAGTCGCGGGTGCAGACATCACCGAGGATCAAAAAAGTAGCAGTCTTCTTCGACCAGCACTCCGAGATATTGGGGCATTTTGCACTCTGGCAGATGGTGTGGAGCCTTTCCTTCTTCAGGATGTGAGAAACGCGGAAAAAATTTGACTCGGAGGGAAACTTCACTTTCAGCCAGGAGGGTTTCTTTACTGTCTGTATTTCCTCAAGGTTCAACACTATTCCTGCTTGTGAAAGAAATAATTGTTTAAATTTAAGATAGTTTTTTGATCAAAGTCAAGGAAAAATCTTAATATTCGAGGTCTCTTTCTCTCTTCATCCGCCTTCGCATTCTCTTGCGTGCCTGAGCTGTTTTCATTCTTTTTCTCTCTCCGGGCTTGTAGTATATCGAGTGCTTTTTGATTTCTTTGATGATCGCTTGCTGCTGGACTTTTCTCTTGAAGCGCCTGAGCGCGCTTTCGATCGATTCTCCTTCTTCAACAACGATAAAAGCCAAAAATATTCACCTCCTTGTCGGCGTGGAAAGGATTTTATATCTGAATCTTGCCTGATTGTCAAGGCAAATGCGGAAAAGAGCGGTTGAAAACCGATGGTTAGAGCTGATGTGTCGTCGCTGCCCGAGAATCATGGAAATCTCATAATCAGGAGAGAGGCAAACGTGTTGCCTTCTCTTTGAATCGGGTGGGCAATAGGGTGAAGACAGCCCAATGGGCTGATTATGAATAACAGAAACTCAGATGATTTTTATCTCTACTTTTTTTTCTGTTTCCTGCCCTGTCTGAGGGTCAAGCAATTTGATGATGAGAATATGGTCTCCCTTTGAAGAACCGCTGAAATCCAGGCTGAACACGGCATTCCAGATTTTTGCCTTCTTATTCCATGATTCATCGATGATTTCAGCCCGCAGGCGCACTTTTTCTTCACCATTCTGTAAAAGAAAAAAGCCGGGCTCAAAAGCAGCCTGTTTCTGTGGAGAATACACCTGCAGGAACAGGGCGATGTATTTTCTTGGTTTGAACTGATTGAGACCCATGGGATAGAACGCGCCTTTCCCCAGTTGAAGAGTGCCGTTCTTCGGGGATATTGAGAATAAGGTTCCTCCTCCATTTAGGTCATCCACCTTATCGCCAAAAACGGCATTGACGATCAGGGAATCCTCATCCTTGTCCATAACCGGGATCTTCACCATTTCCTCGACTGTTCCCATCTGTCCCCGGCTTTCATCAAAAAGTGCCAGGATAAGCAGATATTCGTCTTTTTTCAGCTCCAGGGGTTGGGAACAGGTGTTAAACCCGAAGTATCTCGCTTTCTCCAGGCTTTTTCGGAAGGAAGGCGTGAGAATGATGGGAATATCGACCTGGGAAGCCACCCCTCTTTCATTGGCCAGGTCATCGATGGTAATGCTGAGCTTCAGTTTTTTTAATCTCAGCCCTTCGCTTTCTTCATGGAGTATGCTTTTCACTGGCAGAGCCATGTTGACCCACAGGATGAATCTATTCTTGCTCTGGACAAAGGGGACAGCCTGCGCTTCAAAGGAGATTTGCTTGAAAAGGGAGGGATTGTAGGAAGCTGAGGCAAAGAGAAGTGATTCCCTCTGTTCATCTGTGTAGTCCAAATACCCTTTTCGGGCCAGGATCTTGATTCCTGGCTGCTTGACCTTGACCTCGATTTTATGATATTTCCCATCAGCTTTTTTCCTGTTCGGATAGAAGCTTAACTCATAACAGTAGGACAGGTCTCTGGTGATGACCTTCTGGAAATTATCAAATTTTTTAGCTCCCATAAACGCGTTGCCGCCTGTATCTTCTGCCAGAGCATTCAAGTTGGCCAATTCACCCTTTTTGAGCTCTTTGATTTCATCAGCGCTGAACAGGCTGATGTCTTTGCCGCTTCTCGGAAAATTCTCGTAGGCCATATCATCCATCACATAGCTTAGATAATTATCCGGATCCAAGGCATAAAAGGTGATGTTGTGGCTGTTGGCAAAGTGAATAAAGTCATTGAGTATGTCCTCGCCTCTCCGGGTGCCCGGCTTCTTGAGGATATTAAACGGGTCATTCATCTTGGTGGTTGCAGTTTCGGAAAGGGCGACGGTGTCATCGGCGATTTTCTTGATTCCGAAGCTGGCAAAGGCTGAGAGGGATGGAATTCCTCCGCTGATCAACAGAACGGGTTTGCGTCCTGGGTAATCCTTGATGACATTCATCACAGCCAGCAGGCCGTTGATTGTTTTTTCAAATCTTTTGCGGGCAAAAAAGTGGTATGTTTCTCTATTGTACTCCTTGAAGGTTTCGACATCAAAGGCTGTTCCGCTGTCTCTGGATGCCTGTTCCATTATGGACGGCGTAACCAGATGGTCCGCTTCTCTCTCCAGCCATATATTGCCCGATGCTTTGTGGACCGCTTGGGCGATAAGGGTCTTATCTTTAGAGAGGGGCTGGAGGATCTGCATCCCCTCTTTTTCCCCGAGTTCGCAGACCATGATCTCTTTCCCGATTCGAAGCAAAGAAGTCAGCCTGTCGATGATCTTATGCTTGTTCCTCTCCAGCACTCTTTTTATCGTGTTTATGGAATCGAAGATGACGAAGAGTTGGCTTTCGCGGGCAGGAGTCAGCCGTATTTCTTGTTCCTCGATTTCTTCCCTCAGAAAGCTGATAAGCTCAAAAGAGTTGATAGGCACTTTTTTTCCGTCCTCGTAGAGCTCAAAGTCGTCTTTAGTCAAATTGGTTATAAAGTTACCCTTATTGTCTGAGGCGACCACATCGACCAGAACCAAGCTCACTGTCACCTCATGCTTTTCCGGTTGAATCTCTTCCTGTTTTTGGGGGAGGCTGGAAAGTATGCCGGGTATAAGGAGACAGAGACAAAGAAGGCTGAGCGTGTGTTTTTTCATATTTCCCGATTTTAAATGACTTCTTGCTGATTCCTTTTGCTGAAGTTTGGGCATCTTCCTTATTATTATAATTTCAAAAGGGAGGCTCTGCAAATTTATTTTGATGGAGTATGAACCGTATTGTTGACCGCTTCATTTGTTGTGTAGTAAGTTTATCCTGCTCCAGTCGATTCAGGATCGAGCCCGATCGTGTCTGGATTGTCTTGAGAGCAAAGCGGAATCAAGCACCGTGGCACTGTTATCACCGGCTGCCGGGATTGGTTCAGGCCGGTGATATATAAGGTGGAGAGGATGTATAATGACTGACAAGGATGCTTACATAAAAGGGCTGACCGAGACACATCCCTTGCGAGAGCCTGTCCTGCGTTCTGTGATCCAGGCTCTGAAGCTCCCCTCGGGATCCCGGGGGCTGGATGCGGGATGCGGAATCGGCCTTCCGGCTCTGTTGTTGGCAGAGGCGGTGGGACCGGACGGACATGTCACCGGTCTTGATATTTTCCCCGAGCTTCTCCTTCACGCAGAGAAAATCGTGAAGAAATCCGGCCTGTCAGGACAGATTTCCTTTAAGGAAGGTGATGTCAACAAACTTCCCTTTGATGATGCCGTCTTCGATTGGGTCTGGAGTTCGGACTGTGTGGGCTACCCTTCTGCTGACAAACCTGTGTCGCTTCTGAGGGAACTGACCCGGGTGGTCAAACCTGGCGGCATCGTGGCCATCCTGGCCTGGTCTTCCCAGCAGCTTCTTCCGGGATATCCACTGCTGGAAGCCAGGCTGAATGCCACCTGCTCGGCGATCATCCCCTGTGTTAAGGGGAAGGGACCCGAGTCAATCTTCTGCCGGGCACTGGGCTGGTTCCAGGAGATCGGCCTTTTAGAGCTTGAAGCTCGAACCTTCGTGGGTGAAGTTCAGGCCCCGCTGAGCGGAGATATCCGGACAGCGCTGATTTCTCTTATGGAGATGCTCTGGGGTGAACGGCAGCCTGGGGTATCAGAGGAGGATTGGGCGGAATACCAGCGTCTCTGTCTGCCGGAGTCCCCGGATTTTATCCTCAACCTTCCGGATTACTGCGCCTTTTTTACCTATTCGATGTTTTATGGTAAGGTTCCCAGGTAACATCTCTCCAGAGAGAGAAAAAATCTGCCTGGAAAAGATGGCTGGCTTCCTTATTGACGAGATAAAAAAGAATGATATAAAGAATGAATCATTTTTTGTATATGTCGAAATTGGGGACAGTCCCTAATTTATTTGTAAACGTTTTTGAGAAAGGACCGGTATAAAAAGTAGAGGGGAATCTTATTGATTGTATAATGAATATTGTCTGGAGGCTTAGAATGAGTTCATTTTTAAAACAA
>Ga0224501_10004381_pt1 | contig 11132 bp, 10 predicted proteins | sample SF_Oct11_sed_USG_4_FD_169105 | JGI IMG/M metagenome (GOLD analysis project Ga0224501, IMG submission 169105) | Sediment microbial communities from San Francisco Bay, California, United States - SF_Oct11_sed_USGS_8_1 | ecosystem: Environmental > Aquatic > Marine > Sediment | place: USA...
CTGTGAACTCATGTTCAAGAAAAAGATACCAAAAACTGATCCGGTAAGCCCAAACTGAGTATAACGTATAATCTAATAGCCAGACAGCGTTAAGACGCTTCTTCACTACAATCCAACGCTGGTCTGATTCAGGTCGGAAGCTCACAAGTTCGCCCGACTCATAAGATGTAGTGAAAACCTGCAGTCTGGTGTGCCATACTTGATACTTTACTGCCGTGGCATGGTGGTAGTTTTCTGTGGCATTGATTAACACTTAATTCTAGGTGGATTTTCCCATAATTTAGTCCGCCATGCTAGACTCTGGCATAAAACTGCAACACTGCAAAGTCTAATATATGTTATATTATCACAAATTCCGGTTTCATATTTATAATTATTGTTTAAGTCAGTTGGATCACCAAGCTTTATCTTTGGGAGATTGTTATAATCTCTCGAGGTTGAATAAGAAACTTTTTTCATATCCGTGATTTAACTCCATCAAACATTTGTAAAACTGCGAGGGCCATTTTAGCTGATAGGAAACACGCTTTGCATATACCAAGATGACACTGTAGCTCTTTAAGTAGTACTAAATGCCCAACGAGGAAATACTTGAAGTCTTCTGCACGTGTTAGCATCTGGCCTCTGAATGCCAATTAATATAATACCATTGGTAGTAATAGTTTTTAACCATTAGTACCCGATAAATCAATCTTTTCTTATCTTTTCTAGACGGACCCAAAAAGGTTAAAAAAGGAACTGCCTAAGGCAATAAAAGCATACTTCAAGACGGATGACAGAATCCTGCTCGTAGGCACGACTAGGTCTCCGTTTGATGGTGAAATGAAACCGATGTGCCAAGTCTACCAAAAAATTGTCCTCATACCACGACCGGACTACGCTTCCAGGCACTGTGAGTTTGATGGGTTGACTTATGACCTTGATTTTCAGCTAGTACTTGCTGCTTCATTCATAAAATCAAGCGAGACAGCACAAAAAAGGCTCAATGTTTTTTTTTATGTTCGGCAAAGGCCTAGGCAAAGACCTATAGTCATCTCATGATTTTCCTAAATGCATGACACTCACTGTTTGAGCTGGGGTTTTAGCCTTCGGTCCTCCGAGACCTGTATGCAATATGTAGCGCTCAAACCAGTCTTGCATATGTGATCAATGAGGGATACTCTCTAAAAATACTCGCCTCGGCCAGAAATTGAACCCGGGCTACGGAGAGGACAGACAGTTGATAAATTCATTCTTTCACTGAGCTATTGTAATTGATTGGTTGCATGGATTGCATCCGTTAGATGAAAATAGGTATTATGTTACTCTGTCTTGTAGTGTTATGGAGATCTCTTATAGTCAAACACCATGGTAGATTATCAAACACATTAGATATCAGCTCACTGGCCAAGTGTACAGACGGCTACACTCCCGGGCATATAGCTGAGGTGTGTGCAGCAGTGCTTAAAGAACGGAGGATTGCAGACCTGGCCAAAAAACCACTTCAGGGAATGGAGTTTCTACCAGCCCTGGCCAAGATTGATCCCATCTACAAAGAGGAAGAGGAAGCTTATAAGGTACGCAGCTTTATATAACACTGGCAGGTAGCCGTTGGGCATTACTACGTTCATGGACACTGGGTGCCAGCTCTAAATCAGCCATTGAATCGTGTGAACCACCAAACTACTAGTCACCAACTTTTGGTGTGGCTTCTGATTCCATTTCTATTTGTTCATTCATAAAGGACAGCTGTTTTTACCGATTAGTAAAGGGTTGTGTTCCCCATTCTTAAAGGGAGGCAACTCTGCATTCATTGGAGCGATAGCGAGTGGTCTTTTTTCACAAGACGAGTATCGGTGGCTTGAAGAACTATGGCCCAAACGGCCCAAATAGAAAGAAAATGGGATCTAATTACTAAAACTTAATAACCTAATGACCTTTACTCCCTCATAACATTGAGTAGAACCCAAATTGAATGTAATATTGGAGAAAACCGACGTTATAAGAAGTGCTTTGCCGGTTTTACCTAGCCCTAGATAGAGGTCATTGCGATCGGGCCTTTAGCCTCGAGCCTTGTGCAAAAATGGCACTAACGCTCGCTGACAGAGGGGAAAAACTGCACTCTGAAACTCTATTTCTTTTTTTTAACATTTTCACTATTCAGACCTGTGTAACTACAGGTCTAATTTCCTATCTGGAGGCCAATCCTGGTGCGCCCACGGTCTGAAAAGTACATCATTGAGGGCTCTAAAAATGCGCATTCGATAGGGCTATATCTAAGCCTCCATTTTGAGCTGGGTATTGGACCCATTTGTTCATGGTAGGCTTCAGAAGACACTTTTGGCCATGACATAACTCCTTTAAATAAACCACTAAAATATCATCATCTCATACTATTGTATTGTTTATGCCATACATACCATCATGTAGCATACCAAAATGTATCCTATAATAATCTCATCTAGTTAATCATGCTGCATGGCTTGTTTGATTCTGGATTGTATCATATGGCGCCGTTTCTTCTCGTATCCCATATTGTGTATTGTGCTGGAAAATGTCGCACCATGATCAGTGTTTGGTATGCCTTGCGAACAATCCACTACAGTCAGGGGCATGCAGCTTCTGATGTTTACTTAAACGTATCGTACACTTCATAGATGTTAATAAACTGTATCTCATAGTTGAATATAATAATTATATTGGGAGTTATTCTTCTTATAGAGTTGGTATGCCAAGACCCCTCTTGGTAAAAAGCGAGCAAAGGCTGCGGCTGGGGATGATGATGATGGAGGGAAAGGTGGAAAAGGAGGCAAAGGAGGCAAAAAGGGCGGAAAAAAGAAGAAATAGATTTCTTCTGAACAATCTAAATCTTGTTTATCTTGTTGTGTCACAGTGGCACAGTGCTCGCGGAATGGCGAGTCTAGATTGTGTTTTGCTTCTTATGTCTAAACTCTGTCCTTTTTCACTTAAACCTCTATAAAATATCTTTTACGAATGAAATACCTCTTGTTTCTATGCCAAGTCACCTGGATTTGCAGTAGACAAGAGTTGTTTACTCTTGTGTATGGAACGCCGTGATAGAGCCTCGGGGCTGTAAAATACAACCAGGTTGTAACCGACAGCGCGTTTGCCCGTTCTTTAGCATAGCGCGTTGAGTTGCACAGTAGCTATCACTTCTTTCAGGGTGGGGTTTCAGCTGAGCGTATATTATTTTTCGTCTTTACTTCTGCATTTATCGAGTGGCTCACGACTGGTCGACACGTTGAAGAGAAGGTATTTATTTTTTATTTCAATGCACTTTGAACATTCAATGCGTGCTTAACTCTGACAAGTCTGAGTGTGGCTCTGATTACTCACTCCCCCATAACGATCAACATTTCACTCATCACCAACTCCAAGTTAGTTAGTTACTTATTAAAATAGTCATTATTGAATTATTCATATGGTTATAGTTATACTTATAGTTATACTTACTAACTTAGTTACCGAGTTAGTCTTACTCTTAGTTACGTTAGAGTTAGAAAGTTAGTTAGTACTATCTATCTACTCTAGTATCTTCAATCTTGCACTTGAATTTGACCTGTGTTTATGTGTGTGTCACTGTCTACTTCGCTCTGTACTCTAGTCACTAGTCAGTCGTCTGTAGTACTTCTTTTACTACTTACTAGTTACTAGTCAACTGAGTCAAGTAGTTTTCAGCCTTTGTCAGTTTGTGAGTTTGTCACTTGCGGTGTTTAATCATTCAGCATCACCCTCAATCAATCACACTCACAGAGGCACGTCTGTAAAGAGCCAATAGTATTATTGAATTCGGTTGTAAAACAAAACCACTCCAAACCAAATTCAATTGAGCGAGTGTGAATTCTAATTTAGTAATTTATCCTTACTTACTGAGGAACTCAAAAGATGAAACCTCACTCGCAGTCATGATAATGGGTGCCTGATCTTTCAGTGATGGATATGACATTTCGGCTGTGGTCTCGCTCCGTTACTTTACGAATGTAATTTCTTGGTTCACTGAATTGCAAAAGTATACAATCATGGCTGATCATTCATCTTTTCTATAATTACTGAGTGCGCATCACACGATGGATTTAAATTATGCATAACTTCATCAAAATATATTACATGGGCAATGTCCATTTTGGCGGAATTTCAACTCGGGGTGGTTTAGTTTAACAAAAAATCTATCATGGGGAACGTTTGCTCTGAGAGGGTTCGAACAAGTAACTAGTAGAGTGGTATTGGTGGTTACCCAAGCCTGTGGAGATGCTCATTAATCATAAAGCACCTCACACGCTCAACTCATGGTGACCCTCCTCCCCGATCAGTTTCCATGATCCACTCAGTCTGTGAGGGTCTTATTACAGCTCTGAGAAAAATGTCACGCTTGTCCACATTCAATTTCTATTTCAGCTTTGTTGAGATTCTGATGAAGCTTGTTGGGTGATTTTCTAAATATGGCTTAGTGCATATTTCTATGATGAGCCATCGTGATCAATTGCGTCACTGGTATTTAATCCCCACTCCACCATGGTTTCAGTGAGATTTGCGGTTTCTACGCTTCAGACGTCCATTGAATGGCAGATCAATGGTATCTAATTTCCCGGATGCGGTTTCCGCTCGGATTGCAACCTTGTAGCTTCTTGTAATAAATCCACTCCGTAGTTGATCTAAATCTTATGGGGGTAATAGCAAAGAAATAAGCAAGCCCAGATTACTTAGAATGAACGGAGACTTTCTGACAGTAGCTGGGCAAAATTAAAAGATAGGGTCGATTCATCATACATCACCATGACAACCAGGCTCTTCTGAGACTAGTTTAGTGTATATCATGTTTTTGTTTCACAGGATGCTTGAGGAGTTGGTAAGACGGAGGTAATAGCAGGCGGCAGGTGCACTAGGAAGTGGCTAACCAGTAGTTGGCGAGTGACTTCAGCTGCTTGGCAGATTGTGGACTGTGTATATAAACTGTGCCTTGTTGCAAATAGCAGAATGATAACCGGGCGACGCGCAGTGGTTGTCGTAGCTGCGTGCACCTTTCTGGGTCTTCTCGTGTATTTCCAAAGTCGAGACCTTCAGTGGGCCAATGACTCCGTGGGTAAGTTCATCGCTCATCTTTATGCATAGCATTGCTAAGTATGTATGGCTTTAGTAATGGTTGTGTTAAAAGCAAATCATGGAAAAGTACTGCTGACATTTTCAGCACATAGACCAGTGCCTTTCTGGTCCATTATTTATGACCCTGGCTGAACCAGGCAAGAATCCTATTATTCAGAATATCTATTAGCAATGGTGATTCTCCATGTTTCCCTTTTGATCTCCGGTTTCCATGATCTAAACCAGATTACAACTCCTTTCAGCTTGTTTCTCTTAACCTGCGAAGCATTCATTGTCCTAACTACAGTGTTGGAAAGCTTCCATGTAACTCCGAAGGACTTCAATATAACCATGATATATTTGATGCTTCAATATAAAAACCAACCCATGATAGCCTCCTCCCACCTTTTCCTTCCCTCTCTGACACCTCCGGTGCTTTGACTCTAGATGTGACTTATGAAGACAGTGTTATTGTTAAAAAGATTGCCGATGAGGCGCAGAAATTACGTGAATCTCAACGAGTGGGTTATGTAACAAAAAGGATTCCGGATGCTGTCATCGTTGGTGCTGGTAAGTACTAACCGCCTCTTTCATGCAACTGTCCAGCAATCCACTCATCCACCCTCCCATCCATCTACCCATAGACCGGTTCATCTTTGCCCCCACCCAACCATTCATCCCTCCACCCATCCATTCATCTCTCCACCCATCCATTCATCTCTCCACCCATCCATCCCCCATCCCTCCACCCATCCATTCATCCACCACCCATCCGTCCACCCATCCATCCAAGCATGACAACCAAGCGGTGTCCTGACTCCAATGCGGTGTTCTGACTGCAATGCGGTGCTACTTTGTTCAGTCACCCTCGTCCGATTCAGATTGCGGCCAAACAAAGGATGCCACGGTAAAGTGCCGGTAACCTTTTCTATGGAGCATACCTTGTACCTTCCTTGGAACTAACCCTCGGGCTTAGTTATGCTATTTGTGTCAAAATAGATTATCTTATTTTGTATTACCCATACCAAACCCCAGGCATTCTTCATCTTTCGTACCCTGACCAGAGTCAGGGGTTTGCAAAATATGATCTAATGAGTCTTTTTGATTCACCATTTTCCAGTGTGTCATTGAAAGACTTCTTGCTTGCACCCGCATACATGTCCTATGGAGAAGGTAGCTCTATGGGTAAACCTCCTCTGTTTAAAGTCAGGATCCGAAACCGACGAGGGTGTTGCAAAAAACAAAAAAAAATTCCGAACTGGAAATCGAATCAGGGACTCTGGGTCCAATGCCCAGTACGCTATCCACTAGGCTATCGTTTCATTCCAACCATTTGCAATGTTCAACCCTTGGTATCTCCGACGAGACCAGTCAGTAATGGAACAATGGCCATAATAACAAGTTTTGCAACTAGCCTTTGTGATAACAGGGTAAATGACATTGTTGATTATTAAGTTTCTCGGTCAAACACCACCCTTGTATAATAGTGGAGTCCTGCTTGTTTTCAACCAGTTCCTAGTATAGTGAAGACGCCACTAGCTTCTTTGTGTTATAATCTTTGTTATGCCCGCTGCGACAGTTGTGATTTATGTATTATCCTCATAACTTCTTTATGATAAGATATGGCCGTGTGCCCCCCCCCCTCGCCGCCGGATGACCAGCCAAAACCTATTTATCAATTCTCTCATTCCTAGGTAAATGTGGAACCGACGCTCTTATATCATACCTGAATATAAGTGACAGCTTCGTCATAAATACAATACATGCAGCGGAAAATATGCACGAATTAAACTACTTCAATTATAACTTTGGAAATGGTCTTAGCTGGTAGGTACTGCTATCACTATTTCTATTGAGTATAGCTATTATCATAATAGCTCAGTGGGAGAATGGTCTGTTCTCTCCATGGCCTGGGTTCCATTCCCGGCCGTAGCAGAGTATTTTGAGGGATTATCCCTGGCTGATCATATGTGTTACCTCGTACATGGGTCTGGAAGGACCAAAGAATAGCAGAGCAAACCTGGTCTTAGGTGAACAAACATAATTGTCTTGGTGACAACATAGATATCCACCTGTGCGAAAAAAAGAAGAAAATATACTGGTTTTTAGGATTTTGAGAAGACTTCTCAAAATGAATGCCCTGTATTTGTAAATATCTACAAAGGTTGTTTTTAATAATGATGTGCCTGAAGCATCTGTTCAGATGGCTACAGCATAGAGTATTGGTATTCCAGTCAATTAAATCCTACAGTGTAATGTAAATTCATCCTTTGGGTGAGAACTACACACAGCTCTCATCCCTGAATGTTTAAATTAAAATAATTCATCTACTGTGTGTTATATAGACATCACCATGTAGCAAGATAAATCACCACCAGATCTAAGATATTTGTGAGAAGCTCTTTCATACAGCGGGCACTCCACACAGCTACAGTTTGAGCCCAGGATCTTTCAATTTTGAGCCAAGCGATGTAGTCATTGAGCTATCCGGCTTTCACATACCCAGATCTAATAGCAATAATGTGCCACCTGAAATTATGGAATATTCCATGTATAATGTTCTACTGTCTCTGTGCCCGTCATGATTGATTTTACCCAGTAACCCCGCGGTCAATCATCTATGAAGGGGTAATGATCGCTGGTTGCTCAGACAGCTTATCAGTAGCCAGACAACCATTTAACTCTCCCTAACTGCTGATCAGCAACTGATAGTGTTTTGTGATTTTTTATGTTTGTATCCATTGATCTTCCAAGCCTTTTCCGTTTATGCTCTGCATTTTTATAGTCTCTTGTTAGGGGGTTCTAGCTACAGTTCCTCAGTTAATACGGAGACTCAGTCCGCGTTCAAGAGTGTATTAAGGTTCAGCACTGTTCTTTCTACAACTGCGAACTGTTTCTGCAATCCGAACCATCAACTCGCAGTACATTCTGTCCACGGCTCTGTCACGTGTTTGCATATGTTTGACTTTCATTTTTGGCTGTCATTTTCTGCAGGTATCTGGATAATATGCCAGCTGCCAGACCCGATCAGATCAGCATTGAGAAATGTGCCCCATATTTGTGGAATGGAGATGTACCCATCAGAATTTATAACACTAAACCAGGTGGGTATACATGGGATTTACTACATTTTTTTAGTCAGTGGGGGCCAGGATAGCTCAATTGGTACAAAGCCCGAAGTTGCATTCTATGGATGGCGAGTCTCACTACTGTCAGGGTTGTCTTCCCGGTATGGGCCTTTAGCAAGCCTGGCTTTGGAACACCGAGGTAAAAACAATGGAAGTTAGAATAATTTTATTTGATGTGGATGACATTATTAACGCAAAGCCTTGTTTACAAGATGGTACACAAAGGAGAAAATAGCAAAAGTATAAATTCATCATCAAGCAACGAAGTGAGGGACGGTCAGGCATCAGCAGTCAAGTAGAGGAAAAACTAGCAGATATAAGATATTAACTGTTTAAATGTCCGGCAGTCAGCTGGGTGGGTCAGCCGGTGGGTGTGGTTCAGGATAACTCCCGAGGTCTACCTCTCCCTTCTCGTCAAAAGTAGCCGAATTATCAGCGGGTGCAATGTGAATGAATGGCTTAGATTGACTGACCCCAACCAAGAACCTGAGGAAGGCAACAGGAAACGACCTCACTATCATCCCATGACAAGCCAGGTCATGAGAAACATGCCTTCGGTCGGTATACCTCATTATTATGTATTGATGCTTTGGGCGTATATATTGAGTTTACATGGGCCGTCGCACTGTGGTATCTGTTTAAAATGTTGTGCGCCAGCCATAGGGTTATCCTATCATAGAGAGGGGAGGATAAGGCACCAGCGATGGAGAACGGATGCCAAATTCATTTTTTCTAGCGTTTGCCGGGCGGTGACTAATGACAACAAGGGTTTGAACTCCCACATACCGCCGTTAACACTATCATACCACTAGGCGGGTACCGCTGTCATGTAAACTCAATATTAATAACTGTGGACTGCTTTGGCAGCGCAAAACAGCCCCTCCTTCACATCGTTTCCTGATCACACCCTGTAACCCATTTACTACATAATCCCATTAAACCCAACGACGTACAGAATTGTCAATGTCTTCGTTTTTTCACCAATGAGTTTTTGCTACTGTTTTTTGCCATGGACCATTTGGAAAACAAGGCTTGTGCCTAATAATGTTATCCACATAGAAAAACAATTAACCTAACCTTACCAATCGTCCTAACACCTCTTCGCAGTTCTCGCATGTTTTATCCGGTTGAGTTGCTCCATAAAATAAAGACGGAACCCTCATCTCATTAATATGCGGTCGGAGACTGGCGGAAATTAAACACCCTACGTGGAGAAAAACCAGGATTCTTTTCCTTTTCGGAATATTTATGAGTCCCTAGCGTTGCGTTGCTTAGCTGGTCTGGCACTGTGCCCGGTCTAGTAAATGCCTGGGAACATTCCATCCCTGTCATCAGGCGCTATAGTCCTGAAGGCCGTCTCAAAAACACCCTCCAGGTGCCAAAAGTGCTTTAAAATTTTGTCATGCCACTTGAAGTACTTGTGTGAATGTATGTAAACTCCGGATTTGGTATCATGGTCAATGGGCCACAGCAGTACAATGACATATTCCTGATCCTTCGTCATGTCCGCTTTGAGCAGCTGATTTCTGTATTCCTATACAGTAGTCATAAGCATATTTTCACCGTAGACCAGATTAATTCATGTAGGCATCGCGTGATCATGAGATTGAAGACATTTTCCTAAGGGGGCGCCGCTCTGCCCCTGACCACTGTTGCAGCTGTAGTCCTGATCTTTGGTCCCCCTCGACCGGTGAATAAGGCAGCACATGTGATCAGCCAGGGATAATCCCTTGAAATACTCTGCCATGCCAGGAATTGAACCAGGGCCATAGAGAGGACAGACATTCATGGTTGCCCACAAACATTACAGCATTCCAAACCTAGAACTGGGGTGATTAGGCAGAGCTGAAGAGGGTTGACCTCATCAGAGTACCAGGAGAGTCTAATGGAATAAAATCGATGGCTTTTACTTCGGTATCTATTTTCACCACAATATGACAGGCGAAAGCTCCTCCTCAATAGGTGTTTTTGAACAAGCTGAAGGTCATTCTTGTTGCCCGGTCACTTATTCAATGCGAACGCGCCGAACATATGCGTTGGAGTTTTCGGCTTTATAGAACAAGTCGCTTGAGCACATTTAGGATGAGGCGACTCAGGTCGAATTGTGCGATAGCGAAAAATGTTGTCTTTGTTCGGACAGACAGATGTATCGAACTATCGCTTTTTATTTCACAATTTCAATTTACTTGGCTAATGCGGAAAGGGTACGTTAGCCTGACAGAAAATTCCTAACGTCTCAGGCTTGTTTAGAAGTAAAATCGTAGAACACAGATCTACAAAGAGAGGCCAACACTGAACGGAGGGTGAATACTTTTCAGGCCATCGAACCACACCCCCCTCCCTGTTCAATCCACAGCTTAGGTACTGGTCATTCCTCTGTCATCGGATTCAGGTTGTGATATCAAATTGAAGAGACCTACCCATAAAAAAACGTCTTGAAAGCGAGTTGTCGGCTTTACGATGCTATCTCTATAAAACGATCTCCCTCATGACGATTATACATCAGGCGGTGTCTTCTTGTTGTAGATATGAAGATAATCTTTGTTTTATGTGATCCCGTGAAGCGGCTAATCTCTCTATACACTCATATTAACTCCTACCCGAACCCTGATGGGACGCGGCCACTGCCACCATTAAATGAGATTCTCACATTGGATGAGAGTACAGGCAAGGTGAAAGAAAACGTCCATCCTAGACCCGCTCAGCCTTTCCTCGAGACGGGACTTTATAGCCAATTTATAAAGAAATGGCTGCAGGTTTTCCCTCGTGAGCAAATGATATTCCTAAGTGGAGAACAGATGATCTGTGATCCGCTATCTGAAGTGGAAAAAGTAACAGAATGGTTAGGTAAGAAAGACGCTATCACTCCGGATCAAATTTATTATGATACAGAGCGTGGGTACTACTGTTTCAGTCCTACTAGCC
>Ga0224501_10004382_pt1 | contig 11132 bp, 13 predicted proteins | sample SF_Oct11_sed_USG_4_FD_169105 | JGI IMG/M metagenome (GOLD analysis project Ga0224501, IMG submission 169105) | Sediment microbial communities from San Francisco Bay, California, United States - SF_Oct11_sed_USGS_8_1 | ecosystem: Environmental > Aquatic > Marine > Sediment | place: USA...
ATAGCTGGAATCCGCCACCGACCAGACTCTGGAATTGCCCTTCTGAGCGTGGTTTGAGTACATGTCAAGGTCATTATCGGCGAATCCACTAAGTGCATGTCATCTCATAGTTTAAGCGATTCTATTGGTCTATTTAATCGTATTATACGAGTCATTTAGAATTACTCGGTTTTGATTGGACAAGCGCATGCTGCTCAGCAACAAATTGTTTACTTACTAGGCGGAAGCTTGCTGTGGAGTTTTCACCGCACAACGAGATATTTTAGGCAGACGGTGACGGGATTCTCCAGCCGCTCTAATTTGGCTACTAGGAAACAATATCCTATAAACTAACATCATATCATTCATCATTGATATTCCTTTCAAACATGGCTGAGACAGCTTTGTGCAATGCAGCGGCGAATGGAGACACCCAGGTAAGGAAAGATTGCCAGGACTTACAATTTCACTCCCAGTCTCAAGTCTCAACTCTCAAGTGGACAGTTGACATGATAGTGCAAAGAAGTCATCAGCCTGTCTTTGATTTGTCTTCAGTTTGCATTACACAAATCACCATCATGTATGGAGCAATCAGTGACATAACACTGGAACGATCGAACTAGTTTAGCTACATCTTTTTGTTCGGGTAGTGAGAAACTATGTACCCCGTATACTGTACCTCAGTACCTCTGAAATAATGTACCCCACACTCTCGAAACCAAATACCCTGTATCTTTGAAACAATATACCATGTACCTCATGCTCGAAACCGTGTATGCGGTGTACCGAATGGCCAGCACCTTAGAGACCATGTACTTTCATTAGAAATTTGAGAAAAAAAGAGGAATAACATCAGCAATGTTTAAAAATTAAGGTGAAGTCCTTGTGTTTCCAGTATAACACAACATGAGAGAGAGAAATAGAATCACTTTTGCACGTGTTTTTCTTTTCAATACTCAATTTAAGACAGAGTGTCTCAGAGTAATTTCACCAACTTTTAATGTTACAATACTATGTCTCAACCTGGGTATTGAAAAAGAAAACAATCAATATATTTTTTCATGCTGGTTTCAAGGGTACAGGGTATATGTTTTCAAGCTCGGGGTACAGGGTACATGGTTTGGAAGGTATGGGGTACCTGGTTTCGAGAGTGCATAGGGGTACATTGTCTCAAGGGTACAGGGTTACGGGGTATGTGGTTTCTCACTACCCCTCCTAGATCTACACCAAGTAGTCCACTGTCATTCTTTTCACCTGAATGATTTGAAGCAATGTTGGTGCTTTTCTGCTACAATCATTTTGGTGGTAATGTTCCGCGGGCTGTGTAGACAATGGCTTGGATTGACTGACCCTCATCCTACTGACTCATCCTGTATTGCGGTGTGACCATCTATCGTGTTTCTGTTTAAGTCCACACATTCCTCTTGCAGAGCTTTGTAATCATGCTTTTATGTGAGTCCACTAATTCTTTGACTGCATGCATTTTTACTTGATAGTATGTGAAAGAATTAGTTCAGCGAGGCTGTGATGTGGATGCCCATGGTTCAGGAGGGATGACTCCTCTAGCTATAGCTTCCTTCTGGGGATACGCTGACATCACTGCAGAGCTATTACGACACGGGTATGCAATATCAATTAATTCAATATTTAACCTTATACCTTGGCATATGATGGATGAAGTGTAAAATAAGACCTAAACTTGACTGAGCCCCAACTTTCTAGGACTATCTGCTCAGTCTTGTAGCACAATGTTTCACACTGAGTCAGCCAGCACCTGTGAGAATGGGGATGGCTATTAGGCATACTGAGCTTCCATTGGTTAGCCCAGTCCAGTGCATTGTAGCTTCACTATAGTCTTGTGAGACAGGCGAATTCCACTGAAAGCTCATACGTAGACAAATTGTAGCCTTTTGTCATATACATTGCATGGTGATTGCATAGTGGACCGTGAACAATTCTTAACCATCAGAAGAATATCAATGTAACCTAAGCTCAAGATTTAAATATATAGTACAGGGGATATCGTAAAGTAGTCGCGTAGACACCCCTCCCCTCGCGATCCTGTATTGTAATTTGCGTGACTATACAGGGCAGATGTACATGGAGCGAACAAAGGTACACAGTGGACGGCCTTGCACTGTGCAGCATTTCAAGGTCATGGCCCAGTGGTGCTCAGTCTATTACGTAATGGCTCTGACACAATGATACCTGATGCGCAAGGAAGGTAAGAGACGGTCGCTCACTGCTGGGGGTAAATATAAGGAAATGTATTGCTACAGTTCCAGCCCTCTCAATTAGGTATAGCTGTACTTACCTCATCATCTCAAACTGGATTGGGATTATTCTTCAAGTACCAGTTGTATTACATGGAAGACATACATAACCCCAGAGCCATGTACCTACTTCCAGAACAAATAGGTCATCTTGTTGGAGTTGTACTCTCTTTTGTTAGACTTGGTCATGGTTCCAAGCTAAACAATAGTCTCTGATTTCAAAGAAAGAGGACATTCAATTTTTATCCTGCCATTGCCTCATGAAGGCATATATTAACTTAATTTCATTGGCTTCCAATTTAAATATAATATATTTCAGTCGGCACTCGGTCAGTTAAAATAACCATAGATTTACTCCTTATAGGACTGCGGCCGACTTTGCTTCTGCAATAGATGCCATTTGGCCATTATTTGAGGCAGCTGGCTGTAAAAGAACGCCAAAGACTGAGCTTGTTGCCAAGAGAATTATAGTCAAGGTAAGTCAACTGATTCAACATATTCGCTCAAGTCTGCGGCGCTGAGCATGAGTCACCGTGAAGAAGCATACCAGGCTTAGATAGAGCCCAAAGTTCCTGGGCTCTATTCCAGTTTGTCTTTCACCTTCGTTGACATTGGATCACAATATAGATGAATAAAGCCCGGCGCAGAGAGTTACTTTCTTCATCTGGCATGCGAATGCAAGCAGAAAGTCTCCTAATGATGCACCCTGGGAAACGCTGATTGAGTGGTTCAGTAAGCTAATAGCATACCACACCTGACATCTGTCAGTAAATACTAAAACAGAAGGGATCATCTTTGAGTGGGTTCACCAGAAAATATTGTAGATGCTCTGCCTCCAGTTAAGCGTTCACCCCCATGGAACTGAGATAAAGTGGATATCCAAAAACTCAACCGACAAGCGTATCGCACGGATCCATAGCTGATAGTGAAAGAATTTCAACAAATCAAAGGTAGCTGGCAGATAAGCTTGTCCAACTGTTTTCTACAAGTCAGGTATTATACCAATGCCTTTTATATCTATTTTTAGCAACAGAACCGACCGACAGCCAGCAGAATGTCAAATTATTCTTCCCAGAATTCCTACCTCTCTCGTCCAGGATCGGCATATGTACTAGCCACTCAGGATATCTATAGACCAAATGTCCACCGTGACAGTAACTCTTTTTACATGGCCAGAGGAGGCGATGTACTGGCAAACGAATAGCACGCTCAGTCAAGTTATTTTTGCATCATGATTCATTTTAATGTTTATATTTGTATTTTTTTCTGCCAAAGTGCATCATATATCACCCTTGAGATTTTAGACGCTATACAATGTTGGTGATTGCAATAAAATTAAATAGTTCTATGCTCGGTCTTTCTGCATAAAATTAAGAATCTTGATACACTTTCTTGGACATTGAGGGTCTAGAAAGACAATGATGGTAAATGAGCATCGAATTAAATTTCCTCCTCTTCCTCATCAAAATCTTCATCGACCGTAGCTTCTTGGTACTGCTGATACTCTGAGATTAAATCATTCATGTTAGAGCCTGCCTCACTGAACTCCATCTCATCCATACCTTCACCAGTAAACCAATGTAAAAACGCTTTACGCTTCAACATCATGGTGAACTGCTCGCCGATTCTCTTGAACAGTTCCTGTATAGAAGTACTGTTACCAATGAATGTGCCAGACATCTTTAGTCCTTGAGGAGGGATATCACACACAGCAGTTTTGATGTTGTTGGGAATCCATTCAACGAATGAGCTGTTGTTTTTGTTTTGAACGTTTAACATCTGAGCGTCGACTTCTTTCATCGATACATTCCCCCTGAACATGACAGCGACAGTAAGGTATCGCCCGTGTCGGGGGTCACACGCGGCCATCATGTTTCTTCCATCAAACATCTGTTGTGTTAGTTCAGGCACCGTCAGTGCCCGATACTGGGTGCTGCCACGGCTTGTCAGAGGAGCGAAGCCAGGTATAAAAAAATGGAGTCGTGGGAAAGGCACCATATTGACAGCGAGTTTACGAAGGTCAGCGTTTAGTTGACCAGGAAAACGCAATGATGTTGTCACTCCTGACATAGTGTGTGACACGAGATGATTAAGGTCACCATATGTTGGGGTGGAGAGTTTGAGTGTACGAAAGCAGATATCATACAGAGCCTCGTTATCAATACAGTACGTCTCATCAGTACATTCGATGAGTTGGTGCATAGACAGTGTGGCATTGTATGGCTCAACAACTGTATCAGAAACCTGCAGGGAAAACGGTATGCGATATTATAACCTCAGCAAGCTATTGGGTGAGGATATGGCCAAATTGACTATATGTGCATTTAAAATAAAGTCCCGATCTTTGGACTTGAGTCATGGGGTACCTTGTGCTCTTCGATCCCAAAGGACAAACATTAACAATAGACAGCCGGTGACGCAACTTACCTTAGGGGAGGGGACCACAGAGAAACTTAACATGATCCTATCAGGGTACTCTTCTCTTATCTTAGAAACCAGAAGAGTTCCCATACCGGATCCAGTGCCACCGCCTATAAGTGAAACATTACACATGTAAGGATAACTCAGAGGAATTCCTGTCGTTTTTTGAGCCAGGTGACCTGGTTGTTCGGCGGGGATGGAGCGCTCTTCCTAGCCACACGCCGTGGCCATACAGCCAGATCACCTGGCAGTCCTGGCTACATTCTTGTCTCTAGTTTTGCTGAGTATGATGAAAAACCTAATCATACACCTGCCTCAAGTGTAAGCAACTGTAGCAAAAACAATGATTTCTTTTCTGTTTCTTGATTCATATAATTTTCTGTGCAGGGTCATGGAGCGTGCTCTGTGATTGATAGAGACCTGGTAAGAGCTCTTTAGAAGTCGTGTCTACGTGGTCACCAATAGGCACTAACCCCGGTCTATTTTTATTTCACTCAATTTCCTTTAGTATTAGTACCTACCAGCCAAATGATGATCATATAAATATTGATGGCTGGATGTCATGGTACTTACCGAGTGAGTGGGTAAGCTGGAATCCCTGCAGACAGTCACAACCTTCCGCTTCTTTTCTGATCACATCAAGAACTGATTCAACCAATTCAGCTCCTTCGGTGTAGTGACCCTATCAAAAGATCAATGGAGGAAATCATAACTGCGACGAACAACCTGCACATATAATATATATAATATAACGATGGCATCTGAGAAGATGGTGGTGTGGAGTCTTTAGTGAAGCCACAAGGCATGGGGAGGGTTGGCAAAGTGGAAGCTGACTATGTCCAGGGCCAACTTCAGTGTACCAGGGTACCCACTGCTGATTCAGTGTGCAACATTGCATCACGAGACCGGATAAGAAGCTTTAGAGGAGTGCGGATCAGTCTACCTAAGCCATGATTTACACAATGGTAGGGAATATGTGTGGTCAAGCACAAAACATCTACAATGCCAGTTTTTTATTGCATGCTTTGTGTGTGCAAGTGTTACTCATTAATTTCCAAAGTATGAAAGATGTAGCTCCCTATCATCCCCATAAACAGACGTTGTGGCTTGTTTGGAATATGCATGGTTATGATAACAAAGGATGTATCCTATAGTACCTGCAGCCAAACCTTAGACACATCATACCTTTGCCCAGTTGTTTCCTGCTCCATTTTGACCAAAGACAAAGTTATCAGGTCTGAACAACTGTCCATATGGGCCACTTCTGACACTGTCCATAGTACCTGGCTCCAAGTCAACCAGCACTGCTCGAGGCACATACTAAAACAGTAGTGTGGTAGTGATTAATCATTAATGTAGTGGGTGAGTGGTTGGATGGATGGAAATCAAGGATCAATTGGTTTCTGGGTTTTAAGATCTAATTATATAATCTTTCCCACTCAAAACATTAGAACTTGTAACTGATTTTACCCAATAATATTTACACACATAATGGAAATAAGCCGTGGTGGAGAGGGTTTAGGTTAACAACGGTTGAAGCCAGGTAAATGACATCATAACCATGTATCTGACTACCTGCTACCATATGGCCACCTTTTATACTGGGTACGAGTTTGATTCATAAGTGGTCTTCTTATTTCACACTCAGGCCATACGTGTAATAATTATATGTCTATGACTCTTACTTTTCCACCATTAGCTTCTGTATAGTAAACATTTACTCTCTCCAGCTGCGTCGCATTGGTACCTTTATAGAGACCTGTCATATCTATTCCATGTTCACCAGATATAACCTCCCAGAACTACAGAACAATAATCAAAATGTTAAACAAGTTGGCTGTAACTAGACTTTTATTTGAAGTGGTAGATTTCAGTATATATAATTTCCAACTGAGGGACTTGCTACCCTACCCTAGACCATTGACAAAGTCTCACTGGATAGAACATTCTCTTGATTGAACATAAAATCAAAATATACCTATGGATAGATTATTGGTTTACCGAAACTACGGTGGGGGGGGGGTCGGTTCAATATATAAATACATGCCACAAATGTCCATACAGTTCACCATCGAAGCAACTGCATTAACCCATCAACCCATACACCTATTACGCATCAGTAACAGTTTGCTCCCAATACCAGTTTGTGCTTTCATGAGACACGATTAGGACATTACGTAGCCGACATTACGTAGCCGTTTGCAATTTGGTTAAATAAGGGTTAGATTTTGTTGGTCATAAAATTTCAGCTGGAACACTATCAGCCATTCTGGATTAACCAATTTATTAGTCTCACCTTGCCTCCGATCTGATTTCCACATTGCCCAGCCTGCAGGTGAATGATTTCTCTCATAGTGATTTAGTTACAGGTAGATGGAGCTTAAAACGGGACACTGTGATGTGACCAAGTGAAGTTGAGTCATACATACATGTATATTTATGCTCAATCTTATCAGTACAAAACAATGGACAGCGATCAATGATATCAGCAAAAGCTCATTGTATGAAGAATGAGTAGGCAGACCACAATTCCCAGCTTCCAAATCGACTGAGTCAAAGTGTAGCCAATGAATGTTTTCTGCAGCGAACCAGTGTCCAATTTGCTCATAGTCAAACATCCAGTAAAGATTGAAGAAACTTCTCTGATTTTGAGCGAAACATGGCAGACAGTGGAACAGTCACTCGGACCATCCGGCTAGATGATATCAGGCCTTGTGTCAATCTCCATTTTTATTATATGCCTGCCAGGAATCATGGCCAATCCTAGCATTCTCGGTTTCTGTGGATAGCCTACAACAGCAGCACTACATAGAAAATGGGTCTGTAATAAACAATTACTGAGTTGAACAGCAGTACTACATAGATAATGGGTCTGTAATAAACAATTACTGAGTGGACCTCACAGAGTAATACCGGCAGTTCCTCTGCCATGAAAAACAAACAGCCGGCTCTAATCACTATCATAGACACATGATACCCATAAAAAATGTATGTTTATAATCACCGGCCAAAAAAGAGGATACAACTCCAGGTTTTCCTGTTAATATTAGTCAATTTATCCTCTATTTATTATACATATATCGGTTCTGTTTATGATTGAGTCAATGAGCGCTCAAAAGGCTTTCATGATATAAAGCATTTTCGGACAAGGGAGTTGAGGTCTTATATATTAGGTAACCTGATTGAAAAATGACTCAAATTATTTAAAGGGGTTATGACACAGTCAATGGTCTACGCATTTTCAGAGTTGTGTTCCCCATTCTTAAAGGGAGGCAACTCCGCATTCATCACAGCGATAGCGAGTGGTCTTGTTCCACAAACCGAAGATCGGTCACTCGAATAACTACAGCCCAAATGCCCCAAATAGAAATAAAATGAGATCTAATTACTAAAACTTAGTAACCTAGTGATCTTCACCCCTTATAACATCGAGTAGAACTTGAATTTGAACGTAAGATTGGAGAAAACTTAAGTTATAAGAAGTGCTTTGCCGGTTTTCCCTAGCCCTAAATAGAGGCTGTTGCGTTTGGGCCTCTATAATTGCGCAATAATGGCATTAACGCTCGTGGACAGAGGTGAAAAACTGCGCTCTGAAACTCTATTTCTATATTTTTGTTGCACGGTTTCTCTCTTCAGACTTGTGTAACTACAAGTCTAGTTTACACATGCAAACGCATTTGTCAAACATCTGCACGTAAGCCGAGAAAAAAAAGACAAACACCAACAGCTCTGTGTTAATTTCCTATCTCGAGGCCAATTCTGGTGCGTCGACGGTCTGAAAAGTACGCCCCTGAGGGCTCTAAGTATGCGCATTGAACAGGGCCATATCTAAGCTTCCATTTGAACTGGGTATTGGGCCCATTTGTTCATGGTAGGCTTCAGAATCTACAAACAAGTCAAGTCCCTTTTGCCCATGTCATAACCCCTTTAAATATGAGTTGCAGGAAATAAAAACTCTTCAGTATCCGAACAGAGAGTTCTTTAGATTGATACATTCCCTGATATCTAGTGCATTTGCACTGAGACCTCACCGAGGCTGTAATAGTTCTATTTATATTACTGTTATGTTTACCCACCTTCAGGTAAGAACTCCTCGCACTGCCCGAGAATAATATTGGCATCTTTATCTGTGCATGACAATGAGCCTGTAAACATACTAAGGCTGGTTATAACAACGCTGCATGGCAGAACGCCCGGATGTGATGATTAATCAAAGAATGTCAGCCAACTACGCTCTTCAGGAGTGATAGGAGCTCTATGATGCTGCTAGAAGAGTTGGTTGTCATTAGTTATACGTGTATTAGTTGTATATTATGGTTAGGTGGGTTGAATAACAAACCTTTTGCAGTTATCACTCCTCAAAGTTAACGAAAATGAAGTTTGAGGTAATTAAAGAAGGGTTTATGTCTTCTACTATGGTGTCGAATTCAATTGGATGTTTAAGCATCGCAGTTTCATACGCTAGAGCCGTAAGTCTGGCAAGCTAACGAACTGCACTAGGGCCTGTAATTAAACCTAAACCTACTTGGGCCAGCGATGCTTATTGGATCGCTGACTTGACAGAAAGTTTAAGGATTTCTTGGTCTTACCAAGTTAATAAAGAGCTTTCCAATCGGCACGCGAAAGGTAGTACAAATTGTGAAAATGATGCGGCAAGTACTTTTGAGAAGTCTCTATTGCAAGTGTGTTTCTATCTAACACACCTTCTGCAGCACTAACTGCCTTAAAGAATGCTTGTGCGAAGTTCTGCCTACCACGCCTGTACGGTTACACATTTGTGAAGACAACTCCACGTTACCGAAAGTCAGTATGTGTATGCTGTATCAGTAGGAGTATGGTATTGGTAGCCCCAAGGGAATAATGATTACTTAGTTATTAGTTACACTTACACTGTTACACACTCAAGACTCAGATGTGAACTATCTAATTCTAAGTCAAACATAACAAGAGAAGGCAGGGGCCTTCTTTCTGAGTGAGACGGAGGTGGGATCAACTGAGAGTAAGCCAGACTGAGAAGGAGATGAGACGAGAGTAAGACTGCGTATTGGTGGTTACTACGCCTTACAGTTACAGTTAGGAGTTACGGTTATCGGTTTACGTTATGATATGATTCAATTCATTGATTGATTATGAATCAAACTGAAACTCAAACTCAAAGTCTAAGTCTAACTCTAAGTTCAACTTCAAAGTTCAAGGGTCGTACCTATTAGCGTTCGTCCATCAGTTATCTGAACCTTCACAGTTCTATTGAGCCAATCCTGAATCATGGACCGTCCATTCATAGTAGGGCGGTCGCCAGTAAAGCACAGCTCTGGATTTTGGAAGAAACAAGCGCAGAAGTGAGGAATACCCAAGTCAGCGACTGAGTAGTGAGTTGGAAATGAAACATAATGATAATTATCGTGTGCATAATGAGTATCGTACCTATATAGTTTAATTTGAAAAATGTGCAACCAACAAAACTTAATTTTAATGCTTACTTCGTGATTTAATTTCTGAGGTAAACCAACAACATCAAAAATATTCACGCCGTGTACACGAGTGGAGTCGTCGAAGAAGTTGGTAGCTCTGGTATCGTCACCGCACGTGATATCATTTCCGATTTTGTCGTCCTTGACAACCAGTGCGCCTATTGGAAGCTAAAATTTGAGATATCTATAGAACAGGCAGCATAGCGCAAGGATGATCAGTTACAGACTGCCAGAGAAGTTTGTGCAGAGATTTTATACACCCAACGAAGTATCAATACACAATACCATTGAGGACCTATGGGTTTCCTTTCTAGGGAAAGTGTACAACCTCACCCCACTGTGCGAATCTTACAAAGGTAAGGTCCCTCTGGTCATGTGTACCTGGCAATAAGTAACTGATCAACGCAGTCTATTCACGTGATACAAATTATGATCTACTCTCAATGGAAACTGTCAAACACATCTACATCACTAGTGTCCACCACTGACTACCATATTTTAATCCCTAATGCACTAGGAATCCCATAACTGTATGTTGGCCACTTTGTCCGCAAATGAACCCATTCCATATAGCCCCTTCAGGAACCTATCTGTCTATCTACACTTCAAGCTATGTGGTTTTAATTGTACAGGCGATGTGTTGCTGAAGCCCATCATATTGGAAGCTGGTAAAGATATCTCACATTGGTTCGATCCAAAAACTAAAGATGTAAGTATCCCTTTCCTGAATTATTCAGCAGAGAATGTGAGAAAATAGGACTCATAAGAAAACACATGCAGTAGACAGATTGCCGCCCACAAAATCAAACTCGTTGGGTCTGTGGTTATATATTGATGGTTTGGTAAACAGAAAGTCATCTGATAACCTTGTTAATGGAGACTGTCAACTACATTCCTATCTCTTGTATATATTGTATGAAGAATCAGGATGGGCGAATGGCTCTCGGTGGTTGAAATTTGGGTTCAAGCTCTGCTGGTTACGGCACTG
>Ga0224501_10004383_pt1 | contig 11132 bp, 5 predicted proteins | sample SF_Oct11_sed_USG_4_FD_169105 | JGI IMG/M metagenome (GOLD analysis project Ga0224501, IMG submission 169105) | Sediment microbial communities from San Francisco Bay, California, United States - SF_Oct11_sed_USGS_8_1 | ecosystem: Environmental > Aquatic > Marine > Sediment | place: USA...
CCTAGTGGAAGCAGCTAATGAGTATTGTTCATCCCTCCCTAGTGGAAGCAGCTAATGAGAATCGTTCATCCCTCCCTAGTCGAAGCAGCTAATGAGTATCGTTCATTTCACATAATTTTCAGTTATTTGGCGAAGTCACTCGAGAATCAATGAGAAACATTTGGCTGGATCCCTGAATACCGTATCAAAAAATAACTGAGAAAATTAATAGAATTATATAATAATATAATCAGTAATAAGTTTAACCCAAAAATCCAGAGATACATGAACGCAACACAATTAATTAAAAGTAAAAATTGAGCTCTGTTTGACTGGTTCACAGGACTCTTAACTTAAGGTAGGCCATGTTTGGCATCAATTTCCAGTGGCCATCGGGGTAGATCATGCCTTATCTACACCGTATTTCACACAGCTGGGTGCTATATGAGTAGCTTTTGCTTCATAGGGAGTTTTGATTTAAGCAAAAAATTACAGTGAAAATTGGATAACTCGAACTGCAGGGGACCACCAAAAAGGTTTGAGTTATGGGTTATGCTCTCCCTTTGCTTTAACCAGAGTTATGAGTTATGCTCTCCCTATTGTTTTCGAGTTATCCGAGGTCGGGTTAACCGAGTTTCACTGTAGATGATTAGGTGGTTAGAATCGTTGTGAAACAGGCTGACATCGTTCTTAACATTTTGTGTGTAACTATTATTATTTTTATTTTTAATATAAACATATGAGTGTGATCTTTTCACATAACTGCCACCTCCTGCGCCACCGCCTCAGATGTAGGACACCTGCTGAATAGGATGGTTTACTGCCCACATTGAATTATGATAAAATCAAATCGACCATTACCATTTATTTGACTGCCAGAATTTCATAGCTTTACACTGCAGTTTGTGTATTGTGAAATCTAACTGCAGATTCGTATCTGCTCGGCATACAAAATGAATGGTTCAGTAGTGGTAGAATGGATTGCCCCAGTAATACGATAGCCCTCTTTCAATGCGACCCGAATACGGTTTGATGACTGCGCCAGTAACAGTTCGATTGATAGAGTGTTCACCAGGACAAGAAAATAGCAGATAAAACATGGGTATTATTTCATAGCTGCATCTGGATTACGGTGTTAAATAAAGAATGTCTTGTTTGGGTCAGAAAGCTCACAATTCTAACAATAAAGTGCTAATTTAGTAGTGTAAGTGCAATGGCAAACATTGGCTCGCTTATCTCTTTTCCTCAAAGTGCTGGCTCTGAACCCGCTGCGTCAGAATCCTCACAAGGAATGAGCCAATGCGGTTATGGACGGAGCTTAGCGCTTCATGTTGGCTCTCCCTATCTCAAGGTGAACTGCTAACTTGCTATATAGACTACATGAACTAAACAGAAAATCAGTGTTTAGACTATCTTATTGTTTATTGAAAAATCACTTCGTTTTCGATATGTTCATGATACAAATCCTCTTTTCGCACATTAAATAACATTTTTGATTAAAAATACCAACATTGAAAGAATAATTTGGAGGCTTTCTCATACACTATTGGAACTTTTAGGGGTTCTGATGTTGTAGTAGTGATTTATATATAAATGTGAAAAGGAACAACTGTTCTTTATGAATCAACAAGAAGAAGCGGAATCGGGAGCAACACCAGTAGTCAGTCACTAGTAGGCAGTGACTAGTAGTCAGTGACTAGTAGTCAGTGACTAGTAGTCAGTGACTAGTAGTCAGTAACTAGTAGTCAGTCACTAGTAGTCAGTAACTAGTAGTCAGTCACTAGTAGGCAGTGACTAGTAGTCAGTCACCAGTAGGCAGTGACTAGTAGTTCGGTGGCCATGACATGTACTTCGAACAATAATCCCAACTAATGCTTATTTTTGCAAGGTCTGGACAGCTGCTGCTCTGGTCTCATTCACTGTCGCAGATGGTTACTGTACTAGACTACTTCATTTCAACTTCTTTCAAGTGTTCATAACCACATTGAGCTTTCATATTCACATTCTCAAAACTATGAAGAAGGGAAGAGGAATTTTTATTCTCATACATATGCAGAACATGTAACACATCTGATATTTAATCAATCTCAAAATTAAGGCCATTCTGAAAAGCAATTATATTTGTTATTTAAAGAACAAACCAGTTATATGAAGTGGCTCTGGGTTTTTACTCTCCCGACTCCGGAGTGTCCCAGAAGTAATAAATAATGTATTGTTGCAAGGATGGCAAATTCACGCATATACGGATTTCGCGTGGGTCATTTCGTACACTGGGATAGGTATGCTTAAAGAAAATGGAGCAAATAAGGAGCTTAGTGGTACTACCAATTATAACATAGATATGAAGTAAGCGAGAAAATAGGAATGATTCCCAATCTTTCGCTCTCAACAAAAAATAAAAACTATAGGTGAAAATGTGTGATTTCGGTCAGACACAGATGAAAGATTTCAGATACGATCACTTGAGCAAACAGGCATAGTTAAGACACCCAAGGGTTTCGACGTGGTTTCGGTTGCATCGAAACTGTCCTCTCTCAACATCAGTGTGTCTAAGGACATTTTGGTTCCCACAACAAGTGAGCTCAAACGACCATGAAATAAATAGGTGAATAATAGATAACCTTGAGATTTTGATGACCTTGACACTTTATAAACTAGCACACCCACTCTCAGGCATAGAATGTTGATCATGTGATCGAATTCACTTTCAGACGCAGTAAAGGAACATAGTTTGTAGGTGCATTTTCAAGCAGTGGAGCTGAGAATATGTCTAAAACCTCTTTTCAGACGCCAGAGCCCAATCTAGCGAATGCACCTCATGTCTCTGCTAAGACGATGTTAGGTAAACACGATGCAATTGCAAAAGATCAAAATATATTCCTGAGTCCTTTAAACTAGGAAAACACTGAATGGATGAAGACTGCATAATGCAAACAATATTCTCAAGAGGTGCTTTCGGAGACACCAATGTTGCCCTTGTGCCATTAAGAGGGAATTGAGTTATTCATATTCAATTGGCCTATGTGGAAGCCAAACAACAATGATTGGTAACAATTGCGTTTTTCAGTGGATAAAACTTGATAGCGATATATTTTCTTTTGTCCAGAGTGAGACCCTGTGTTTTTCTGGAGTCACTGAATTCGCGAAGCATTGTCTTTTCAATGGATTTGATTGAGCAGAAAGGCAAGCGATCGGTCACCGCAGTTCCCCTCCAACGCCAGTTGACAGGGCAACGAGCAATAGGCAGGTGCGGGCGCTTTCTGATAATACAATGAAAAATTACAGTACAAATACCCAACCAAAGAAGTCACCATAAAAACACAACACCATATGGAAATAAAAGTTAAACTTGGACTATTTACAGAACTCTCAACTTTAGGTAGCACGTGTCTGCTATCTCTCTCCAGTGGCCATCAAGGTAGTTCTCACAACCCAAACCGAGCTGAAGATTCCCGCAGCAACCAGTTCCACCCAGAACAGCAGTGTGATCAGTCACAGTATTGGCGGTGATACGGCCGTTATAGTGACCAACCAGCATTCCTTGAGTGCCTTCCTCCAGGCCAAAGCTTGTTCCTACACAAAGAAACAGTCATAAATTAGGCAATGAACCAATAGCCCAGTGTAAGCGTACTGGGGCCGGTTCGATTCCAGACTCGGGCAAACCTTTGTCTTTCACGACACCCTTGTTGACTTCAGATCCCGGTTTAAATGAAGGAGGACCACCTATAGAGTCGCCTTTTCTGGGAGGCCCGTGGGTGCTAGCAGAAATTCCACTAATATGTATAAGGATGCACCCGGGAAAAGGCTGGGTCGAAAACTCAGAAGGCGTATTTCTGGGGACCCCTGCATTCTATCTTTGTGTCATCTGCATCAGAACCAGAGAATTTCTGGCTTAATTCCGATGCACCTAATCGACTGTCATTGGGCAGCAAGGGCAGGCCGAGGACTCTAGTGCTGCTAGAACCCTGAGCCCTTACAACCACAGACCATCAAAGAGTGCCACGGTGTACAAACCAGGACAATCACCTGGCTGTTTCCATAACAAACCTGTGATGTCAAAGTACAGGTATGGAGTGTTATCAGCAGCACATTGGCAGAAACCAACTCTTCCTACTTTAGAGAGATGGTTCATTTTTCCTCCATACAGAGCAGCGAATCGAAAATCCTCAGTTTGAATTCGGAGGGTGTCCAGATCAAGGCCATATTTTGAAAAACTGTAACAACAGAGCCAAACTAAAGACTAGGCTATGCTGAACTAACACAGAAAAAGAACCTGTCAAGCTTGCCAAACTTGGTTCTATACATTTACGATATTGTACACTTGTCTTCACTATTAGAGCGGAGCTGCCGGGTTAGATAAGTAGCTCATTTTTTCATCATTTGCGCCTTAGCATGGCTCACCATGGACGAGTCAGTATTATTGCTTCATCTTATAGTAAGGCAGGTTTTTTTTCTGTGTTACGCTACTCAAACTACATAACTCACAACAGGAGCCTGCCATAGCCATGATTTAAACTCACATTTTCATGATTGCGAGCCAGTGCTCTATACCACTAAGCTATTTCGCTATCCCTATGGAATATTGTGTCATACCCATAGATATATAGGGACATGAATAGAACACCTGCTGATCAGATACCATGATGCGGATTCTTGTCAAGCTACAAGCTTGACTAAGGCTCTTTGACGACCATGGATTGGCCCTCATCCATCGGTTGGGACCACTGAGCTACCTTGGCCTCTTTCACATTTGATGAATTTTGATGATGTTTTACTTGATGGTGCCAGCTTACGAATTTTTAACTCCCATCTTTGCAGCCATTCTGTAAATCTGAGTTGTGACAACACTTAATCTGTTTTAAGTTTCCAGTCTTTATCATAAACCGGCCTGGACTGTGTACAAGGACTTGCGATCTTGATCTGCGCTCTGTTTTTCCTTCTCCTTTTTTCGTTGCTATTTTTCCATGGACCTTGATGTAAAAAAGACCCCCTGGTTTTATTAAGTTATCCGTGTAAATAAAATTATCCTATCCTATCCTATCCTGCCCCGGCTTGCCCCGCCCTGCCCTGCAGTTCGGATTTGGGGCCTGGATGAGCAAGGTGGATACCTTGACCCTTGGTCTTTGTTTTGGTATATTCCGTAGTTTGTGTCTCGACCAGCGGGTAAATTCAAATAGGACAATGTCTGTTCTCCATCTCTGAGACACATGATATCTCCGACGATAGGCTGGAGGTTCATCATTACCGAATAGCTGGCGTTAGAGAAGTTTGGTCTTAGTGAAACATCCGGGCAGTTTTCTGTAAATACATATGTCAATACGCAAAACTAGCTAGTTTTCCTTTTCAGAAACTCGTTAAAAGCTCACATGCATGGAATGAGTCTCGATAATTGATGGAAAACAGAGATTGTTGGTCCAGTTTTGATATGAGAAAAAAAGAACAACTCCCATTTGTTGATCGCGTAAGTTTAGCTATGTGATCTGACTCTTGGACATGTAAACGAACGTGGAACAAGGGTTGCTACTTTCCTGTTCTACCTCCCCCCCACCACATGCTGAAGACCCAGATCACCCGACAACGTGAGGCAGCTAATAAACCAGATCTCAGTGACCATGTGATTATGATTGTTGATCCATGTATTATCATATCAGCAGGAGCTGCCACGTGTTAGTGGTTAGAATGCGTGAATTCTTTATTTAAACCCCAAAAAAATCGATAATGATGGTAGGAAGTTCATTCCGCATTACCTCACTCCTGAGTTATGGTGATGGTCTCCTTACCCTTACCTGGCAGCCAGAGTGTCCAGCCTAACTCCTCACTCAATGTGTGTGTCTGATCAAAGCTGATGATCTCACATGTTGCGGTGTCCGTCTCAAAATTCACCCCATTGCATTCCGCCACGCTTAAGCATCTCTGGGATATATATATACACAAATAAGTTTTAATGTTCTTCACATCTTACACGTGATTATTGTTATTCCTAATATTCTCTGTTCACTGCTAAAGTTGGTGTAGAGACCCAGTTCCTGCATTCTATCGGTTACTTTTAGGCATGGGCAAAGGATTAGCAGGTTAGTTCAGTAGTAAACTGCTGAGCTGAAAGCCATGGCAACCTGGACTCGAATCATGTTGTGAGTGCGAGCTCCTCACATTAACACTAGATCGAAACAAAAGCAAGGCTTACTATGAGGTGGTGTGCTCGCGGTGCTCCATGATAAGCCATCCTAACTGATGGAAAGACATGTATATGGCCGGGCAGCTTTACCATAACAGTGAAGAAGCCATGCAAGAGAAAATTCAGTAGATTTTGTGATAGTTGACAGTGGTAGGTCACTGAACTCGCAATCGTGAGATCCTGGGACTTTCCCTCCGTTTATTATCTTTAGTCGCGCTGCTGTTTGCGGTTACACAATCAAAATGATGCTTTATCCCAATAGTAACATTAGAAGGCGATATTTGGTGATTATTATGTAACGCTCCCTTCTGGTACGCTGTCATCCTCCCCCATGAGCATGATTAGTGATTATAATGCGGAACTCATGTACGGGGAGTTGTGGGCTCATGTACGGGGAGTTGTGGGCTCATGTACGGGGAGTTGTGGGCTCATGTACGGGGAGTTGTGGGCTTAAATCCCAGAAAAGTCAATGGCTAGTGACAGGGTGTGTATCCAACTTTAATTCACTCCTAAATTGTAAAAAAAGTCTTCACATTTACCACCGGGAAATTTGAAGATCTCACAAAAAGACTAATAATGTCGGGAGAAGAACTCGGAAAACATAATAATGAGGAGCATGGTCTTAATCTGATCATAATCATAATCCGTTGGCTGAAATAACCTTTGCCGTAGTTTATAGGGATTCACAATAATATTTCCAGAATTCCATAGTTTATACTGCAGATTTCTATAGTACGACCGCGCGCTACACATGCACATTCAATCGCTCTTTCTGTTCTATATCATACCTGAATACAGTTGAGAAGTCTCGGTTCAGTAGTGGTAGAATAGATGGCACCAGTAACACGATAGCCTTTTTTCGATGCGACCCGAATACTGGTTGACGACCTAGCCAGCAGCTGTTTTATCACCAGGCTGATCAGTAGTACTAGAAAATGGTTTAAAAAGACGGGAAAAAACATTGACATCATTTCACTGCTGGATTGAGAAAATGCTTATATCGTCACACTGTCCCTAGCTGCGCATAAGGCATATCGAGCCCCTCACTGCCTGATGGAAATGGTATACTGTTTTCGAGAACTGAAAGTTCCACATAGTGATAGATTTTAAATGCGCCATTCTCAATTCCTTTTAAATCTCAATGCAACAGACTAGCCAGCCTCTCCCAGCCTAACGCGGTTTTAAGAGGTTTAAGATAATAGACAGTAGAACAATAAATAAAAAACAAATGCAAGTGACTCGGAATAAAGGGTTATATCTATTTGTTTTAAATATTAATTGCTGACAGTAACAAAATGGTGAAGACTCACCTTGCAGTGCAATATACTGCATCTTAGGTTAGAGAGATAGCCTCGTAGGTTAGAGATATAGCCTTCTTGGTAGAGCGATCAGAATGAAATGCTATTGATTTCATTCCAGCAACACAGCCTCTTGCTTGTGTGTCTATTGATTCTACCTCTGTAATAACCGGTTTCGGTAACAATAGTTCCTAATAAATAATGCTCTTGAATTACATTCAATATTGAAAGACCATTCCGACTGATCTCTCTATTTCATCTTTCGGTGTGTTTGGTGTTCTGCAGCAATAAACAATAGTGTGACCGGTCAGCAAGGGAGAATACCTGTGTTATTTTGTTAGTACCCGGGAAAGTCTAGCTACCTCTGATTGATCAGATTTTACTCACATTATTTTAGTCGATAGTAAGATGATCATCCATTGCCGGTGAGGGGTTTAGTCAACAAATCACTATGCTAAATTAAAGAATTGATCCGCGACTCCATGACAGAACAGGTGTTGGGGGTCGTGAAGAAATTGGCCCACCAAGTCTAGTTGACCCGGTGTTTCTCAGAGTGAGTCACTGGGAAACTTTTTGCTTACCCTTGCGTGCTCCATAGATAAGGTAACTCTACGAGTGGACTTACTAAATCATTTAGGAGGTCCACTGATGCGATCTGGAATGGGCGAGGGTAGTGCAAAAGAAATTTTCTCTGCCCGAACTAAGAATCAAACCTCTGACTACCAGTCCAAGGCTCAGTATGTTTGACAGCAAATGATCCACACAATCTAGGGACCACACAATCCAGGGACCATGCGATCTAGGGACCACGCGATCTAGGGACCACGCGATCTAGGGACCACGCGATCTAGGGACCAGGCGATCTAGGGACCACGCTATCCAGGGACCACGCGATCCAGGGACCACGCGATCCAGGGACCACGCGATCCAGGGACCACGCGATCTAGGGACCACACAATCTAGGGACCACGCGATCTAGGGACCACAAAATCTAGGGACCACGCGATCTAGGGACCACGCGATCTAGGGACCACACAATCTAGGGACAAGTGGCTCGCTGAATTCTACGAGCTGAGGAACTAGAATGAATTAATAGTCTCGATCTATGACATAATCACATGTATATTGCCTTTATTCACGTCTCGATCTATGACATAATCACATGTATATTGCCTTTATTCACACTCATCAGATGATTCATGAGACCAGTGGAGAAGTAAATGAAAAAAAGAGATCTTGTTGATGCGTAATTTCATCAACAGTGCACTATTCTCCACGTATAACACACATCTGCTGGATTATCAATCACCCATTCTATAGTCGTTTTGTTCCTCAATGTTCCCTCAAATTCTCAACAAACCGAAGCAGATATGTAAATATGAACATATAGTGTGCAGATATGTATGTATGAACATATAGTGTGCAGATTTGCTCAGTCCTCCTCAGACCAGCTATCACCATACTTGTTTGTTGGGCTGGATCCTAAAATGAACGAGTTTAGAGATCAAGGGCAAGCCAAGATGACCACTGTTGGATGAGAATTATTTGACTGAGCCATTGATATAAATTCACAATCACAGCGTTGTGAAAATGAACAAAAAACCCAGCTAATTTTGGGCATATCAAGTTATAACCACTATATTCTCAGGAGACCGACTTCACTACAGATGCGCCTCATCCCATAGGCAGTATTTAGTGCATTATTCACGCCAAATAGAGAGGTGAATAGTCGTCCTTCGACTAACCGCACCGATAATGGAAGACTGTGCTTTCAATTCAAATTATCCGCGTGTCGTTCCTTAGTTGCCAATGGAAAAACCATACATAACCGCAGGCATATCTCCAAAAAATGGCTGCCCCAGAAAAGCTTTCCATTTCCAAAAGGTAAACGTCTGCTGGTACTAGTCTATATTCACAAAAGGTAAACGTCTGCTGGTACTAGTCTATATTCACAAAAGGTAAACGTCTGCTGGTACTAGTCTATATTCACAAAAGGTAAACGTCTGCTGGTACTAGTCTATATTCACAAAAGCTCAACTAATGGAGAGTTGAATATACTTCATATACCTTTACCGTTAACAATTCGTAGATAGTAAATTGAATATCTTGCGGGAGTTACCCTGTCTTTTATATAGTTAGGGTATCACCTCACCTGATTTTGTAGGAGGTGGAGGGGTTGGAAGCGAGGGCGGTCTCCTAAATGGTGACTGAGATCCAGGCTTATCAGCCTCTCCTATTCTGTTACGTCTCCGCAAATCATCATATGTGAGAGCACGGGACGCTAAAACAAAAATCGTTCAGGGGTTATGCCATGACCATCAGTCCTCAAATTCACTACAGCATTTGTTCTTTATTTTGGAAAAGAAGTATTATGGGTAGCGAATAAATGCGAATTATTAGAGATACCTTGAGGTGGCACAATAAGAGGTTTCTGTAATATGTGCCTTCAATCTATCTAGAGCAGATATGTACCTAAACGTTTTTAAATGAGCTGGAGGTTTGGGGGTCTACTGAATTGGAGCCAGGAAATCACTCTTGTAAACTCCGTTTGGGGTTTCCAACAGGAAATAAGACTGTTCATTTAGAAAAATTTACGCAGACATGTCTGGCAAAGTGGCGAAAACACTTTTGTTTCTGGCAGAAAAATTGAAGATTATATGTTTTTCAACGGTCCGTGGCAAGAAATAGTGGGAGGGTAGATTGTGGAGCACACTGACAGTCACCAGCGGCATGTTGATAGGTGAAGTACTATACAAATGAACTACGGAAATCAAATCATTACAAGAAATCAGAGAAGGACCTCCACCTGGTTTTACCTATAGGATATGCCCAAATTTCAATTCAAAGGAATGTATTATTTAGTCAGTCATGATAGCTCAGTGGGAGAATAAATGTATCTTCACTGTCTTTTCCGCGGCCCTGGTTCAAATCCCGGCAGTGGCGAGGTATTCTTCTCTGACTGATCACACTCTGCCAATCAGTTCTGAGTCAGCGTGGCAGAAAATGGCTCAATCTGTCCTCAATGGCACCAGTCAACCTCTGGACATCGAGAGAAGACCTGTGTCCAATCACGGACAGACAATCAATGAAAAATATTAGCTTACGTAGCTCATTATCGTTTGAGCGGTTGCCAGTGATTCTATTTAGAGCATCAGAATTACTAGTCTCAGACTCCATTTCTGAATCTTGTATTAACTTATCAGTCTCCTGATGATTTGACATGCCTAAACTACAATGGACAAATGCATTATATGCAACTGAAAAGCGATTGCTTGTTATATATTACCAGTACACATTTTGGTTAAAAGCAGTGCCCTCCATGTCTTGGGGATTTTAGAAAAATTATCAATACAAGGACAACCAAAATAGTTACTTTTATTATAGGATTCCAGCTAACCAGGATATCAATAAAATAAACTTTTATTTCAAAAACAGCTCAGCTTTTTTACACTGGTAAGAAAAAATGGGGGCCAACTGAAACATGCATGTACTGCCAAAGGGTGCAGGGTCTGTGTGGATATTTCAACTGACGATCAACCTTTTAGTTTTTACAAAAATATCAGGAAAGGCAGAAATAGGCATACCTTAATTGGTTGCCAAAAGGACAGAGAAAAAATGCAATAGTTTTTATGTTATCAAATCCTTATGGCCTTAATGATTGTTTTTTCAAAGCCAACAAG
>Ga0224501_10004384_pt1 | contig 11129 bp, 8 predicted proteins | sample SF_Oct11_sed_USG_4_FD_169105 | JGI IMG/M metagenome (GOLD analysis project Ga0224501, IMG submission 169105) | Sediment microbial communities from San Francisco Bay, California, United States - SF_Oct11_sed_USGS_8_1 | ecosystem: Environmental > Aquatic > Marine > Sediment | place: USA...
AGCAGGCGACAAATGACAGCTCACCTATGACCACTTGGCCAATAAAATAAGCTATAAAACCCTATTTATATTGTTAATTATGAATTAATTCAGAGTTTGATGATAAACAAGATCCTCCATGGTCAGTGGCTATAATCTTATAGCAATCAGCTCACAATCCAAGTCTTCAACTGGTGTCACACAGGAGAGAGTGAGTCAGTAGTCAAATCAAGCCAGCCACTGTTTCAGCTGGCTGGCTCCATTATCTCCAACCTAGTGGAGCTTACCATCTCAGCAGCGAGCGCTTCCTGCAGCATCCTTCTGGTTGTGTCAATCTTTTCCTTGGCAGCTTTCGACTCTTCCCGGGCCTGTGAAGAATACAATCTTGACACAATGCATCGCAGATAAACAGCGTTCCCCGAAATGGGATAGATAAGCTATCACATCTTTTTTGGATAACCATGACAGAAAAGCCACCTTACTGTCACTGTGTGACCCCATGCAGTGATGAAAACTCAAGGATGCGCCCGGCGCAAGCTTATAGCTCCGACGCTAGCCAATCGACTTGTCACACTCGGACGAAAAGCTGGCGCAGGCGAGTAGCTACAGCGCCACCAACAGGAGGAGGAGGGTGGACAAAATGGGGACAACAGAAAGCCAAGAGCGCGTGTGGGGAGCGGGCATTTCCAGATAAGCTAATGTGAGATCACCACCTGTTGCTTGTCTCGCTTCACGGGCTACAAACACAGAGAGTGCATGCAGTGGCTCGTCCTCATGCCGGATTCGCAGACTCAATTCAGTTTAACAAATGTACGGGGCTCAATGCAAAGCGCAAAGAGTCTGTCCCAATGGGATAGAATGGGAAAGGTAAGTGACACTTGGGGATAACAACACAAGAACCGACGAGACAAAAAGGCCAGAACTCTATCCATCACGGTTACAATTATAAATTCTGGGTTCGTACTAAAGTGCACAAAAATCAAAACGTACAGGGACTGAGATCAGCCACACCTACCGAAGGAGGAAGTGGTGCTGTTATTCTCTCCGAACCGGCAGAGGTTGGCGCCGGGGAGGGTGTCGGGGAAGGTGTCGGGGTGGACGCCATGGTGGATGCAGGAGTCGGAGACTTTTGCCCAGGTTTATGATCCGGCTTACGGAGCAATGTCAGTGCCACATGTGATCCGGCTACAAGCAGACAAATATGTTAAGGACTAGGAACTACACGGTGCATCTGATGGGGGGATGTGTGTGTGTGTGTTCAGCTGGTACAGACATAGTGCTATCCCTCCTATGATAGGTTTTGTAGTGCAACCATGATCAGTTTTCTGGTGATGGGTATTCTAAGGCCTCTCGTTTTGACAACCCTTTCCGGTGATTAGGACAGTTCTGCAATCTAGTCCAGGTACATTTAACAGAATTCCATTAGGCTGGATGGTATACGAAATGGTTGAAAAAAAATGCATGAGTCGGGAGCTGTTTCATAGTTTAGATTGAAAGAAAAATTAGCTTTGAGTTTTACTCATACCCTGAGGGAGCAATTACACACACTTCTCTCCTACTCGATCGAACCCTACCCAACCCTACCCCGGACCCAAGAAAAGAGACAGTGTAATGTATAAGGGGCAGTCAGTCAGGCTGTCTGAAGTAAAATAAACTACAGCTAAACTGGCTCATCGGTTGACATGATTTGACAGATTGGAATAAGAAAAAAGACGGAAACGAGATAACTATTGAAAACAGGTTCAAGGGTCACAGCAACTAGAAAATGGCTAGGCTGATACGACTTCACAGAGGGGCTTGGCCATTTGGCTAGGAGTTACTCAAAACTCCCACTACGATGATCCTAAGCCGTTCAGAGATCAAAAACAGCTGGGCTTATCCCACCGATTGTTGACGAGCAAAAACCCTAAGCTCATTTGATCAGATTAGTGATTTTTGGGTTCGCGTAACCCAACAAATAGATCATTGGGTTTGGCCCACAAATCAGTCTAATACATCACAGACTCCTGCCTCCCAGACAGGGCTACCATGTACATTGAGTTGGTAGTGCAGCAAGCATGATGGATGCGAAGGAAGCCAAACCGAACTACAGATCAGTTAGTTTTAGATCTAGGGATCGACTCAATTGCAGATCAAAACACATCACAGGCCAGGTCTTGATAGACTTTAATATACAGCAATTCCACTGAAGCATTTGCTTCTCTGCCCCATGAGGTTATTTGAATCATTTTGACAAGAACGACCCCACATTCAGGCCTGGACGTACTCCACAGCTTAGAGAGGCGTTTATATCCTGACAGAGGCTCAGTGGTTTTCTCCTCCGATTGATTATTATTCAGTGTTCCGTCGCCAAAGTCAGGATCTGAGAGTACACTTAAATCCGTGCAGGATATACTTCCAGTCGGAAGACTACCGCGCCGTGGACGGTCAAACTTCTTTCGGAGACTTCCGTAGAACTTTGAGCTATCCATGATGAGTTAGTTGTCCACGTAGGTAGTGGCATGAGCGGCTAGTCCGGTGACTCAACAGTAGAGCAACACTACTGCATACTGGTGAGACTACAGAGGCTTATCTTCGATCACATGAGCCACTTGTGTTGTGCTACACTCCGAGTGATAAGAGCCATTATCCAGTCTTAGTGCACTGCTGATACTGCGGGTTCAACCGTCGACTAACGATTGACCCGCCCGTGAAAAAGAGTCCCTTCACCGCTCCGCAATATGACCCCGGGCGAATGTACCTAGACAAGATTGGGCACATTCCTAGGCGAGCGGTCCTTATAAATAATCCTGACATTCATTCTTGCCAACTTGGCAGACCGTTGATCTTGTTGAATGATGGCTTCCCTGGACTGGCGTTACGCTGTCGGGCCAGTACACCCCGAGTGGTCGCAAAACTAGCAGCGAAAATCTACTCAAAACGAACCAACATGGTGTTCATGAGGCTTCTCTATTGAGATATGACAAATCTCGGCATTGTACCTACACACGGAACCAACTCCAAGTCACAGACTACTACCTCCACCTGCTAGTGAATTCGAGAATCGCTGAAGACGGAGCGACTGTGAAAAAAAGGGCAGCCATTTTTGGAGTACTAGTCCGGGAACCGTCACTGTTCCCCAGACAAAACTAGATTCATATCTTTATGGAACATGAGAGATACCAAAATATCAGCAAGACATACCTACCGACCTTTGTAAATGCCACACTTTTAACAGGAGCTGTGATCGTTCAGAGAGTTGGGGAGTGGAGGGGCATGACACCACGAGGAAGTGACTCACTGAAGAGAACATAACTCCCGAGGGGGTGGTTTACTTACATTTGATAAGACTGACAACCTCCGCATGATCACAATTGGCTACAAGTAATCCATTGACCTGTAATAAGAAATAATAGCTGTAGCATCAGGGCCCAATTATAACTCATCTGTGGCGCTCTCGTTTGCTAGGGCAGCGCCAAAATCTAGTTAGAACCACGCCAGCTCTTATTATCTATTAGCACAGCTTTACAGAAATTCGCAACAGACAAGTTGGCTTGCAAACTGATGAGTGATAATACGCGCAATAATAGGTGCTAGGCAAAACTGCCGTGATCTGTTGGTGCATAATGCAGCTTTTATTCATAAAGAGAAAAAGGCACAGTTTAGGGAGATTTACCTTCAGTATCCGGTCTCCAATTTTCACTCCTGCTCTTGCCGATGCTCCATCTAAAAGGTCAAAACAGCCGACGTTATGAAAAGGTTACTTAACTCTCAGTTCGGTCAGCTGCAATGGGTCAATAAAACTCTACACGAAAAAAACTACTGAAACCAGAACATGAATGCCCAACAGCTGATTAGTTTTCCGGTCTGCAGTAGTTTTCTTTTGTTGGCTAGAGTGACATAGTTTACTTGCTGTGCACAGCTCAGGCTTGCACATTATAGGAATCATTCGATAGGGATGGGATATCAGCATATGGATCAGTATCGGCTTACTTTCTCTGAGATTGTTCACATATACAGGCTTGTCTCCGCTGACAGTCAGCCCGTAACCAGCTTCGTCTTTCTGTACAATCACGCACAGCTGTATTAGTCCTTGAGCTGCAAGAGAAAACCAGCCAATTGAACAACATGTCATCACCTACCAAATGAACTGGGATTGTACTAGTGGGTTTTCTGGAATAACAACTCATTGAGCTTTTAGTAGCAGAAGGAACCTATGTGCGGTGTAGATGAGTCATGAGTGCTTTGGAGGAGTGGATGGGGAGCCTTTTAAACAATTTAAACAACTCAACGTAGGTAGGTGAGGCGATTTTACTCCGATAGACTAGGCCCGCGCCCATTGCGCCATAATTACTATGCCAGCCATGTAGTATGGTAATCTCGTTAGGCTAAAGAGCTTTTCTCTACACAAGAAGTTCGCGGACAGTCCGAAGCTACAACTGTAGAAAGTCTTTAGCCCTAACTCCACAAAACATGAAGTCCGTCAACAGGAGCCAAACAAGGCAGTCTAAATCACACAACCAATAAATACATTCAGACTCCAAATATGTCCCATATTGTGAATCAGTACAACTGATTTCTACAAGTTCAGACAGAGGCTCGTGGCACTTTATCAACTCTATGGGATCCATGGCTAGCGCAGAAATATTTGGAATCACTGTCTTGGTCAGTGATCATGATAGGCAACCGAACCCAGTTGTGAGTATTGTGGAGAGCGAACTAAGTTGATTTTAAGATCACTGTAAAACAGCCCTTCAATACTGTGTGATAACGTTAATTTGGTTAACCAAAAGGGGTTAGTTGGTTTGAACCGACCATTGGTTGGTTGTTGGGCCGGTCAGGTAGTTAGTTGTGGGATGTAATGGGTGTCGCATGACTATACCTCGGGCTACTGGGGATGACACCCTGCCTAGTCATGAATGAGCTGTCCATTTTCCGGGCTGGCAATGACTGAACACATCATTAGTCTATGCCCCATCAGATTGTGGTTACTAGCTGGCAACGTGCGGTGGCCATGTTCCATGAAGCTCAGTAGCGATCAATCATTTGCCTATCAATACTGATTCACTCTGTATATAACTGTGCTCGGCTATTGGTGGTCATTGGTGGTACATTATAGTCAGTTCTTACCACTAACTGCTCCCAGTTGTGGCTGATAGCAGCATTTTTCACTGTGGTCAAATGAGTGTGACTGACCGACTGGCTGACATATGACTGAGACATACAAGATAATAAGGCTAATTTTGAGTAGCTGCTCTTAGACTCACCCGCTGCCCGATGTATAAAAACTGTCGGCTTTCTGACCCGGCCAAAGCCTACATGATCAAGGCAGTGATTGGCAGAAGGAACAGCAAATGTGAAAGTGTCTGATGGTCACACGCTGATTGATATCAATGAGGAAGGCACTACCGAGATAAGGGGCCTGAGTCACAAATTGTGTCGGGTCTGATGCAAAGAGAACCAGCCATGTTACCTCTATATGTGTCATAATACTCAGCTAGGAGACCCGGGCTAAAATATCACACAGCATAAGCTGAGCGAGACCGTCTTACCACTTTACTCTAATAACAGGCTTAGCTCAATATCTAAGATCTTTGTATGCGTGTTTAGTCAGCTGATAGTGTATGAACAAGCTGGCGCAAATTACATTTGAACTAGCAGCCGCTGTGTATCACAGATTCATCTATTATTTTATTCTGAGCATAGGATTCACTTTCATAGGCAACTAGGACCAGTCCACTTCCAGTTACAGTACTAGTTACTACTAGATCAGCCGGACTGACCAGGTTGTGTAAACCACAAAAACTCTTCTGCTAACCACAGACTAGTAATATAATAGCCCACAGGACTGAGCAAAGCGAGCCGATGCCTGCCCCCCCCCCCCAGCACTCCATGGTTGAGTAAAATCATCGCCAGAACAATGGTTTTGTCCTTTGGTTTAGCCCCTCACCTGGGGTAGCAACCAATAACCGCCAGACGTCATGACATACTCAGAGGACTAGTAGAAAGGCGTGTTTATTCATTACGAATGTAACAGAATAGTTAATGGGCAATATGACGCCTCATTGATAGAATACTGATGGAGGAGAATCAGCAATTCAATCATTGGTATGCAGTATATTGTCAGATCATTGTCAATTATCAGATTGTGAAGCCTTGATAGATCATTCAAGCGATCGGATTTACAAACCCTAGAAATGTCACCACCGGTTCCGTGATGGGGTACACCTGTGTGCCAGACACAAGCCTTCAGCCGAGAGCGAGCCGGAGTCAGTGAATGATTCCCAGTAACCAAAACCACCACATATCAACCTACTGTTTCAACCATCAACTCAGCTAGTAGTGGGATAGGGTTCCCAAAACCAACTGTTTTAAACAGTGTTAATGACCGTTCTGGAAATTCTTTCCAGCAGATGGATGTCTCACTACTTCACCCATAGGCCAATTGTAGTTCGAGCTAACACTCTTGATATGGCCAACTTCGATTTATGCTAATGCCTGTACAATCCATAATCGCAATGATTCATTTTTCCGATACAACCGGACAAACACAATGGGTGCTTTTTAGAGCAACTAGCCATCAGTCACTCATCTTACTAATGGGCCTCAGGCTTGAGTTACAGCTTTAGAGAAACCCCTGATAGTATCAAACTTGATGAGATTCTAGTTTGTTTATATTACAGCCAAAAACCCTGCGCCTAACAAACAAAGCACAGCCAAACAGTCGGTGGAGCAGACCGATCAACTGGTCAACTAAGACTGACAAATGCAAAGTCATCACAACACACAGCATCTAATCAAATAGTAGGGCAGTAAAGAGAGCTGTCAAGTCGAGATCAACTCCCGAAGGGCCTGTGATAGCAATTTCAATTGACCATTGTCCAGCTGCCAACTTGCAGGTCAGGTTTTTAATAGACACGCCAATACCAATGTCACAACGGCTCCCCATCAGCACTCTTAATCAACATTCACCCTGCACAGAATGGCTAGCTGAACTGAAATTATGACGCTGCTTTTAACAATGGAGGGTGACTCATCATTGCAGTTACTAAGCTGGTGAACCGCAGTCTTATGCTAGTTATGGGTCTGAATTAGTGATCTGAGCAGTCGGGACTAAACGTTTGGCCGCTTGAACCCGACATCTCACTAATTCCTCCCACTCTCCTGATACTTACTTGAGTGAGACTGGTGATAATCACCTCTCCCGTTTCCCACAGGGCTGCTCAATCTAAAAACAGAAAGCAGTGACAGAATCACAGCCTCGGAGTCAGGAGTTGGTTCTAGCTTGCATCATACACGAAACCTTTCAGGCGGTGTCACATGTGTCAGATCCCGCAAAAAACAAAACAACCTAGGATGAATGGGTGCTCGTGATAAGTAGGCAGAATCATTGGATATCTCTACATATGAGGATACCAATCTATCTACCCAAGGTTGTCAGCGGGTGAGTGTGTCAGCAAAGTCACAGTGTTAATGATAACATTTGAGCCAAGAAAAGCAACCAGAACGGTGATGAAATAACACGCTGGATGTATCATTTGCTTCCTCAACTTACAAGCATTGAGTAGCCGTCGGTGGCATAGAATACATTGGTTGGGTTTAAACCTATACATCCACTCGATGTTAGTATATCCAGTCTGGTAATAATCCTCTAGTTACAGAATGTGTTGAGCCGTAAACGATAGCTTCTACAGCGCTCAGATATCCTATTCTTATTGCACTAACTCATCCATAACAAACTGACACACTACTCTGCCAGTCGATGAACTATGAACTCCTTCACCGTGAATGTTGTGAGCGAACTTAGATTGACCAATCAAAACACGTTGAACTCGTGGCGGAGAAACAAATAGTCATGAGAAACAAATTCCCTTCATTGGAAAATCAATCACTCTATGCAAGCGTAGAACCAGTACCACACCTGACAAAGGTGCCGTGTAAACCCAACGCTAAGTGATCAAATAGGGGACTGCAATGGGCATGTTGTCGGTTATCTATCTGCATAGCTATATTACCATTACATGGGACAGCGGGAGATTACGGTAGAGTTCACAGAGCGAGAGCATATAACTCCACAGATAGATCCAGCATAATTGGGCATAAATTCGTGGCAACATCAATTAATTCGATTTATATCACTTCCATCTTTATGAAGAGTACACAGGGTGACTTGAGGAAATCATAGGTTTCAATCATTGGTAAGACAGTTAATTTCGTTTTGTAATTTTTCCCTTTGTTGTATATCTCCTCACCTATTTGCATATGACTAGCCCATTTACTATTACCAGAGCTGGATGAGAACGACATAAGTATCCGTAAGAGGACTGATCCACGCTAAGCACTTATCCCTATTCTAATGCAGTTGAGCAGCCTGAAGCTTAAAGACGAGATGCAACTATCGCTGCAGTGAGATGATAAGTCGAGAGTCAAGAGAGCTGCCCAAACATACGGTGTACGGTCAGCAAATGATTTGCGCAGTTCCATTCCACCGAGGAATTGATTAGTGAAAATGACTCGCTAATAAGTAGGTAAAAACATTAAATGTACGCAAAAGCCTATCATATCACTCACAGTGAATTTGGATGTTTTTTAACCGACCGGAGTAGGTAGCCATGGAGTGAATTGTGTGATTCAGGGAGTGAGTGACGGACGCGACAAAAAGAATGTATATGTTAATTAGCTGTGCATTGATGACAAAAAGGTGACAGGGTCATGCTCCAATGCTCACGATGACGAGCAAATCACCGAACCACGACCACCTCACTCACATAAGACCAACTCACTAGCCACTTTTGCTGATTTGAAGACCGATTTACATAGTTTTACATGTCCATGAGCGGGGGTGAGAAACGAAGTAGTACAAGTCCCAGAAGGGAGGCGCTCCGGTCTGACTGAAAACCAGCTTTCATGATTGAGTCCTTACCTTTCATTATCAGGTGGTGACATTCTGTGTCGGTCAGTCACATTCTTGTACTCCGATTCTGTGAAGTCCCTGCAATATTGACAAAACATTCTCAGTCCAAAGCTACGAATCTGGAAATCCAGTGTGCGAAAGGCGAGTACCATTATCTGTATACCAGGGTTGATAAAACAGGTTACCTATAGCATGGCTGCCCAGTACTCTGGAACAATGCAGGACTGTGTCTTCTTGTAGTGAAGATGGGAATGGTGCAGCGAAAAGGGTGCTCAGCTAAGGATGGTAAGACGCTTACTTACCAGGACTACTTGATTTTGGTTAACTCCAGAGAAAAAAATAGCAATGCACCTACAACAACCTAACACAGTCACATAGAGTCAACTGACTCAACAAGACATAGCAAATAACATTGAATCAAGTATATGTATACGTCAGAAATTTCAAACTTGTAGCCTAGTAGTGCCTACCCATCACACATGTGACTAGTCTATTCTGGTAATGCTGAATGAGTACGAGTGACATAATGGCATACTAGTAATCCATTTTCAAGTGCTCTACTCTCTAGTACAGCTAGAACTAGTCTTCAGTCCTATGGAAGACTTTCCATTAACATCAATCTCTTAGCACAGACAGGTCAAATCAGTTTAACTAGTTCCAGGCAACACTAAACCATCCACCACCTCAGACTAAGAGTCTTTCTAACCTAGTTGCGTCACTCAGCTGAGTGAAGTATAACATCCCTGGGCTAGGGTATGACTAGGAGTAGCAACTGGCTAACCGAATTATAGATACAATGATTGTGGTCACAGCGAATGTGACTAGCTGTTCTTGTTAACCACTAAGCAGTTAGGGTCCGGTATAATCGCACTTGGGTTGGCTCACTGTTCATCGTTTAGTGTTGCTGTAACTGTAAGAAACTCATGTCAAACTCAATGTCAATTACACAGTTGCAGTACAATAAGGCTGACTCAGTAGTCAGTGACTGGCTGAGGTACATTATATTCGCTATTTCAGTGTAAGCAAGTGAGGGTGCGCTCTGTCAGCGACTGAGTGGCTGTCGGTATTGGTATGCACAGTTAGCCAGTTTAGTTACGTTGCAATGCCAATAGTCTACTCTAGAACTTGAACTTCAGTTCAATGCAATCGTCAACGATACGTGATGAACATGATCACACGATGATCATGACGATGAAAAGTTGAAGTGCTGGTCGAAGCCAACCGATGACTAATAAACTAGGTCCAGTGTTCAGGTCGAGAAATAGTAGTACTTGTGTGTACTACTGATACTAGTCAGTAGTACTAGTAGTAAACTAGTATTGGTCGACTAGTCGCAGTCGGTGGTGTACCACGTACAGTGTACAGTACAGCTCACCGCCAAACCTAGTATCGCGTTAGAGCAAACACGTCCATAAGATGCCTCGGAGCACCTGTTAAATCATTTATCCACCGGCAGCCGGCGGCTACCCTAAATACAAATGTAACGCGAAATTGATACATACTAGTTGTAAAAGAGTACCTGTCAATCGCAGTCATCAACTCAATGGAAGCTGTAGCCACTTCACCACCGCCCTGAAATGCGCACTCGCGGATGAAATAAACCGGAAGTACTTGTATATTCCTTTTCAGGTTCCTATCATTTATCACTATGGTCAAGTTCACCATCAAGCGTGTTTGTCAGTCATCACCATTGTGACATTCCACTGTTTTGCTATGGGCAATATACCAATCTGGCACCAAACCCAGTAAATCTGTGTATTGACACGAAACCGAACCACGCAGTAATACAAAGGTCTAATCAGGTGATCTGGCTATCCGGCGTTTGTCTTTCGCCGTAGACCAAGCCCATAACATTGAAGAATCCTCGGAGTTATCATCTCTGCGCGACACTTCCGCTGAGGTAGGTCAGCCGTACTGGGCCAACTGAACCACAGCCCAGAGCGATGACTTGTGCCAAGTGACCCAATCACTAAACAGTAATGTTACGCTGCATCGGCTGGTTGAGAAATGCGAGTGATGCTCACAAAAGTACAATTCCCCAGCACAAATATGGATGGACAACTTTACTACATTTGGTCGTGCCAAGGCACAAGGTTCATATTTGGAAGAGATTTTTCCAGCGTGTAAATCAGTCACAATTCAAATAGCTGAAAACAATACCAGTGGTCCATCACACCAAGGACTTAGTAATAATCGATGTGAAAACTTGAAAAATCTACTTGAAAATTACATAATACATTGCTATACATTTATATAT
>Ga0224501_10004385_pt1 | contig 11129 bp, 6 predicted proteins | sample SF_Oct11_sed_USG_4_FD_169105 | JGI IMG/M metagenome (GOLD analysis project Ga0224501, IMG submission 169105) | Sediment microbial communities from San Francisco Bay, California, United States - SF_Oct11_sed_USGS_8_1 | ecosystem: Environmental > Aquatic > Marine > Sediment | place: USA...
GGTTGGGCATGGTAACCACTTGGTGTTCAGGCAAATCTGGAAATACAACAATACAACTCATTTCACAGAAAAGGTTTACCCTAGGTCTAGGGTATGTTGAAATTTGGTTACCGTGTTTATTTGATATGCCTTGATTGGATGATCAACTCAACTACCGGTACACAGCTGTACAGTAATCAATACATGGTGTGCTGCCAATCACAAGATCATGAAAACTCAATTCACTTCTCGATGATATGCTTTACTTCGAGTATTGCTGTATCTGATTAGTTACAACTCCAACCTTCTTGTAATCTATTACGGCATACCTGAACTGTACAGACGTCTCTGTGTCCATCTCCCAATACCATTGGTAAGTTGCAATCGGCATCGAGTTGTTATGTTTCGCCTATTTACAAAGGATGTAGTGAACGTGCAACACGGACAAGTTATCACCGGTCTCAGCTAATATAATAATACAGTTGAACAAGAGGCCTCTCATTCTAAATTGCTAGCATGGCTTCGGATCACCACAATGAAATGATGGAAGTCCGAACCCCTGGATAAGGTTAAAGATCACTCCATGGCGGTTAGATCCACCTTTTCATTCTCGCTAAGAGCAGCCAAGTTCTTGGCGGTTGAGGTGTAAAGAGGGCTTAGGTTGATTAACCCCCTTACCCCCAGGACATTGACCTCCAACCCTCTTGACCCATATATTGCCATTGATTCCTGGCCATCACAGGTGGGCTAGTGAGGCCGAAGCTTGTGCAACTCCCTCTCACTTGAATTGAACCCAATTTACCCACAAGTCAGGCTTCCTCATGGGATACTTGGAGTTGGACCTCTTCGAACCCGAAGGACAAGATCAACTTTGTTTGAGTTGGACTGAATATATGAGTTTCTGAATACTATTTCTAACTTAGTTAGTATATCTAGATTATACTCCACCCAGTCTACTCACTACTGCTAACATGGTGTGTAAATTACTTAGAGTTAGAAGTTAGTTAAACTTAAACTAGTTATTTACTTAGCCTCTAGAGTCTAGTCTAGTCTAGACTATTTCTAATCCTAAATATAAACTTCCAGTGCCAGTGTGTTGGCGCTGGTACTAATAACATATAAACTTATAATAGTATCTACTCTCTTGTCTAGTGTAAGCTGTAGTGTACCGATTAGTTACTCGCACGCAATCAATTCGTGATCAACACAAGTCACATGGGATCAAACTGAAAGTGAAACCGAGAGTCAGACTCAGACTGACTGACTCACTGAGTAAATCGCACTGACCTTGGTGGCTCACTTGGAGAAAACATAATCGCTGAAAAAACCCGAGAAGATCTTTGTATGCATTTTCTGCGCGCGCTTGCAGTGGCAGCGGAATATGTAAGAGAAGATATTCGGGTAAAACGATGCATTTTTAACCGCAGCAGCAGCTAGCCGAAAGTTGCACAGCCGGTTCTCGCAGGATATCAGGAAGAACGTTCATTCCTCTCCTCGCTGTGTAGATCAATGCACGGTAGTTGCGCCCCCTGAGCGAGATAACGCGACTGCCCTACGGAGCCTACGCAGCATACGACCAACGAGGGTGGGACATCGGGCCTTTTTACCACTTTGATCGGACCGTGGGACTACCCACCCTCTTCGGTACGGCCTACGCCAACACATAGCAGGTACAAGACGAAAGACTTAATCATTTTTGTTCTTCAGTCACTAGTCATTACTTGCAGTAGCCTAGTACATAGAGTTATCACGAACTCTAGTCTATGGGCTAGTACTAGCACGGCAGTTTTCGATCGATCAACGCTTTGACATCAGGGACAGGGCCGTGTGACATGAAAATCTGGTTTGTGCATGCAATGAATGGTGCATAGCTTAGTTATTAAGTCTTTTGACAAGATCATTGAAAACAAATGAGCAGAACATTTTGCGATAGAGGGAGAATAATAAGCGTAAAAGTAAAGGTAGCATGATAAGTATAGTGACAGAGTTAGTGAGATGAACAAGAAGTCTAAAGACGAGGTGGATAGAATATCGAAGAAAGGGGAGACTAGAAAGGCACTTAGCAAGGAGAGTAGTTAGTACGAGCAAGAGACAAAGCAGAGGCCTATAATATACAGCAGGAGTCTCAGGGAATGGTTGGATGGACATGTTGATTGTGGGACCTCGCTCAGAAGAACAATTAATTACAAATGTATTGGAAATGAAGTTACTTTTTATTTTGTGCTACATGATTTGAGTGCATTTCATCGAAAGAACAACATAAAAAATATTTGCAACTTTATGGTCAGACTGATTGGGATGGCAAACGCTAGGACGGAAAACTATCATCGTTGGATTTCTAGTTAATAATACTGAGCCAAGTGCACAGTGAGATCAGAGAATTGGGCATAATTAGCCTCCATCCAGCTTAGTACAATAACAATCTATGGGAAAGTGCTGAATCACTGCAAAATGCACCAACTCACCACTACAGACAGCAACTCTACGTAAATCCAGCAACATTTATGAACTATAAAGACAAAAGATGCTCCTAATGTTTGTTATAATAAATCAGATCATTACCAGGTTGCTGGGGTAGAGTGTTTATCTGTCTCAGTGTTGAGAGAATATTGACATTACTATGTAGAATGTAGAATAAAATTAGCTATTATTAATTACCCCGCAAGTCTTGAATGCATCACTAAAATAATATTGAGTTGATGATTGTCATGAAGTTCACTTCTTTTTTCCGCCAACCTGCTTAAGTGCCCATTTGATTCCAACCTACAAAACATTTTCAACCATTATACATCTGGTAGCATACTAGTCTGTGAATGCGACTAATGGTGTCAGTCGAAAATAAGAACTCCCAACAGAATGTCTACGGATAAATTGAGATCAGATGAGACGATCGGTTATTCACTAAGCAATGGCTTGTTTTCCAGATGGTCCATGGTTTGATATAATTGGTACTCTATGAGTGAACCTCCTTTATTTAACGCGGCGACCCGAATCCCATGAAGGAGAAAGCGCAAGATGACGCACAGACTTGATACCAAACTCAAGTCACCAGGTCCAAAGCCGAATGCGTAACCCACAAAGTTAGCCCTTCTCATTCTTTGTCACAGTGGAGGTCAACGTTTGCAAATATTTGCAGTATTAGAATGTTGGCACTCAATACAATAAGCAAGATAAACCAGCTCATACCTCCACACCCTCTCCTGAGATAGCTGAACATTCCTGGATGTGCCATAATCTGTCTCTGATGTTAGTGAGTTGGAGCTGCTCGGCAATTTCGCTAGCCGAGGCGGCGCCGCCCATGTCCTGCTTGTTTGCGAAAATCATAACAGGCACTCCGGCTAGCTTGTCCTCCTCTAGGAGTTCACTCAGCTCCTGTTACACCAAAATCAGAGATGCTGAGTCATGTGGTAACGATCGAAGAAAAGCGACAATAAAACTGAATACGCCTGACTAAATAGGTCAGATGTGACCAATCGAATAAATCAATTCAGATAGAGGGAGTTGTGGAGTACACATAGATGCATGAGTGCGTAGCGTGTCTAATAAGGAAAGTCTAACTATACTTACTAAGCCAGTTTCTTCAAATCTTTTCCTATCTGAGCTGTCTATCACGTATAGCTGCAATGATCAGGCAAAGATGGTCAAGAAATAATAACGGTCACGATCCATCATTACGATATCTGTCAAAAGCGAATTTATAAATAATCTGCGATGTTGCGTGGCCACTATGTGTGTTAATGGCAGCTTCAACCGGAACCAATTAGTCATTGCTTTTCAATATATCATAAGCTGTGCGATTGATTCAAATAGCTAACAAAATACTATCAGCTGTAGAACCTGACCGGCTACTCAAACGGGTCATCACAATGATAGTAATGGTTACATTAGCAGCTCAATCACAAAACGAAGGCTTACCAAACTAAGTCAACTAAATATTCACCTACCAACACATCAGTGTGCTCAAAGTAATTCTTCCAATATGGCCGGATTCCGCGCTGTCCTCCAATATCCCATACATTTAGTTTAAAACCAGATGAATTGACACTCTTTATATTGAAGCCCTGTTAAATAAACATTACGGTATCACAGATCAACAGCATAAACCAGTGGAGTTGAAATGAAGTTACAGTTAACGTGGGTTAATGCAACCGGATGTAGTTATTTACATGTCTTACCTGAGTTGGGGTAATGTGACTGACATCCTCAGATGCTAGAGATTTCAATAATGTGGTCTTTCCAGAGTTGTCGAGTCCCAGTAGCAGGATTCGTAACTCCTTGTCGGGAGTTGATTTCAGCTTTCTAAGTAATGCTAGTAGACCCTACAACAAATTCGCAGCTCTATCAATACGCAATCTAAACAATGTACAGTATATATACTCTCATAGTCTATAGTTAGGTTCATGGTTTTAAAATTTTCGCACAGTGGAATATTAAACTCTCCAATCTACCTTTCATTGGAGTTGGAGACAAGCTGTAAGCATAATAATCGAATATATTGGCTGATATTTATACGATCGAATTGAGGAGTAAATGCGATACAGTTCAGTTAGATATGTGGGTAGAGACCCCGCCGATTGAAACTGAAGCCATCTAGGAGTGGGACAGCATGCACAGAACAAAAAAAACACAAATATAAAACAGTTTCACTATACATATAGTTAAAGGCCACAGCCATCAATTCGATTCAAATCTCAAACCGATCTAATGCAAAACTTCCTTGTTTATTACTTAGCACTAGCAGTTAGCAACAGTCATTCATTGACTGGAGCAGTGGTCATGAAATATGAGTCATCGGATGTGGCTTTCAACCTTACCTTCCTTATTCTGAGTCATACTTGTAATATTCATCGTCAAACTTTTGTCTGCTAATTACTGATGACTACTAATGACTAATTACCAAATTAGTCAAATTAAAACTAAAACTAAAAGTCTAGTGACTACATCGGTGTAAAATGTAATGATTGTGTAATGTTAACTTAATAATCATATAAATAATTATAATCATAATGTGATGGTGCATCATGCATGCATAACTAATTGTCGCACTCTCATATCCAAATCAAATCAAACCCCAATCAAACAAGTGAACTCCCGTAGTTGAAAGTCAAACTGAAACTCAACTCAAAACCAAACCAGTCGCTGTCACTATGTGAGTCAGTGAGTCACCCACTCACTGACTGTTCAAACTGGAACGTGGAACTGGCACTGGCAGGCGTAACGCTCTGAAAGCCGATAGCGAAGGCATGGATACAGACATACTAGAGGGCAGTCTTAACGCGCCAGTTTACTAATTCTGGAGAATTTTGTAACCTTTCACCCTCCAGAATCCACTCTGCACAATTCAGCAACGGATATGGTTGAAAAAATCCGGCATACTACAACACTTACCATTTTCCCAAACTATTTTGCTTTGGCGACTCTAGGTGACGTCATAGGTCTCGCATTGAGGTCTCGTCATGAATGAGATTAGCTGAGTCACATGACACGCGGAGTCGGCGGAGCAGCAGGCTCACGTGATCAGATCGGGCAAGAGAAGACGACTGCCCATTTTTTCTTATTTCGCCTAGCCAGGAGGCTTGGCTCTTCGGCATGTGGAGGGTGCTTGGGCACCTGGTCACTTCGCGAATGTCTGAGATGGCAGGTTGGAGAAGCAGAGACACATTTCCCTGTCATGACTTCTAGTGGAGGTAGCGGTATCATTAAACGTTGGGCTGAACAATGACCGTTGGCACCAATTATTTACCTTCGTTTTCTTTTTCCATCAGCCATCGTCTCTCCCTGGTTGGACTTCAGCCTTCCTCCTCGCTGTCCACAGGTTGTGTGGTGTCATTGAGGGGAGATGGAGCCATTTTCTGCCATGCTGGCTCAGTACAGATTGGCAGAGTGTGATCAGCCTGGAAAAATCCCTTGGAATACTCCTTCGTGATTGGGAATTGAACCCGGGCCCCAGGGAGGACAGATAGTGAGCTATCCCCCTGAGCTATCATGACTGAACTGACCTTTTTATTTAGCTGATATGAATGATTGGTGGACAGAATCTCTCATAAAAACCTCATATAATAGCTGTCATGACCGCTTGCCAGTTGCCAGGTAACATCCATACTCATTAATGGGTGGGCGTCTATTATAAAAATCACTCTCTTAGCACCCATGGATGATTGGGGAGGGGGACTAGAGCTGTGTAGTTTGGGCTTATCATCGCATTACAGTATTTTTCAATCTTAAACTAACTGGACCTATACTGGCGCCAACAGCATTGGTAAAGCTGTTATCTGTAGCATCTACAGCTTTAAAAGTCAAATGACCTGCACTTTATAAGCAACAGTTGGAAAGAGTTTCTACGTGCAATTACATATAACAACCAGAGTTAGAGAAATCTTCCGCAGAAATCCATTATCAATTATTCAAATGGTTTCTTACCAAACAATAAGCAAAAATTCTTCCTGATCTGACAACCGCCACATTATAAAGCTATACAAATATGACCATATACTTGTAATACGGTACAATTGTCAACAGAGAAAACTATCATATGCTGATCACAGTGAGCATATAAAAACATGAACGAATAAATCCAACAAATTTTGGCTTTGTAAGCAAACAACTGCAAAAGTAGAACCAGTAGCATTTCTCCCCAACTGTATTCATGCGAGGTAGTCCTAGCTGAATAAATAGCAGCATCACCTTCACTAGTCAGCATCACCTTCACTAGTCAGCATCACCTTCACCTCTGTATTTATTTCTCCTCTCTAAAACAGACATTATGAATGATTTATGGCTTCCTAGGCGTTCTAGCGTTTGAGGCATGCTCACTATCATACTGGTAGGCAAATACGTGGGGTGGGTGGGGCATCTTCTGCAGCAAAAGGCCTTAAACCAGAAGGTTCTCAGGTTCAGCTGTATGGTGTGGCTTGCAAAATTTTTGGGGGTCTCCTCCACTTTCAGGACTTAGCTAATAACCACATTAAAATAAGCATGTCAAAAGGCACTGCATATTTGGGGAGAACATAAACCCGGATGCTGTCCTGGCAGCTTGAACTACACAAACTGAGAGTCTAGAGGTTGCAATGATGTGAAGACCCGACGATTTCCCATCCATGTCAAGAAGGAGTTCTTCAGACTCCCAGCTCATGCAATTTTGGGTGAGGCCGGACAAACTTCTTTTATTCAAAATGAGCGGGAGGACAAATGAAAGCCCTGCTATGTATCAGTAGCGGGATAACTCAATGGTTTAGTGTGTTTGGGTAAAAATCGAAAGGTCCAGTGTTCAAGTCCTAGTCATGCTGAGCACCCACTGTAAAATTAACCTCCTCCCATAAATCACTAGCTTCTACTGGCCCAACAAGCCGCAGTCTTAGGACCCCATTAAGTAAGATGCCCGAGAAGAAAAAAAAGTAAATAACATGGGTCTTTTCTTCCATTATACAGTTATGCTATGTGTAAGTGAAATATCGTATAACCACACAGCTTAAGCCATAGAGTTATCTATCCCTCGAGGGGAGGATAACTCTGTGGTTTGTTCCGAAGGAACCAATGACAGGAAGCGAGTGAAATGCCTTACTCATCTGTCTGCACACTGTAAGTTCCAGCAGGCTGTCTGTAAAGGCAGTAGTGTTGGGTCATGAATATCACATCGAAGATAATGGAGAGAGCACCCAGCCAGAACTTCACTGGGTCCAAGAAGATTGTCTGCCAATCATCTGTGATCAAATATGATGTCATTGTGATTGATATGGGGATTCAAGATAGAATGGATAAATGGTAGGACATTTGTATCTATACAACAAATCTCCAGCTACAAAAACAACCAAACTGAACGTCTTTGCAAGGCCGAGGAATACATACACCCTTTTCACCAGAAATATTTCCTATGAAATGGTTTGTTCAATTACCCATACATGACAATCCAAGCAAAATGCATAAGAAATCCACAGACAGACAAAAATAGTGTAGTCATGCATTGTCTAATGAAAGATATCCCAAACAGCGTGCAGGATAAAAGAAAGAAAAATTCACTTTTATCGAACAAACACTGAACAGCATGTAAGCCTGGGCATCTAACCTGCAGCCAGGTGAAGTTGCGACATTGTATTGGTCCTCGTATTTTAAGTAAAAAGTAATTTCATATCTCCATCACAAAACAGCTGTCAAGAGTGGTGCAGAAATTGGCCTATTAATTGGGTTTCCTGTGGGGAGTCATTAGGAGACTTTCTGCTTGCACCTGTGTGCCCCATAGAGAGTGTAGCTTTATGCGGGCAGACTTCAATCCCAAACCAATGAGGGTGTTTGCCCAAATTGGAAATAATATCCGTGACCCCGGCCCAAGGCGCAGTATACTATCCACTAGGCCATCGTTCACCTTAAATTTCAAGTGAAATGGACTCACTATAATTGTAGGCTTGTACTATCATTTGGATGATGCTACAGCTCCCTCCCGTAAAGTCCAGGAGAACATTTCCAATACTCCACCCCAATGTGCTCTTTCTACGGAAGTTCATCCAAGCCTGTGATAAAAGCGGAAATCAGATTGTAAAGTAATGTTCAAGAGGGGACAACTCCTGATCACCCCTTCCGAAGTTAACGTAGGTTAGGGGTACTAGTTCAGGCATGAAAATTGCAGAATCTGCGAAAACCATGCCCAAAACGGGGCACCACAAGAGCGGTTTTCTGACATGAAAAGGTCGGTAAATGACTAAATGTTTTACTAGGCCTATCAGGAAGGACAACTGGGACTGTTAAAATGGATAATGAACGTTTGGAAAACGCAAGATTTCGGAGTTTTTTTTACTCATTCTTTGACTTTGAAGGCTCGGATTGGAATCGCCCTGACGACCGGTATGAGGATATTACGCATGCGCATTGTTCGCGATTGGGGTGATCGGCAGTTTTCTCAAAATTCTTTCCTTCATTAGAGGCACAGGAGAGAACGGCATCGAAACAACTACAGTTATGGGAGTTGGGTTTCCGTAAGGGTTTAGTAATGAGTCGGGAGTTGTTTCACCCCACTTGAAACATGACTGAGTCATCACAAGCCTCGTACTAAGGTCTAATTGACAGTTAATTCAGAGGTGTTCTTGCACAATGAACAAGTAAGGATGGTACATGAGATGGTAAACATCATATGTGATCCACCGGAATTGTGCAAATTAGACGGTTATTCCTGTGCCGACTTGCAATTTAAAAGGTTAGTGCTGCTGATAATATGCAAGTTAAAGGGTTATTCTGCTGACTGTATACATATTAGAGGGTTATTCTGACTACAATACGCTAACGCGACAATAATCGGCAAGCTCTCAGTCAGCGCCGTGTTTCTATGCCGGCCGTACCGTGAAGCCTTCCAGCTGCCAACAGTTGCTGTTACTACTGGTGGCCTTCCGTTGGTTGCTGGGGTTTTCATTTCAGGTTCTTTCGGAAGGGGTGTTTTCCTGCCTACCAACTTAACATACGCAACCACCATTCGTTGCGGAGGGAGTTGCTTGCGATAGACGATGCTGCCATGGCTGGTGAATTTGTTTTCAGTGTTGCTTTTGGTATCAAGTATAAAATAAAAGATAAAATAATACCGGTAGTAAAATGGCGTGACATCGCAAAAACTAACTTCAACAGTACTAACTCTATGATGAGAGCGAATGATGGCCCATCCTAAAAACAAGTCATTGGCTTAGTGTTGCCATCCATGTAGTGCAAGATAGCATTAGGGGCATTGTGTGCTGCGACCGAAATTTTTGGAAAAATTTCAGTTGCGAGCATGCGAACACTTGGTCGCGGTGAGGAAACGCTGTTGACTTCAGGATAGACTTTGATCGGATCAGAGTTGTCCTCTACCAACTTTAGCGCATCGGTTAGAGCCGAACGATCGTTCGCGACTCGTTATCTCAATGTAGTAAGCAAGCCTCTTTGCGGTAACCCGGCCATTTGCCTAAACTACTAGGCTAACGCCTACTTTCGGTCGCGGAATTCTGTTCGCGCGCTTTCGGTCGCAGATCGCGACCGAAAGTGAAAGATGCTTTTTTGGATCGCGCTTTTCGGTCGCGCTCTTGCACAATTTAGCAGATTTCCGAAAAAAAAACTGAGCACGCGAATGCGACTATTACCTGCTTACACCAAATTTATCAAAAACAGAGTGGTAAAAAGTAAAAGTGTTAATAAGTGCCAAAACTTTGGGCACTTACTTTGCAGCTGCATGGCATATTACCTGAGGAATATATTTGATGATGGTAATGCCTAGCTTGATGTAGGAGTATGCATTGATCATATCCAGCCAGTTGAAGGTAAAAGATTTGGGCACAGCAGCCACTATAAGTATCACTACACAGGCCAAAACGATTGTGGTGAGTAATCCAGTGGCTACATAGGAAACCTTCTGACCTCCTCTCTACAGCATAATAGTACGCAATAATTCACCATGATGACAGGTGGGACATATATATGTTTCTACTCTGACACTTGGCTACCCTATCTGACACACCTTCTAGACCTGAGACTTGTTTGAGTGGTGGAAGCTAGGAATTAGGTGAGGAGCTCCTTCTCACAGTGGGTGCTCAGCATTACTAAGGCTTGAACCAGGGATCTTTCAAACTTAGGCCAAGCCATTGAGCGATCCCGCTATCCCTTACAATGGGAAGTATATAAGCAAACTGCGATCCAGGACTGATATTACTCAAGGTGTGAGTTGACATTGGGTGGTGAACCCTCTTTTTTACGGGTGCTAGCCTGCCTAGCCAGTCTACTGGCTAGCAGCTGCTTTTCCCGCTGTGACAGCCGTTGTTGTCGGAAGGGCCTGGGGTTCACTTCCAGTAAGCATCAAGGATTTTTCCAACCTAATATGGTTCCTAGCACTGGCTGGCATTTAGCATATGTTAGCTCTGCAGGCCAGCAAAATACTTGGAATGGCCTGGGACTCGTTTCCGGTAAGTATCAAGTGATTTTTCCATCCACATATAGCCCTTATAGCCCTTAGCACTGGGTGGCAATATTTTAGCATGTCTGCATATAAGCAAAGCACTAGCTGTTCTATACACACAAATTAGAATTATAAAACTTGCATCGTAAATGAAGACTTGGATGATCGTGATGAATGTCAGTGTGAAGGCGTGAATGGCAAAGACGACATCATTTACCTCCACGGGAATAATATCATATGGGTGGGC
>Ga0224501_10004386_pt1 | contig 11127 bp, 9 predicted proteins | sample SF_Oct11_sed_USG_4_FD_169105 | JGI IMG/M metagenome (GOLD analysis project Ga0224501, IMG submission 169105) | Sediment microbial communities from San Francisco Bay, California, United States - SF_Oct11_sed_USGS_8_1 | ecosystem: Environmental > Aquatic > Marine > Sediment | place: USA...
AGCGCTTCTTGTCGCAGCACTCAATTATACGCTTGATACCAAGTATAAACAGTCTGCAATTTTACGAACATTGGGTGCCAGCCAAAGATTCATTTCGCAAAGTTTTCGCTACGAATACATCTGGTTGGCTATGTTGTCATCGATAATGGCGTTAATTGCAATTGAATTAGTCAGTTTAATTTTGTATTCAGTTGTTTTTGAAATTGAATATCAGATCCATTGGGATTTCTGGTTGATTATTCCAATTGCTAATTTAATGCTAATGCTCTTTGCTTCCTGGCGTGGCGTAAGAAAAGTGACATACAGTTCACCGCTAATTTTATTAAGGCAAAGTTGATTGTAAGACCAGGTATTTAATTGCAATTTGATGGACGAAAATCATCTAAAGAATAAAAAAAAATATAAAAGGGTTGACTCCGCACCTAAAAATCGCCTTAAAATACGAGCTTTGTGGTCGGTTGTTTTTGTGAGTTTTCATTTTATGATTGACAAAAAGCTGTTCTGTACACAGATAATTTTGAGGGTCAAAGACATCTGATTCTGGACTTAATAGAATTATTTTAAGGAAAATAAAAAGTATTCATGAGTAAATCTTTAGTTATTGTTGAGTCGCCGGCAAAGGCGAAAACAATTAATAAATATCTAGGTGATGACTATATAGTTAAGTCCAGCGTTGGTCATGTGAGAGATCTTCCAACCAAAGGATCGACAGGTAGTAGCGATCCGAAAGAAAGAGCTAGAAAGGCAGCAGAAACAAGAAAACTCTCGCCAGAGCAAAAAATAATACATAAAGCCAAAGCTGCAAAAGAATCACTTTTTAAACGTATGGGGATCAATCCGGAAAAGGATTGGCATGCAACCTATGCTGTTTTGCCAGGCAAGGAAAAGGTCATAAAAGAACTCAAGAGTTTTGCCAAAAAAGCAGACAAAATATTTCTGGCAACGGATTTGGATAGAGAGGGAGAAGCAATCGCCTGGCATCTTAGGGAAGAAATTGGTGGCGGTGAAGATAAGTATCAACGTGTGGTATTTAATGAAATCACTCAAAAAGCCATTAATGAAGCTTTTTCCCATCCCGCAAGGTTAGACATGAATTATGTCAATGCACAACAAACAAGGCGTTTTCTCGACCGTCTGGTTGGTTTTATGGTTTCACCTCTACTATGGAAAAAAGTTTCTCGCGGTTTATCTGCCGGTCGAGTTCAGTCTGTTGCGGTGAAGCTCATTGTTGAAAGAGAAAGAGAAATACGCGCATTTATACCTGAAGAATACTGGACATTAAATGCTGATACAGCAACTGCGGGAAAAGAGGATTTATTGCTGGAAGTCAGAAGATATCAGGGTGAAAAATATTCTCCTGATAATAAGGCGGATAGTGATCGTTTAATGGCATTGCTTAAAGAACAGTCTTTAGTAGTGGATAGTTGTGAGTCCAAGCCAACTCGTAGCAAAACTTCTGCCCCTTACATCACATCTACCTTGCAACAGGCAGCGAGCACGCGACTTGGATTTAACGTCAAGAAAACCATGATGCTGGCTCAAAGGTTATATGAAGCTGGCTACATTACTTATATGAGAACGGATTCAACTCATTTGAGTGAAGATGCGTTAACAATGGTTCAGAATTACATTGTGCAGAATTATGGCGACAATTATTTAAAAAAGGCCACTTACAGTAGTAAAGAAGGTGCACAGGAAGCTCATGAGGCTATTCGTCCAACTGATGTTAAAAGGAGAGCCAGTTTACTCAATAATATTGATGATGATGGCGTTAAATTATATAACCTGATCTGGAATCAATTTGTAGCCTGTCAAATGGCAGATGCGGTTTACGATGTGACCAATCTTGTTGTAATGGCCGGTGATTTCAAGTTAGCAGCCAAAGGTAGAGTTGTTAAGTTTGATGGTTGGACAAAAGTACAGCCACCCAAAAGTAAAAATGACGAAGACACATTGTTACCAGAAGTAAAAGTCGGTGAGACACTTTCACTAAAAGCCTTGTTACCAAAACAACATTTTACCAAACCAACAGCCAGATATAGTGAAGCAGCTTTGGTTAAAGAACTTGAAAAAAGGGGAATAGGTCGACCATCAACCTACGCTTCAATCATTTCAACCATTCAGGACCGCGGCTATGTGTTGATTAAAAGCAGGCGCTTCTACGCTACCAAAATAGGCGAAATAGTTTCTGACCGTTTGAGCGAAAATTTTGATAATCTGATGGATTATAACTTTACTGCAACCATGGAAGATTATCTTGATGTCATTGCAAAGGGAGAAAGAAACTGGAAACAAACTTTATCGCGTTTTTATGAAGATTTGACCAAACGTTTAACCAAAGCAGAATTACCCGCAGAAGAGGGTGGCATGAGTAATGCCAAATCTGTTGAAATGGATATGGTTTGTCCTTCTTGCAATACTAATATGATGATGATCAGAAACTCCTCTCAGGGCACGTTCCTTGGCTGTAGCGGCTTTTCCTTGCCTCCTGAGTCACGTTGTAAGCACACCATGAGTCTTATTTCTGGAGATGAGATCGAAGCTGTCGATAAAGATGAAGAAGCCGAAAGCCGAAATTTATTATTGAAAAAGCGCTGCCCAGCTTGTGAGTCAGCTATGGATAGTTATCTGATTGATGAACAAAGAAAATTACATGTATGTGGTAACAATCCGGTTTGCAAAGGTTATTTGATTGAAGAAGGATCGTTCAAAATAAAAGGATACGATGGCCCGATTATTGATTGTGACAAGTGCGAAAGCCAGATGCAGCTAAAGGTGGGACGTTTTGGTAAATATTTTGGCTGTACTAATGATGATTGCAGCAATACGCGTAAATTATTGAGAAATGGAGAACCAGCTCCGCCAAAAGCTGATCCCATCCCTATTCCTCAGTTACAATGCAAGAAAGTTGATGACCATTATGTACTCCGTGATGGAGCATCCGGTATTTTTCTTGCGGCAAGCCAATTTCCAAAGAACAGGGAAACCAGAGCGCCTTTGGTAGAAGAGATTTTACTGGTTAAGGATCAGCTTGATCCCAAGTTTGAGTATTTGTCTAAGGCGCCGGTTGCCGACCCCGAAGGTAATAAGACGGTTATCAAGTTCAGCCGTAAAACCAAAGAGCAGTACGTGACCGGAGATGTTAATGGTAAATCATCAGGTTGGTCTGCTTTTTACAATAATGGTCAATGGCAAGCAGCAGAAAAGGCAAGCAAAAAATAATTTTTTAATTCATTATTATCTCAGACTATTTGGTGACACTGGTTGTATGAAGGTATAATCAGTGACTCACAATGTCAGCAGATTGCAATTTTATGATGTCTTTTCTTTATCCATTAATGCGTTTTTTACTTTTCTTTTTTGATGCTGAAAAAAGTCACGATTTCACATTACGCTTTTTAGCTAAAATTGAAAAAACGCCATTTCGCTTTCTGATCTGCCAAAAAGTTAAATCTAATCCTGTTGAAGTTCTGGGGATCAAATTTCCCAATCAAATCGGTTTGGCTGCTGGTCTGGATAAAAATGGTGTTTGCATTGACGCCTTTGCTGCTATGGGATTTGGCCACATTGAAGTAGGAACGGTTACACCAAGACCTCAATCAGGAAATCCCAAACCAAGAATGTTCAGATTAAAGACTGAGCAGGCGGTGATTAATCGATTTGGTTTTAACAATCTGGGCGTTGACCACTTGATTGAAAATGTTAAACAAGCTAAATACCAAGGTGTTTTGGGAATTAACATCGGCAAAAATTTTGACACTCCGGTTGACCAAGCCACCGAAGACTATTTGATCTGTCTGCGAAAAGTTTACCCTTATGCCAGTTACATTGCTGTAAATATATCTTCACCAAACACCCAAAATTTACGACAACTTCAATTTGGTCAGGCACTTGAAGAATTGTTGAATGCCTTAAAACAAGAGCAAAAGCTCCTTAAAGAACAACACAACAAATATGTTCCTGTTTTAATTAAAATTGCACCTGATTTAAGTGAAGATGAAGCCATTCAATTAGCCAGAACATTTATTCAATTTCAGGTTGATGGCGTGATAGCGACCAATACCACTTTCTCAAGAGAAGGAGTTGAAGCAAGTGCTTTGGCAAATGAGCAAGGTGGTTTGAGTGGCAAACCTCTACTGGCGAAAAGTAATCATGTATTAAAAATTATTGCAGATCAGGTTAATGGTAAATTTCCTATTATTGGCGTTGGCGGCATTGCTTCGGGGACAGATGCTGTTTCGAAAATTAATGCTGGAGCCAGCCTGGTTCAGGTGTATACCGGATTTATTTATAAAGGTCCGGCATTAATAAAGTCGATTGCAAAGGCTCTAGTGTAATTTTGCCATTTATCGTTAATTTCTCATAAAACTGTTATTAGACAAATGTCTGATATTTTTTATTGGTTTATCTGCGTATAATACGCACAATTTTATTTATCCGGTTTTTGTATGCCCGCTTTTATTGCAACCTGTGCCAAGCATCTGGAATATCTTTTAAAAGATGAATTGATTTCTCTTGGTGTGAAGAATGCCAAAGAAGGTTTATCTTTGGTCAATTTTGATGCTGAATGGCCAGATGTTTATCGAATTTTGATGTGGAGTCGAATAGCCAGTCGCGTATTATTTCCTGTTGCCGAGTTTGTTGCAAAGGATGATACGGTTCTTTATCAGCAAGTTAGCAAGATAGATTGGTCAATGCACATCAAGGCTGGCGATAGTTTTCTGGTGAATGCACAAACTTTTAAATCAAGCCTTTCCAACAGCAAATACATTTCTCAAAAAGTTAAAGATGCGGTAGTCGACCATTTTGTTGATAATGATGAAAAAAGACCGGATGTTGAGTTTGAACAACCCTCTGTGGTTCTTCACTGTAGGGTAAAACGTGACAAGGTGACCTTATCCATTGATCTGGCAGGTCAGGGGTTACATAACAGAAACTATCGTATCATTGGCGGTAAAGCGCCTATCAAGGAAAATCTGGCAGCCGCCTTGTTGATTCGTGCCGGCTGGAATAAAACTTCTGAAGTTTTATATGATCCCATGTGTGGCTCCGGAACCTTTTTGGTTGAAGCGGCCATGATTTCATTTGATATTGCACCTGGATTGATACGAGAGTATTTAGGGATCTCTGGCTGGCTACAGTTTAATAAAAAGCTATGGCAGCAAGTCCTCACAGAAGCAGAACAAAGAAAAGAAGCGGGTATGAATTCAACCTCAGTACGAATACTGGGAAGCGATGTCAATCCCAAAGCGGTTAGAAACGCACAAGCCAATATTGCTCTGGCGGATCTGGAAGATCATATCAAGGTTTCAATAAATGGAATTGATCAGATCCCGCAAATGGAGTTTCCGTCAAAAGGTCTTATCATTGTTAATCCGCCCTATAGTGAAAGGTTAGGTGAGGTTGACGAAGTTAAAAAGCTTTATAAGGATTTGGGCATTATTTTAAAAACTCAATTTACGGGTTGGCAGGCTTCAATTCTATCAGCTGACAAACAATTTGGTCATGCGCTTGGCATTCGCGCAAAAAAAATCTATCAATTTAACAATGGTAGTATTGCTTGCGAATTGTTAAATCTTGATTTGGAGACGGACAACTTTATTGAGAGAAAATCAAATGGCGAAATTGCGACCAATTTTGAAGAAAAGCTGAGTCCACAGGCAATTCAGTTAAAAAATAGAATTGAAAAAAATCGTTCCAGATTAAAGCGTTTTTTGCAAAAAAATGAAATCAGCTGCTATCGTGTTTATGATGCTGATTTACCAGAATATAATGCAGCAATTGATGTTTATGAAGATCATTTGCATATTCAGGAATACAAACCACCAAAATCAATTGACGAACAAATTGCGCTAAAGCGACTGAAAGATATTCAAAGAGTTGCAGCCGGTGTTTTTCAGATCCCCTTTTCGCAGGTTTTTGTTAAGGTTCGGCAACAACAAAAAGGTCAATGGCAATATTCCCGTTCAGATCAATCGGATAAGGAACAGCATGATAAAGCTCGGGAGCTTGTTGTGCTTGAGTCGGGCAGAAAATTTTATATTAATTTGGTAGATTATCTCGACACAGGTTTGTTTTTGGATCATCGTAAAACTAGGCAATTGGTGGCCGACAAGTCCTGTGGGAAAAGCCTTTTAAATCTGTTTTGTTATACAGCGTCTGCTTCTGTCTATGCAGCCACTCAGGGAGCCAAATCTACTTGTAATGTAGACTTGTCTAATAATTATCTGGATTGGGCAAAACAAAATTTCGAGTTAAACCGTCTTGACCAGTCATCTCATGAGTTTGTGAGAGATGATTGTATAAAATGGCTGGATGAGGCTATAGAAAACAAGAGAAAGTTTGATGTTATTTTTCTCGACCCGCCCACTTTTTCTAACTCAAAAAAAATGGAATCGGATTTTGACGTGCAATCTGACCATGTTGAGTTGATTGAAAAATGTTTACAGCTGTTGCCGAGCAAGGGTGAACTGATTTTTTCAAATAATTTCCAAAAGTTTGAAATATTGGTTCAATCCGATGAGAAAAAGATCGTTAAAGAAATCACAAGGCAGACTCAGTCAGAAGATTTTTCCAGAAAGAACTTACATCGCAGCTGGTTAATCACAAAGGTTTAATATGTCAGATAAAAGAATTCAACTTTACACAACGCTTGGCTGTCATTTATGTGAACAGGTCGAAGAGATGTTCCAATATCTACAGGCAAACGATCCTGAGCTTAATGTGTTTCAGTTTGATTTGGTTGAAATTGGCGAGGATGAAACATTGATGAATCTTTATGGTGTCAGAATTCCTGTGCTTGAAATGAATGGAACAGAGCTGGCATGGCCATTTGAAATTGAAAAACTTTATCAGTGGTTAAAGGAAGGCCTGTGACGCTTCAGAAGAGTCCTGCGACCCTTCTGAATGGCATAGTTTAAATTGTTTTGTAATTATTTGCCGGCTTATTATGATTATATGCAATATTTATCTTTTTGTTCTGTCATCTTTTTGATGTTTTCCTGTTTTTCTTCATCTGACATTAGTCGAGTTCCACCCTGTCCATCATCTTGAGCAATTCGAGCTGCGTTCAGCAAAATGTCCAGATTTTGTTTGGCTAATTTACAGTTTTCTTTTTGCCAGTTACTGTAGCCGTCATCCTCAATATTTGTTCCTGGAGGATTTTCATTTTGAACAGTTGTTTCATTATTTTGACTGGGGGATTCTGCTGAACCAATATCTTTTTTACCCAGTCTGACTCTCTCGTAAGGAATGCCTTTTGCAGGAGGTCTTTCAGTATAATTTAATTCACCGTTTGGACCTTTCCAACGATACATAAAATTGCCTTCACTGGCATTTACCAGTTCAAGTGTGCTTACATTGAGCAAGAGCAAGACACTGAAACCAGCCAATTTAATAAACTTCATAATTGATCTTCCCGTTTAATAAATAATCGGTTAATACTATAGTATCAAAGCAGGGTAAATGTTAAGTGTTTTCTTGAAAAAAAATAGTGAAATGAGAATTTATTGTGCTTTTTCAGTTTGCAATTTGTTTTTTGCGGCAAACCGAACAACGTCATCATAAATATTTTGATATTGGTCACTGAGTTTTGCATCAACAATGACGCATTTTACACCATCAATTACGGCTGGTCTTAACAAGGGAGAGTAGTACATTCTTCTGTTGCGAAAGGTGCATAAATTTCCACACAATCTTTCAGCCCAGTCACTCGGCCTGAATTTACGGCCATCCGGTGTGACGCCTTTCAGGATTAGTTTGTTGAAGTCTGGACTTGTCATTTGTACTAACATCTCATTGTCTCTTGAAAGCGCGGCATAATGCCAGATTCCACTTGATTGTCAATAGCTCTAACAGCAAAAGTTTGTATTGATGAACAAATACTTGTAAAAGCCCGACCATTTCCCATTTCCCAATGAATTAATGGATGAAAAGCGACCATTTTATCTCTTGGTTGAGCACTGTTAAAAAGCCACTTATTAGCTAAGTGTAGCAAAGAAATTTGATCAGGTTATGATTTAAATTGGTAATAAAAATGATTTTTTGTTTTATTTGCAACAAATGGCAATGTTTTGCATCTTAGTTATAATTGCTAATTGTCGGAGTTTAAAATGAAAGCATTTCAATTTAATGAAAAAGAAAGCCAAATTACAGATGAGAAAGTCTTTTGGAACAGACGTGATTTTATTCAAAAAGCCGGAATATTTGTTGGAAGTGGTCTTATTTCGGCAAATGTTTTAGGGCAATCAGAAAATGAGGAAGGTACAAAACAAGATAAATTGATTAAGCAAAAAAAGGCACAGCTTTTAACAAATCAAATATCCGGTAAGGATTTAAAGTCAGAATTGACTTCCGAATATGCGGTTACACATCATAATAATTTTTATGAATTTTCTCTCGACAAAAAAGAACCATCAGAATTGGCAAAAAACTTTAATCCGGATTTGTCCTGGCAAGTAAAAATTGGTGGGGAAGTAGAAAAGTCTGGAATCTATACACTGGAAGATATTTTAAAACGGGTTTCGCAGGAAGAACGAATTTACCGTTTGCGATGTGTTGAAGCCTGGTCAATGGTTGTTCCATGGTATGGGTTTCAGCTTGGCCATCTTATTGCCGCACTTAAACCCAATTCAAATGCCAGATATGTTGAATTTAAAACACTTCATGATAGTAAACAATTTCCAGGGCAAAAGAGAGGAACATTTGGCAGCTTTAGTTTACCCTGGCCTTATACAGAAGGGCTGACGATAGCAGAGGCAATGAATCCACTTACTTTCATGGCGACAGGTGTCTATGGAAAATCACTACCGGGTCAGAATGGTGCGCCTTTACGATTAGTTGTTCCATGGAAATATGGTTTTAAAAGTATCAAATCTATTGTGGCGATAAACTTCACAAAAGAACAACCTGTCAGTACATGGAATCAGAGACTGCCACAAGAGTACGGCTTTTATGCGAATGTAAATCCTGATGTTGATCATCCAAGGTGGAGCCAGGCATCAGAGAGAAGGATCACCAATGAATCATTCTGGGGTGTGAAAAAGATAAAAACGCTTATGTTTAATGGGTATGGAGATCTGGTGGGCAATTTATATAAAGGCCTGGATCTGAAAAAGAATTACTAGTGTAAAAATGATTTGAGAAGGTTGTATCAGATGTTCCCAATCCAGTTGTTGCCACATATATTATCTTTACTCCCGTTGGCATGGTTAATATTTGCCATATTCAACCAAATGCTTGGCGCTGATCCGCAGGAAAAGTTAATGTCGGATCTGGGCTTCTGGGGAATGACGATATTATTTGTCAGTCTCTCTATGCGACCTTTTAGTATTTTATCGAGATATCTATCTGCCTTCAGAAGGATTTCCTGGCTAAAATTCAGAAGACCCTTTGGTTTATATTCAGCTTTTTATCTGTTTATTCATTTCATATGCTATTTACTGTTTATATTACAGTTTGATTGGGGAGAATTAACCAATGAAATCATTGAAAGACCGTACATTACTGTTGGATTTATCGGTTTGATTGGAATGATTCCTCTGGTTTTAACATCTACAAAATCAATGCAAAGAATAATGGGACGAAAATGGCAGAAATTGCACAAACTGGTTTTTATTATCATGGGGCTATCGCTGATCCATTTTATATGGCAATCAAAATCCGATTTAAATCTGGCAACAGGGTATGTTATTTGGGCGCTAGCGCTTGTACTGATTAGATTGGCTAACAGTAAAATAATCAAATCCGCAGAAGGTACATTCAGAACATAATCTTAAATATAGTGTTTTTTGCCAAATTATCGCAAATTCAACTATTTATTAATCAATTTGTACGGTTCAAATTTTGCGTTGAATTGTAACCTATTGAATTTTATCAATAAAAAAGTTGGCACTTCCATTGCAATCTTATTTCTGAATTCTATCTGTCAGTAATACAGATAAATCCAATAAATTAATTCAGGAGAAAGATATTATGAAAAACAAATGGGCGTTAATTACAATTGCGATTGTAGGTTTAGGTACATTTTATACTTACGCAGATACAAAGGAAGAAAAAAGAACAGGCGATGTTGACAGCCTTTTTGGTTCTGTGGTGGTGAGCAAGGGGGATGATGTCAAAGATGTATCCACGTTAAACGGAAGCGTTAAAATGCTGGATGATAGTCATGCTAGTGATGTCAGTACAGTTAATGGTTCAATCAAAATTGGCAATAATGTTTCTGTCGATAGCGTTGAAGTAGTGAATGGGAGTGTAAAATCCGGACGTCTACTAAAAGTGAAAGATGATATTGAAACGGTCAATGGCTCAATTTCACTTGATTCACAATCAACCATCAATGGAAATATAGAAACAGTAAATGGAAGAATTGCTGTTGCGGACAAAAGCATGGTTGAAGGTAATGTTGAAACTGTTAATGGAGATATAGATTTGTCTGGTGTAAAAGTAGGGAAAAATCTTGTCACTGTAAATGGAGATATCGAAATATTAAAAGGAACTGTGATTAATGGTGATATTATGATTGGAGACAAAGATGATTTCGATGAAGATGATGATGAAACAACTTTAACAATAGATGCAGAGAGTGAAGTTAAAGGTACGATTCATTTGTATCGTAAAGTTGAACTGAGAATCGCAAAAAATGCAAAAACAGGTGAAATTAAAAAGCATTATTAAAATTAGCTTAAAATATTAATATTCATTATCATTAAAAAGCACGAGAAATTGACTCGTGTTTTTTTCTGATTTATGTAATTAGATTAAACATTTTTTCATCAATTGTGCTACAATTGGTGAAACTTTCAGCAGTTCTGACAAGTTTTCAAAATTATTTATACATCAATGGCAAATATTTCAAAATAAAGCTTGCCAATTCAGTGTATCAGACTATAATTCGCGTCCACCTGTCAGGGTCGGATGGATTATCGACTGACGCTGGTTGTTTGTCTTTGAATGAAGCTAAATGATAAGACAAAATAATTTGGTTAAAATGGAAGTTTGCAGTTGACAGGCATTAATAAGAGGGTATAATTCGCGCCCTCAAGCTGACCAAGCGAGTCCTTGGCAGCGAAGTTCATTAAAAATGTAAAGACAAGAAACAATCTGTGTGGGAACTCTTGAGATAGAGAT
>Ga0224501_10004388_pt1 | contig 11127 bp, 11 predicted proteins | sample SF_Oct11_sed_USG_4_FD_169105 | JGI IMG/M metagenome (GOLD analysis project Ga0224501, IMG submission 169105) | Sediment microbial communities from San Francisco Bay, California, United States - SF_Oct11_sed_USGS_8_1 | ecosystem: Environmental > Aquatic > Marine > Sediment | place: USA...
AACTATTAGTGGTGAACGGCTTTGGATGAGATCGATCGGAAGATAATTTCGCAACTTCAACTAGATGGGCGAACAACCCTGAAAGGGCTAAGCAGAATCGTTGGTTATACAAGTATGGGGATTAAGAAGAGAATGAAGAATCTCATTGAAAAAGACGTTATCAAGGTTTCAGCACTACTCAACATAGAACCATTAAACCTTTGTGCAGCCATCGTATTGCTTGAAATTGAAAGTGCTGAAGCTATGCATAGTCTTCTTGAACGCTTCAAAGATTGCCCTAGAGTGGTTCACATTTTTACGACACTAAGCGGATACAACCTTATCGCCCTCGTGGTTGCAGAAGACCAAGACACCTTAGAAAGCATATCAATGGAGAAATGTTCACTAAGAAGCAGCGAAGGTATACGTCGATCTGAATTCTATCTCATAGGTAATATCCACTACTCTTCTTTCTTACCCATACGAGAGCATCTTACGCATAAAGAAAGAACGACGACACCGTGCAACGTTGACTGCAGACCTTGCAACAGATACAAGGCACAAAAATGTGTTGGATGCCCAACGACAATTTATTACAGAGGCACGTTATAACTGGGAGGAAACGGAAAAAATGACAAGCCGAGTAGCGCTTAACAGAGTGGATGGCGTAGAAATAACAAGCCTTGCAGATAACACTGTGGAGTTCTTGTCAACAATTGGGAAGAAAGAGGTTCATCAGGTTCGAGAATGGGTTAAAAACCGTATGGGTGAAGAATGGGTAAAGAAACATTTTCGGCTTCCCTTTGCTGAACATGGTTTTTCAATGGTGATTAAAGTCTTTTCCAATGATAATTCTCACACCATACTGTTTGACGCAGGTCTCAGTCGAGAAGGAGTTGCAACCAATGCAAAAGGAATGGGATTAAACCTTGCTGAGGTCGAGAGCATAGTTCTCTCTCACGGTCATTATGACCATTTCGGCGGATTGGTAAACGTTCTCAAATTTATTGACAAGAAAAATCTGCCAATCATTGTCCATGAAGACATGTTCAAAATCCGAGGCGTAGTTACTCCAGACGGAACAGTAAGAAAATATTCAAATTTTCTCCCAGAAGATCAGATAGCTCCTGCCAAGTATTTACGGACAAAGCAACCCTATCTCCTAGCGGATGGCAGCATACTTGTTACGGGAGAAATCCCTCGCAAAACTGACTTCGAAAAAGGTTTTCCAAGACAGCGAGTTTTTTCTGGTGGAAAGTGGCAACCAGACCCATGGGTTTGGGATGACCGAGCACTCATAATTAACGTTAAGCGCAAAGGTTTGGTGATAATATCAGGTTGCGCTCATGCAGGCATTGTCAACACAACTCTCTATGCGAGGCAAATAACCGGAGTTACTAGGGTTCACGCTATAATGGGTGGTTTTCATTTAGCTGGGAAAGAATGTGAGCCAAGGATTAGCCCCACGGTTGAGGTTTTGCGAAAGTTTCGTCCTAAAATTGTAATACCGTCTCACTGCACTGGTTGGAGAGGAATTTATGCAATTTTTGAGGCGATGCCTCGGGCTTTTGTGTGGAATAGCGTTGGAAACCTTTATCGATTTTAAGGAACATGGTTGCCATTGTAGATATGTATTTTGTGTTGAGAGTGATTTGTATGACGCAAGGCTTAAATATGACACTTGTCATAATTTCTCTCTCATGTCTGGAGACAGTTTAGAGCGCCCGAGACTGTTGAGGACCTAAAGATTACGTTAACGAGGCGCTTTTGAGCCTCCTCTCCTTTTTCAGCTCCTCGACAGCGGGAAACCGAAAATTTGCAGCGATTCACTTTTTTATTAACCGTTTTACTGCTTTTACAATCATGTCTTTGGGCGGAAACTCGTACATTTTACCTTGATACATATAGACTCTGCAACCAATAGCTCCTGCTGTCTCTTTAACCATGGAGTCTACGTCCACACCGTTTATCCTAACGGTAGGCGAACCTGGGAATCTCAGCCTTTTCGCTTCATCTTCACTTGAAACCTTAGCCCTCTTAACCAAAGCCTTGATTTTGGATTCTTTCAGAGCCTCCTCGATAGTTTTTGTTACTTCTTTCCAAAAGGGGCATTCTTCAGTATAGAGCACTTCGATAACATTCTTATTCTTCAAGCAGACATCGACATTTCTTGATTTATCTATTAGTCTATTTATTGGTTTCATATTTCGGTGTAATATTCAAACTTTTCATTGTTGTAGGCGTAAAACGCGGTTTTTAGATGTGCTTTTTTGAGTGTGTTTAAGCAATTCTCGATGCAACAAAGATTAAGCATGAGACTAGCAGCACAGCAGCCAATGCGAAAAACGAGCCTATGTAAGCCATGTTTGTTGCAAGTAGCATCCCAGTGACGATTGGTCCTAAAGTTTGCCCCACATCCATTATAGTGCTGAGAAATCCCATAGCTGTGCCGACAAAGCTTGCGGGCACAAGTTCACTGACTAAAGCAGGCGTAGAAGATGTCACCATTGCAAATCCAAGTCCATAAGTTATTGAAAGAGGCAAGAGAACTGGAAACTGGGTGACAAAAGGAATTGCCAGCAATGGAAGACTGCTAACTAATGAACCTGCAACTATTGGAATCCGTCTTCCAATTTTGTCTGAAATTCTACCCATGTAGGGTTTAGCAAGGATGACCGCTACTATTTGGCTTCCCATAATTGTGCCGAATGAGAGGGAGTCTAGCTGGACAATGTCTATTAGATATCCTACTAGAAAAAATTCCACTGCGCCGTAGGTGTAGTACTGACTTGCCTGAATAAAACTCACTGCTTGAACGCCGCGATTTTTAGCAACGCTTCTCCATCCATGAAGCATTCTTAGAACAGTTCCTTTTGAACCTTCAGGTTTAATAGCAGAAGACTTTCTTTCAGCCAAAAATAGTAAAGCGGTGATGAGGGCTGTTACGCCAGCGATGCCCACAACTAGATAAAGCGTATGATAACCAAAGTCTGTCAAAAACAGTATATATCCGCCGAGAAAAGGTGCAATTGCCCTTCCAACAGCTGTGACTGAAGAGAAAAGTGAGATGCGTTCTCCACGCTTAGCTGGAAATTGTTCAGCTACTGAAGCCTCAGCAACCGGAACAAAAACTGCAGTGGCAAAACCATGATAAAAGCGAACAAGAATAAGCTGCCACCACGAATTTATTAAAAGATAAAGAAATGGAGCTGAAGCAAAGACAATGCTGGATGCCAACAAAACTTTTCTTCTTCCAAAAATGTCTGACAGAGAAGCAGCAGGCAAACTAATCAATATTCCTGGAATGGTGGAAGCAGAAGCGACAAAGCCCATCCAAAAACCCTCGGGAGTTTTAAGATTATCAGCAAAAGGCTTCAAAACGGGATTCTTCGACATCGTGGAGCTTAAAATTGCGAATGATCCCATGATGCAAAGTATCCAAAATAGGCTGTTTCTAGTGTTTTTTGGCTGTAAAGTCATCAACAAGCCAGCTTGAATACTTACTGAATTCAGAGTTAATAAAATAAAGGGAAATGTAATGTTTAACTTATTGTTTCTTGCATTTTCTTTTGCAAGAACTCATTCCGTTGCTTCCTATTCATTTTCTCTAATTTGTCCTCGTATTTCTCGCGGAGTAACTTAAGCTTCGAATAGCTGTAAAGCGCATCATAAACGTAAGCAGCTTTCTCAATCGCTTCGAAATCGTCTTTTAGATTGAATCTTACACCAGTCATTACTGCACTCAGCCCTATTCCTTCAGGCGCCAGCTCAGTGTCACGAGTATCTGCAGAATGGACGATTTTGGCGAGTTCATGAAGCACTGGATCTTCAAGGCGATATTCTTCTATTATGGTTTCGAAGCTGCATTTCCCATTTTTATGTCCAAGCTTAGCTCCCGGCGCGTCAAAAGGTATTGCTCCTTGGACCTTTACGACTTCTTCTATTTTCTCCGTGGACACAAAGATGAATTCGGCTTTTGGGTCTATGAACTTTTTGATAAGCCATGGACAAGCTGTTCTATCCACATGCACATATTCACGGGTAACCCATTTCACGTATTTCACCTATTATCACTGAGTTGTTGAAACTGTCTATTTCGTTTTTTCCCTCAAAAACAGCATCAGTATTACAGTTAAGCTGGTTAAGCCTAAGGAAAAATAGAAGGGGACATGTTCTCCAAACGTATCCCATAGTAAGCCAGCGATAAGCGAGGCAGGTAAGGCGCAGAGTCCAACGGTCATTTGGAATGCTCCCAAAAGGCTGGCTCTATGCTCCATGGGCGACAATTCAGAAACAAATGTCTTTTGAACAGGCTCAATTGCCCCTCTATGCAAGCCATACAAAACAAACAGAAGAATTATTCCTAGGTAATCGTTCGTGTAAATGAAGCCAACACACATTAATCCCCAAAGCAAGTAAGCCAAAATCAACACGAATCTCCTGCCTAATCGGTCTGCAAGCTTGCCGAAAGACAAAGCAGTTAAGGAAGCTATAGCAGTAAAGATCAAATACAGAATGGGAACAAAACTCTTAGCAAAACCCGCTTTTTCTGCATAAACCATAAGAAAAGAATAGCTAAAGGAGCCCAAAGCGAAAATGGCACTTAACAGCAGAAACAACTTGAAATTGAAAGTTAAATCCTTGAGAGATAAACCTTTGTAAATTTCTTTCGCCTTTCTATCCTCTATAAAAAAGAGAATTAACAACACGCTAATTAACGATGGAAAAGAAGCCAATAAGAATAGGCTTGTGTAGCTCCATCCCAAGTAGCCAAACAAGAATATGCTTGTAAGGATACCGCAAACAGCGCCCAAATTGTCCATAGTTCTCAGCAGACCAAAGTTTCTACCTCTATTCTCGTTGGTTGACAAGTCAGCTACAATGGCGTCTCTCGGTGCACTCCGCATCTTTCCGGCTCTATCTAAAACTTTGAAGGGAACAAGGTGTTGCCAAACAGTAGAAAACGCGTAGCCCACTCTTGATATAGCGCCAAACATGTAGCCAGTCCAAATGAAAAATTTTCTTTTCTTTAGTCTGTCAGAAAGATACCCTGAACCTGCTTGAGAAAATGAAACAATGGCTTCCCCTAGGCCGTCTATTAACCCAAGAACGGCCATGTTTACTCCCGGCAATGCAATTACAAAGATAGGCCAAACAGGGTAAATGATATCGGAGCCAAAGTCATTTAGAAAAGACGCTAAAGAAAAGACTGCTATGGATTTTTTTCTTTGTGTTTTTTCAGTTTTGCTGTCCATAACTGCTTCTCTCTTGTCGTCTTATAGCATTGTTTTAAAGTAAGAAATCCACAATAAAACTCTTACATCAAAAATGAAGGAACTAGAGGTATCTAGTCTTGAGCAGATAGTTGAAAGTTTACGACGTTGTTGAATCAGTGAACCTAGCCATAAGGCAATGTTTTCATAAGAATTTAACTAGAGGATTTTTTCAAGATTCCCCATGTTAAAGATTGTTTTGGCGCAGCCGTTTTTGAGCAGCGGAACTGCTTGACCAGCCAAGCCCTTGTGTTTAAGGTATTCTCCTCCAAGTTTTAACTCTTGACTGCATGAAACACCAACGATGCCTTCATACTTGTTTTTCTTTAGGATTTCAGGGACGCATGAGCCGCCTGGCAGTATGTAAACGTCGTAGCCTTTGCCTTCACCTAGTGTGGTTGCTTGATTGATGAGGCAGTCTGGCGAGCAGTGGGCACACTTGTAGGAAGGTAATTCTGGATTAAACTGTGCTTGACATCGGCTGTCCATGTATTTCCTTGAGCAGTGAGGTAGAAAAAGTGCTCTTTTCTTTGTCTTTACGAAGTTTTCTCTTTCTGAAACATTTCGCATATGCATGTCAATAAGGTCTTCAACCAATTGAAGAGCATTAGGCACGTCTAAACCTGTGATTTCTTGAAGCCTAAACTTCTCCGCCAAGTAGCGGGCTCTAACACCAAACTTCTTATGAAGTTTTCTTTCCTGGGCAACTCTGGTCAATTCTTTAAAAAATGACTTGGAAATTTCTGAGAGGTCGAAGCTGAACCCGTAAGGCATGGTTTCTAAAAAGAAGAAAGAGACGTTTAAAACTATCTATTCTGCAGGCTTAAATATTCCATACGTTATTCATCGTCTATAATACAAGACACAATTTCAGCTGTGACCTCATTGAAGCTTCTTAAAAAAGCATAGAACAGACGCTACCGCTGAACCCCCATCCAAAACCGAGTACGATCACCTGGTCATTTTCCTGAAGCTTTCCTTCTTGCATTATTCTTTCCAAAACAAATGGCAAACTCGCCCCCGCCAGATTGCCGTATTCAGCTAACACTTCATAAGATTCCTTTAACTTTTCAGGCTTAATGCTATAATTCTCTGCGATGCTGTCGAGTATAGCCTTGCTGCCAGTGTGCACAACCCATTTTTTCACCTTAGCTTCATGTTCAGAGAGGCGTCCATCAAACATTTTTTCTAACACCACTGAGGTGTACTTAAGCCCAAGCTTTCGTATGTTTTTATCCAGATGAGAACGAAAACCGAAGCTAAATGGTTCATTCAGAATTGTGAGTCTAGTATAACCCGCCAAATAGTCTGTTTTCCTCAAGTTTGTAACATGAACAATATCCGTGATTCTCGGGCCTTTTCCTTCTCTAGCTACGATCATACTTGCTGCGCCATCTCCGAAAAGAAAAAACTCTAAAGTAGCAATCCATTTCCTAAGCTCTTTCCTTCTCCGCTTTTCATTTTTTAATGCTTGAATTTTCTTAATTCCCATCACATTTTTCATACCTCTCACTTGATTATGGAACCAGTAGGAGTTAATACCAGACAAACAAATCATCACGTAGTCTTGGGGAGAATTAGCAAGATGGTCTTCAGCCAACTCGAGAGCTCGGGTAAAGGCTGTGCAAGCCGTTCCTTGAAGGCTAACATGCTTGATGCTTGGCGTAAAGCCTAGTCTTCGAACTAAAAGACTGCTGAGTCCAGGACATAAAAAGGGGCTGGCATCGTAGGTCGCTATAAAATAATTTATGTCCTCAATGGAAATGCCAAGTTTTATCAGGACACTCTTACAAGCCTCAACACAAACATCTAACCCAGCATCGTTTAAAGCCAGCTCAGACCTCGAAAGAAAGTTTGTGGGAACCGCCAAATACCTAGTATAGACGCCTAGGTTAGATATGTTTTGCTTAACACTGCTAGGGAGTTCGCAGGGAAAGAGCTCTATTAACTCCTCAGTAGTGTACTTCTGATGCGGAACTGCCGTGGATAACCCTAACAAAAGCAGCATATACCCATCCTCATCCTCGCATAGCCATTTAAAGTACAATTACCTCCAACAAATATTTTTAGTAAGGTGTATAGCGATTTCAGGGACCAGAAAGGGTAAAGTTAACGAACTGACAATGTCTATTGCCAAGTCTGCAATGTATGTATAGCCGTTACAGAAGCCGCATTCTTAAGATTCCCTCCACTTACAGAGTCGCGCGCGTGCTTTTTCGCTGAAGAGGACTATGACTCAAAACTCGGAGACAAAGAATATTTTTGCCATATGAGCTTAGAGCCTTTTTAGAGATAACCGATATGCTATTATCCCTACGGTAAACAGAATCAGACCGGAGATTGTCATGTATATGATTTCTGGCATTATCGCTTCAAATGGAAGATCTTTGGTCATAATATTTTGCATGGCGTTGACTAGTTTTGTGAACGGAAGAGCCTCGCCGAAGATTTGAGCGACTTCTGGCATTATAGAGAGAGGGAAGAAGGCTCCGATGAAAAATTGGAGTGGAACGCTGATCAAAACTGCGATAGAATTGGCAGCCTCTTCGTTTTTTGCAAGAGACGAGATTATTAGTCCAAGCCCTATTGCAGAAAGTGCCCCTAAGAAGATTGACAGAACAATTGTGGGAATATTCCAGTAGAGATTAACTTGGAAAATAAGTATGCCACTAGCAAGCATAATGACTGCAGATACATAGACGATTGCTAGGCAGGAGATGAACTTTCCCGCTAGAACAGTTATGGGAGAAACCGGCGCGATAATCATTCGCTGAAAGGTTCCTTTTGTGCGCTCAGTTGCTATGGCCACAGAAGCATGGTTTAACCCGCTCCAAAGGAGGACAAGGCCCAGCGTGCCTGGAACCATGTAGTCAATCCACCTTAGCGGGCGCCCAGAAACATCCGCTTCACTGGTTGAAACTGTGATTGGGTCTGCAAGAACTTTAGCATAGTCCCGCATTTGCGCATCTGGAATTTGATTAATCACAATTCCTTGATAATATTCTATAAAGGCAGAGATGAAACCGAGAATGCTTTGCTGTGCGATTATGGAGCCTGTGGGGTCGCTTGGGTCTGTGTAGAGATCAAGGCGAGCTTTTGTTGGGATTTGCATTCCTGGGCTGTCTGTATATTGGAAAGAGAGTGCTTCTGTAAAGTTGGCTGGTATAACCACTGCAACCTTGATCTCCCCGCGGCTAATATCATACGCAGCAGTGCCATCGGTGTCTTTATCGCCGTACTCACTGTATTCGTAAACCGTGAAGTTGGCGTCTTTCAGCGCTTGAACAAATGCGTCTCCAATTGTACCATTTTGAGAGACGGTGCCATTTACATCGATCGCTATTCCGTCGAGGTTGACTGTTCCGACGCGGATGCGGCTTGTTTCTCCTGTGCCTTGAGTACCGAAAGTGAAGCCAATTATAATCAGAAAAAACAGAGGAAAGAGCAATGTGAAGAAGATGGCGGTTCTGTTTCGTGCAATTCCAAGAAAGTCCGTTTTTGCAATTGCGAATACTTGATGAATCGTTCTCTTGAGCTTCATAATTGTTCCTCCTCTTCTCTCAAGCTTCGTCCTGTGAGTGAAATGAACACGTCTTCAAGAGTGACGCGGGAAAGTTCAACGGACAGTATTTTTGTTCCAACAGAGGATATGGCTGATACAACGTCGGGAAGAATGTCCTCCGCTTTTTTCGTGATTATTTTTAGTGTTTCGATTTTTTCATCTTCATCATAGGCTCTGTAGGAGCTTTTGACTCCTGAAATCTTCTGCACCGCTTCAATAAGCTTCGAGGTTATTTTGTCTGGAACTACGGTTATTGTATTTTCCATTTTGACTTTTCTTATGAGTTGACGAGGGCTGCCTAGCGCGATGATCTTGCCCTTGTCCATAATTGCCACTTGATTGCATAGTTCTTCCGCTTCATCCATCATGTGTGTTGTTAGCATTATGGTTTTTCCTTCTTTGTGCAACGTCCGAATTATTTCCCAGAGAGCTAGCTTGTTTTTAGGGTCGAGTCCAGCGGTAGGTTCGTCTAAAAGGATAACTTGAGGCTCATGTAGAAGAGCAGCAGCTATGTTGACGCGGCGTTTCATGCCACCAGAGTAGGTGGAAATGTGGCGTTTCACAGCTTTTTCGTCCAGCTGAGTGAACTTCAAAAGTTCCTCAATTCTATTCTTAAGTTTGCCTCCTGACAAGCCGTAAAGTTTTCCGAAAAAGGCAAGGTTTTCGCGAGCATTCATGTAATCGTACAGAACGATGTCTTGGGGAACAACGCCTAGTAATTCTTTCACTTTCATGGGATTATCTTGAATGTTGTACTCTCCAACGTTAATGGTGCCTGATGTAGGGTTTATCATTCCACAAAGCATCTTTGTAAGCGTGGACTTTCCAGCGCCATTCGGCCCCAACAAGCCAAAGAGTTCTCCTCTCGCAACGTTCATCGATAAATTGTCCACAGCTACAGTGTCTTCGAAACGTTTAGTGATTGAATTTACTTCAATGTCATTCAAATTCATGGTTTCAGTATCCCCTTTCAACCCAAACCGATGATTTGGCTGACTTAAAAAATGTTTCTCACGTGCGTACGGCAATAATTGAACTGATGGAGTAATTAAAGAAGTTTCCAAAGTGACTTTAATATATTAGGGCTTTTTGTAAGGAACACTATAATTTCTTTGAGAGAGCTTGCTTTTCCATTAACTGCTGCGTTACCTCTCTTTTCTTTGCTAAGAACCCCCGCAAGGACTCTGGCAGGCGTGACTCTAGAAATTCGCATCGTTGAGCTGCCAAGTCATCAATAGGACAGCTATCTTTCTGCGGGCATTCACCGCATATCTTTTCAATAAAAATCTACGAAGGCCTATCCATGTAATCTCCAGCTTTGCTTATTACAACAAACTCACTAGTAGCTTAAGTTTTTCACTCCGAATTGCCGATTTTCATCTAGCAATCGGAATAGGTGCGCTTAAAGAGGTCATGGTCAACCTTGTCACTTCTTCTAAGAGCTGCGCTATTCCTGTTCCGCTCTGCGTTAATTCGTAGGTTCTCGGCATTTTTAATGCAAAAACCAGCTTATTGTTTCTAAGTCTACGTAGGTATTTGTAGGTTCTTCTCAGGTTTATTCCAACTTCTTTAGAAAGGTCGCGAGCAGAGATTCCAGCTTTTGGGATGGCTTTAAAGATTCTCTTTTCCGTGGGTGACAGCTTGATTTTCCGTTGACCCTTAATTTTATGATAGAAGACGTATTCAGAACTGGGATTCTTTGTGATTAGTCTCCTTTTTCGCAGTCTTGTTAGGACCCTTGATAAACTCTTAGGAGGCACCAATGCAGCCAGTTCGTTAAAGGTTTTTGGTTTGGCTTTCAGTTCTCTTAAAACTACTGCTTCGTAGCAACATGAATGGACTGGCAACAATTCTCTGAGGAAAAACCCCTTTAAAATGCCGTGGAAATTTTTGCCATAAAACGTAAGCCGATATCTTGTTCTTTCTCTTTTAATGAGCCCGGTATCGAGTAAGGGCTTGACGTATGCGTTGACTATTGTGCTGCGGCTGTGTTGATATCCCATGTTCTTGAGATATTCTTGCAGTTCTTTAAGACCGCGAGGGCGCTCCATAAGTGCGTCCAGTATTTTTAGTCGTCTTTCATTTTTCAAGACGTTAAGCAACCTAATTGCATGGTCTTTTTGGTTTACAATTCGCCTGATTTCTAAGATTTCGTTTTTAACTTTCCATACGTCGCAGCGCTCAACACAGATCATAGGCGATACAGTCTCACAATTTTTACAGTAGTTTTCAGCATGCTCTAGAACTTCGAGTAAACTTTTGCTATCAGCTATTTTTGCAAAAGGCTTGTCTGAACCAACTTTGGCCAACATA
>Ga0224501_10004389_pt1 | contig 11126 bp, 8 predicted proteins | sample SF_Oct11_sed_USG_4_FD_169105 | JGI IMG/M metagenome (GOLD analysis project Ga0224501, IMG submission 169105) | Sediment microbial communities from San Francisco Bay, California, United States - SF_Oct11_sed_USGS_8_1 | ecosystem: Environmental > Aquatic > Marine > Sediment | place: USA...
GTATAAGGAGGGAGTGTATAGGGAGGGAGTGTATAGGGAAGGAGTGTATAAGGAGGGAGAGTATAGGGAGGGAGAGTATAAGGAGGGAGTGTATAAGGAGGGAGTGTATAAGGAGGGAGTGTATAAGGAGGGAGAGTATAGGGAGAGTATAAGGAGGGAGAGTATAGGGAGGGAGAGTATAGGGAGGGAGAGTATAGGGAGGGAGTGTATAAGGAGGGAGTGTATAAGGAGGGAGTGTATAAGGAGGGAGAGTATAAGGAGGGAGAGTATAGGGAGGGAGTGTATAGGGAGTGATTATGATATTTAAGGCAGTTAGTATCATACCTGAACTGTTTCCAGAAGCCTTTCGGCGTGTAGAACTGAAGCTTGCTAAATGCCAGATGAGCAAAAATAATCTGCACCTCCTTTAATACTCCTACAAGGGAAACATGGCTGTGATCACGGTGGTCACGGGGATCACGGTGGTCACGGGGATCACGGTGGTCACGGGGGATCACGGTGGTCAGCATTCGACGACTCTGGTAAGCGCCACAGAGGGTGATTATGTGCGGGGCCTGATTGAACACACCGCTGTTTTATTTGAACAGCGGTTTATTTAGCTGATCCGTGTTACAATCTGCATTTCGGACATAAATTTCTGGTCCTATACATATCTCATCAAAGTGTGGAGCACCGGCGTTATCCTTAATTTAGAGTGTGGAGCACTATTGGAGGACCATCATTCTGTTCCAACGCGGTGTTTTTAACGCTCGGGTATTGAATGGCCAATATAGGCTCATTATGTAGAGTATAACATATGATTTGAACTCACTGACTGAATTGTAAGCTTGATTTCTCGAACCGATGGGGAACTAAATACATTTTATGCAGGGGATGCGAGAATCGAGTAGATGGGGGGTGGGCTGGTGAAATGTTAACTCACCCAAGTTATAAGCTTTCTCGCTTGTGTTGTTTGAGCTATCATCTACCTCCATGTTTTCCTCGATGCCTTGCTGCTGTTTATTCTCCGGGTAAAGCTGGGTGTACTGTAACCAGAGAGCGAGTCGGTTACAGAACTCTCAAGCAGCAAACTACCTAATTCGGACCACTCTAGCCTTCTACCTCAGGTTGCCCTTTTGCCCTACTGCATACACATTTTCCTACGTCTAATCCATTTGTGCAATAAATAAGATACAGCAACACCTTCTACTGCGGATCTAGCCTAGTAAATCTGGGCATCAGGAACAGGCTACATAAATACGCCACCCGGTCGTTAGAGAATATTACGCCGTGTGCTCTTTGGGATGAAACATTAGGACGACGTCGCATGTCTTACTGGTTTCCTCCATTCTAGTCAACGGCGGGATTAGCCAATGAACGAACGGGTATAAGCCAAGCAGGGACGGATTCAGCACAAGATGGATTCTTTATGGGAATTTGTCGGAAGTCGCCACGCCGATTGTGGAGAGGGGGCTATCATTTCCATAATAAGGAAGACCGCAGGAACGGGGCTTACCGATGGCGGGGAGTTGTAAGCCTTCATACAGGTGTCTGTCTGTGTGTCTGTGTCATCGAGTTCGCTGGCTGCGCCCTCCAGACTCAGAATACCTGCACAAAAACAATCATAATCAATGTGGCTTAGTAAAGAGATTAAATCAGTCATGGGGAGATACAGATACACTGCCCCCACACGGAATGGGTACCAATTTCATTTACTTAATATCAAGTCTAAGACAGACTGAAAGTAATTATTCCCTGCCCGCGCGCATTTTGAACCAACTGTAGATCCGAGCAAAACCCACCCTATCAGACACTGTGTAAGCTGAGATTGGTGGTGGGGGAGGGGAGTATACAAAAAAAAATTTATGGTCCATCCTGTGATGTGGTACGCATTGAAAAGAAGAAAGAGCGCTATTCGTGGATTTTACTGTCTTTTTGTGGAACTGAGTGGAAGTTTGATATCGCATTAACTGAACCAATCATTTTGACTTTTGAAGCGGAACGAGTTTGCAGCACTGGAAACAACCCAAAATCCATGGGTGACTGCTGACTGGCGAAATGACTCAGCCACACGCCTTCCACTCACCATTGCGAATTTCGGGAATCATAAAAAGTTGCTGCAACACCGAGTTCATATAGCAAGTGGCGCCGCCGTTTTTAAGTCCGACAAAGCCGTGCTGGGGTCGCGAGCCGACAGGAGGGAGGTATTCCCAGTCTGTTAGCGCCGTGTCCTCTCCTGAAAAAACAATCGATTCAAGTGCAGGCACTGCTAGGATGCCCAATGAGTGTGCAAACTCACGGGTTATGTGACTGAATTGATAATGGTGGCTTTGGTATGCGGTTTAGATGATTTTTTACGCACTCACGGATACGAAAGAAAGATCAAACACTGCCGTTCTTGGGGGATGAATTCCATCAAGCTGATAGGATTGTTTTCTACAGGCACAAAGGCTATCCTAGCATTTAACAGACCTCCTATGCATGAAGACTGTTGGAGCATTAGCAGCTAGGATTTATGTGGGCGGCTTATTCTCACAGGGGGTGCTCAACCCGACTACAACGTGAACCCGGGATCTTGAGCCACGTGATCTGGCCATTGAGCTTTCCCGGTATCCTGTTTGTTTCACAGGCGGAAGCAGCAGTTACCTTGATAAAACATTTCAGTGAGTGTCTGGGATAGAAGCGCCATGTTTTCCACGCTGTCTTTGCAGAGGGCCACCAGGAGATCGTAGGCGGCGTTAACGGTCGCCGGCGATCGACAGACCGCCGTTGCTTGGCCGAGGGCGATGTCACTCAGGCGGCCGAGACGCCGATCCAGCAGCACCTTGGACGCGGGCAGCAGGAAGTCTTCCAGCAGTTCCTGGGAATAAACGCGGTACTGTTCCAGGACTCACCACTCATGGAACGTCAGCTAGCAGCGAACAATAACACCATTAGTCGGTCAATTGTTCAATTTCACGGAACTATCATGCCACACTCTCCTGAGCTAGTTACCATGTGACCTGCCATCAATGTTAGTACCAAATATGGTAAGTGGACTCCTATTGACATTGATGAGTTAGAGAAGACGAGGTAATCATTACGGGTGGGGGATGATTGTTGGTCGACAAGCATCGAAATGTGTACATCGGACAGTGTTTGAACCCACCGTAATCTAGTCATCAAACTGTGCAAGCGCTACGCTTAACTCCATACAAGGTTGAATCGTCCAGAAATGGAGATGGCGTGCTTTTGTTCGGACCCGCTAGGACAAAAACCGCTCATTCCCCAGGCTCAACCGTACCGAGAATCCAAGCTGCAACTCACGATGTCCCTGCACTTACCTTGACAAGATTGTCACCATTGGGAGCGCAGCCATACTCGGCCTTTTTATGAGCAGGCAGTGGGAGGATGAGCTCCCTGGCCAAACCAAGGTGGCCCTCCAGCAGAGCCTCCTCAACCTCCACATGGCCATTACTGATAGCCTTCGCCTAAAGGGAAAATAAGAAATTATTCCTTGCTCTACACGACCATCCTTTTTTAGCAGACCTCAGGAGTCTAACGTAGGTTCTGGGTCGGTAGGAGGTGGAGATCGCGTGGGGTGCGCACACTCACTGCGTGTGGCATGATCTGGGCTTGAACTCTAGATTTCATGAATGCTAACCAAATTCAATCTGTCCCTCTCAACTACACGGCCTAGCACGGGAAGGAACGGATCTTTCCAATGTGCATTCTTGAAAATTTGACTTGAAAATTGCATTTCATGGGGACAAGCTGAATATTTTGCGCAGTGGAGATAAAGACCTGGATGCAATTATCCACAAGCTGGCGGGCGTATTTATGACACTGGATCACCAGTGTTAAATCTGGAAGCTTGTCTAGATAATTAGTCAACAGCCGCTCTCCTTTGTCCCAGGTACCAGCTAATCCCTCATCCCCTGGCCTGGCCTAATACCATTACTCAATCAGTTCTCCTTAGTATATAAGGAGTTGGGTTTGGTGTACAGCAAGCCAATCATAATTGTTTCCATATCGATGGTGGCGGTGTGGGAGAAATGGCTGTTCGAGTGCCGGCAATGGTGTAACTGGGTGGGGCGTCACTCCTCTTCCTCACTGCCCTCACCATTCCCAAGGTGTGAATGGGACCCGGGAACAAGGGTAGTATGCCAGGAAAGCCCAACCCAGCGGGACGCGACCCAACCAGACGGGCCGCCACCCAACCAGGCGAGACACGACTAACCCGACAGGACGCGACCCAACCAGGTGGGACCCAACCCGACGGGGCCCTATCTGACGGGACGCGACTCAATCCGGCGGGATATGACCCAACCCAACGGGACACAGATTCAAATGGGTTTTATCAGCGTAGTAAGGCACTCACTCGCACTTCCTTGAGCCATCTGATTTCCGTGTTGGTACGCGATTCGTTTTGCTGAATTAAGCCTTTCTGTTGTACGCTATTAAGCAGACGACACAGTAGGCAGAAGAATTGCGGAGAATGGCTCACAAACTTCGGTACTTGCTCCTGTGAATGATGGGACAAACATTGGGCACGCGTAACACTAGTACATATATGGTGTGGGAGGTTAGGTTCTCGGGAACTCTGGTGCTGGCAGTGCATATATGGTGTGGGAGGTTTGGTTCTCGGGAACTCTGGTACTGGCAGTACATATATGGTGTGGGAGGTTTGGTTCTCGGGAACTCTGGTGCTGGCAGTACATATATGGTGTGGGAGGTTTGGTTCTCGGGAACTCTGGTGCTGGCAGTACATATATGGTGTGGTAGGTTTGGTTCCCGGGAACTTTGGTGCTGGCAGTACATATATGGTGTGGTAGGTTTGGTTCCCGGGAACTTTGGTGCTGGCAGTACATATCACTTCACAGTTTTGAACATGACCAGGGCATGAAGGAAGACCTCTTGAGGATCTCTTGTTCCGATCCAAGATCCGATGAAAAGCGCGTCACTGGCCGATCCCCGAAATAGACACTGCGAGCAGCCAGGTGTCTAAGCAGTTTTAATGAGTGTTAGTGGGAAGACGGTGGCCGGCAACAGATGGAACGCCTGGGGAATTCCGTCTCAAAGCTGCAGATGCCCTAATCAAAATTTCAGTTATCAGAGTACTAGACTGCCATGCGCGCGAACGAGTACATCGCGTCAGTACATAGAGCGATTAGTGCAGGCCACTTACACTGAGCATGGTGAAGAGTAGCGTGAGGAAAAAGTGTTGCGACTGAGGCTGGTGGGACTTCAGCGCCATGATGAAGAACTCTTCCTGCGCCGTGCATCGAATCATCCTAAAAAGATGACAATAAACGTGTTGAGGTCCAACGACTGCTCAATATGAATGGAAAACGTAAACCGGGGCAGCTTCAGCAGACCCAAGGACTTAAACTCGACGCAGGTATTTTGTGGGAAATTGAAAGCCCCCCGAAGAAGGTTGTCAGAGATAGAAAAAAGGCGAGCAAAAGAACTTTATTTCATTGCACGACTCGGGCACTCAGCTGTCCGATTGGACGGACCCCCTATGCCGGAGTTTTGATTGGACGGACCCCCTATACCGGAGTTTTGATTGGGCGGTCCCCCTATACCGGAGTTTTGATTGGGCGGACCCCCTTTGCCGCGGATTGTTATGGAAATGGCAGGAGCTAGAAGTCGTGTGAGAAGCTCACTCTCTCAGGGAGAACTCAGTATGAGGTCGGGATCCGCTGATCCTGAGACCAGGGCTCCAGCCATTACATTCTCTCTATCCGTTAATAAGATTTATCATATAAAACAAGATTAACCCGCATCACCTAAATAAACAACTAGCCAAGGCCGGCCCAATCCACACCTGCTGCCTGCGTCAGTGAGCGCACCCATTCTCTCACCTGTTTTTACAGATCAGCAGCAGATCGGCTATAAAACCTTGCCAGTTCCTATCACGCTGCACCAGAGTGACGGAGCCCGAGTGAAGGGAGAGGCAGACACTGAGTACCTCCAGCGCCACGCATGCCAACCGAACAGACGGGCTATCTTCATCCTCCTCTCCGCTGTCAGGCATCTGGTGGAGAGAAACAGAATGTTATGAGGCTGCGCTCCGTGTACCGCAAATGGGAAACAGTGTGGGTGGGGGGGGAGTGAAAAACCTACAGGGATACGATCCAGGAGGGTCAAGTGGTGCGCTCCCGAGAGGTCAGGAAGAGGATGATATTCAGAGACAAGGAAGATGGGAAGTTATCCAGTTACGCTCCAAGCGTTAAGAGTGAGGAACGCTGACTATCTATTAAATAGAAATCTGTTGCTATGTCCAAGCGGATATGAAGGGAACCCATTCTCTCGTATCCTGACAAGTGACAAGGGTATGTAATAAACGGCTCACTGTGTCATTCATTGACTCAGGATTTCTAAGGGCGCGTCCTTAGCGGACTTTCGGATTCTACCAACAAAAACCCATGGAGGCATGGGAGAGAGAATATGGGGGTAGGAGGCAGGTGGGACTGACCTCCCTGATGGCCGCCCGGATCTCCTCCGGTGATGCGTTGAGCAGATCTGCTGATCCTGCCGCTGCTGACCAGGCAATCTTCTGCACCGAGCGAATCGTCTCCTCATCCGGCATAACCGCCGTGGCCTACACGAGGAACAAATAGAGATATCACTGACTGACCTCACTCAGAGGCAAAGCCCAACAATGAGATCAGCTGATGGCACTGAAGGACCCTTATTTACATTCTATAGTGGGGTTCAATCATAAAAAAACAACTTCTAAAAACGTCTCAAGTGCGAACTTCGTCCTCCAAACTCTAAAAGTACGGGTTCGTATACGACCGCACACTCCTGAAAATGGTGAATCTGACAAATAGTGGGAAAAGAGTCAAGTAGAACTGGGGTTAACCCCGGCAGCACCGAGTCAACCCGGCAGCACTGAGTCAACCCGGCAGCACCGAGTCACAGAGGATCTGAATCAATTATTCAACCCCTTGAGTAACCAAACACACGTGGTGGATCAAGCTCACCGCTTACACTGGAGCTCAGATGAGAACAAATACCACCCATCCACCGAGTACGTTGGTTTATTGGGAGACTAAAATTGTTTAGCTCATACAGAAGGCTCAGGATGTCACGTTGATATCACATCGGATCATTTGGCGATGTGTTTTTCATCATTGCCAACAGTTATAATTAACTGGCGTAAAGCATTAGCCCACGGGATTGGTTCACGCGAGCCGCTGGGTTTATCTGTAGATTATATAGGTAGAGATGAGTAAATTAGTACACTGGTGCCAATCGCCCATAGATCCTACTTCATTGTCAAGTCTGGGGTCTACATCGCTCTATAGCATCCCATTGCGGTCTGACAGGCTCCCGAAACTGTGGCAGTGCAACAAGGCGCTGAACTGACCATAAGATGAGCAAACGAGCGTGAGAGCGATCAGGGGAGATGACTCTTAATGTGTGAAGTTGAGAGAAGGCTTACCTTTTGTAATAACATTGTGGCAAGTTGATGGGCGATACTTCTCATCACTTGGTAGTTACCAGACTGGCTAAGATGGTAGGCGTACTCCTGAGCGTCGAGCCCCTTTAGGTGATCCTCTGGGCTCACAAACTCATTTTGGCGCAGTCGATTGCCAACACACAGCACTATGAAACGATATAGATTGGAATAGACAGGGTAAACGGCTGCCCGTAGAGATGGAGAAAAACATCGCTAATTTGCCAGGTCAACAACTTCCCGACCGAAGGGTACAAAGAGTTTGACTCGCGCCCGCCATGCGATGGAGAGAAAGGTTTGTCAGATAGGGCCAGTCAGCCAAAACGGACCTCTACCAAACTCAAGTGTTGATGAGACAGTTAGAAGATCAGCTCATTGTTTTACACGAATAACATCACTCAGTCAACGGCTTGTACCAGGATGGTTCACCGTCAAGCGTCATTCCATTACTGCTTCGATCCGGAGCGAAATGACAAAAATGGCACCACAAATTGGAATTTAACCAGAAAATTCAGCATTGAAAAGATAGAAAGCTTCACCAGGGTGATAGAGAAGGAGAGAAGAGACAAGTTACCATAGGCCGATGCGGTAGTCATCATCACCAGCTTGCTGATCTTCAGCACAAGCATCAGGGCATCGCTAAAACAGTAGGGAGCTCGGCGAGTGAGGAAATCCCGGAACACGACAAAAATATAATGGATGCGATTATCATGTTATACTGATGAAGGTTGAATAACCACGGAAGGCTGGGGAAGGAGAGTTAATGGAGCTATCATAATACAGCCTTGAAGACTTGATAGCAGACGGCACTCATGCAAATACTGAGAACTTCCTATTCGGCAATCTATAACATATCTATCTATGGGCAATCTAGACCTATCCATGCCCCATCGATGACATATCTATAACTTGTCTATGATATATTACAGTAAATAGTATTTATACTCGAGTGAATGACTGTACTTAGGGAAGCTTCTTTACATAATGGCCCCTGGTGGGAGGAGGCAGGAAAAAACTCACCGTTTGGCGCGATTATCCGCTCCAAACATGAAGTCGTTCTGCGTAAGCGCCTTGAGCACAAGACTCATTCCACCCGATTCGATAAAGCTACTGCAGAAGAGGAGCTGCTCCTCGGTAACGGCGTTCTGAGCTGGCATCAGCATGGTATAAATAACCTGCGGGAAGAGTCAGAGAGGAGTGTGATCTGTGAATACTAGCAGAGAGAAACACGAGGGTAGGAACTGATGTAAGGATGCGGAGAGATGGGAGTGGCGCGAACTGACGTAAGGATGCGGAGAGATGGGAGAGTGGCGCGAACTGATGTAAGGATATGGAGAGATGGGAGAGTGGGTGGCATGTGAGTTGGGTGCTTTAGAAAGTACAGTATGGAGTGGGTAGCATCCGGTAGGAAACCAAAAGCCACAAACTCGGCGTGTCATCGAAAGTCAGGGGAATGGGACGCGGCGAAGATGGGAGCGTCTAGTATGACATGACCAAACAAATAATTTGTTTGATCGCAGATGCTGAGGGTGGCTCAAATGAGCCGCGGATGTCATCTAAGGCCAAGTAAGCCTAATCGAGGAGGTATTGGACCCGGAGTCGGTCATCTCGTACCTACCTCGAGAGTGTAGCAAGCGCGGGCGGGAGATACATCACCCCCGGCCGAGCTGAACAGACGCTGTTCGAGTCGTTCACCGCTGTACGTCGTCGGATGTTGGGCACGACGCTCGCACATTCTTCGAGTGTCAGCCATCGTCTGTGCGTGCGGCGGTGCTAGACAAAGCAGACCGCGTACCGACTCCTGCAAAGTACAGCGGTTACGGAGAGAGAAATAAATGATACGCGTGCGCATGCGTGCTGTGGAAGACAGCCAGGTCAATGAGGTTACTCTGAGACGGAAACCTTTCATAGATGATGACTCTCCTAAAACCGCAACAGCTTCATGGCATTCTATAGTTTGAACATCACTTTTCCCGGCCTCGTAAGAGAACTTGGCATTCAGGTGATTTTATAGGAGCCAAGTTTCCAGCCGATGTTTCAGGCGAGCTACATCACGCGATATTTGCGTTTAAAAGAGACACCGGAGTCCTGCCAGGGATTCAAAAAAGGGCGACTATAGAAAATAGATGATAGGGCAATTTAAAGGTAGTCAAATGTCCTAATGTTTTCAGAAGTGTAATAAATAACCTTTTATGGTCACTTTGCCAACCAGGAGAATCCATACGGTTCACTTACGACGCTGTAAATCTTACCGGTGACTCATTGTCACTTACCGCGACTATCACAGCTACTGCAGTTTTGCCACAAGGTGCAAAGATCAGATTTGATTGGTTGACTGGATAGAATCCCGCTAGGGGGTATAGTTTTTGGGCAATAGAGCCACTGAAAGGCTGTCAAAGAGGGCTATTTCGCTAAAGCCCTTGCTTTCGGCGGAGTTTTGAGCCGACTCGCCGAAAAATTTTCTCCTTTTCAGGCGGCTTTACGAAATCATCGCTCTTTTATGGAAGGTCGACAAGGGTTTAATATGTCAAATGTCCTGTTCAATGGGCAGAAGAAACAGAAAATATGTGACCATTCTGCCACAGGTAAATTAACCTACAGTCAGACTACAAAATTTCCCAAATCAGGAGAAGATAAATACTGTACAGCGGCAAAGCAACAGAATTCCAGTGCTAGTCCGTGGGAGAGTAGTGCAGCAAAGAGGAGGCATTACCTGTAGATCAATCAGGTGAGGATTTACGCGCCCCGCATAGTCCGAGACTTGATGAAGAAAAGGTATATAATTCTCGTCATTGGCCAATATCTAAAAAAATACGATTGGGGTGTTGCAATGATACGGGCGGTGTATGTGCACACATCTCAAAGAACTCAACATCTGTTGACTAATTAGGCCCTGCATAACGTGCAAGGCAACAACAAGGAGTGTAAAGCTCAAATCATCTTATCACACCAGAGACGAAATTTGGAAACTGGGCAGAGGCAAGACAAAGTTTGGGAGAAGGTACTGACTTGCCACACGAGCACTCTCTATGCGATAGGACTGTCTTTAATACGAACAGCACATCGTCTCAGCTCAACATAAGTTTCATGGCACCTAGGTGCTCTACCGAAAAATACAACTGGTCACTTTTCATTAATTTAATGTTTTATTATATATTTTGAGGAGACTTGAATATCAGGGGTTGTCCTAATATTTTCTTTACATTTCTCTATGATGTACAAAAACGTCTTCAGTCCGCTGTGACTGAGGGTTAAATTACCTACACTAAGTTAATGTAAAATAAACTACACAGCCAGGCCGTTAGCCTCACATAGATCTAAAGAGCAGTGTGAGCGATTAGGTTGACTTACCACACCGGGTAAACTTTTCTCTAGCTCAACGTTTGGCCCATCGTTTAGAGCAGCCGGTGAGCCGGCCTGTGAACTCTCACTGCTGCTACCCGAGACGGACGTTGGGTTGCTGGTCACCGGGCAAAGCTTCGCAGTCAGCACCTGCTAACATATAAACACTAGATATATCACACTGCTTTAAACACCACATTGCTCCTAATCGGGCACCACTCGCTGGAGAGGAGTCGGCATGGACAGGAAACGTGATTCGGAAAAAATAAATAGGACCCCTGAGTTCCCAAAAAGTTGCACTCGTTGCTCTCGTTGCACTCGTTGCCTCGTTGCACTCGTTGCTTCGTTGCACTCGTTG
>Ga0224501_10004390_pt1 | contig 11125 bp, 9 predicted proteins | sample SF_Oct11_sed_USG_4_FD_169105 | JGI IMG/M metagenome (GOLD analysis project Ga0224501, IMG submission 169105) | Sediment microbial communities from San Francisco Bay, California, United States - SF_Oct11_sed_USGS_8_1 | ecosystem: Environmental > Aquatic > Marine > Sediment | place: USA...
ACACCCTACTGCGCTCACACCCTACTGCGCTCACACCCTACTGCGCTCACACCCTACTGCGCTCACACCCTACTGCGCTCACACCCTACTGCGCTCACATCCTACTGCGCTCACATCGTCGGGTTTTGAAGGGATTCTGAAGTTTTTAACACACCCTTATATTTGATCTCTTACTGGATACCTGTTATACATGCAATGTTTTCACCCGCGCGGATGGAGTGACAGCACCCTAGTGCATTGTAGTGCGCAATCGGATTCTGTGTCAAAGGCTGCTAGATTTTCACCAATGCTTTTCAGGGTTTTCTCAACCTGACATGGAAACGATGGCAGCGAGTCCTTCTCACGCGAACGATCGCTATTCTACCGACGGTGCTGCTGGCAGCGTTTGAAGGAATCGGTGATCTCACCGATATGAATGATCTCCTGAATGTGTTAATGAGCATGCAGCTACCATTTGCTGTTCTGCCTATTCTTGCCTTTACCAGCAGTAACGCCATCATGAAGGAGTTCAAGAATGGCATGTCAGTATTTTAGAACTTACCGTTTAGTTTGGGGCCATAGAGTTATCCTCTCTTAGCACTATAGCTTTATGTCGAGTATCTAAGCTGCTGTAGTCCAAAGCTGCGGGTTACGGGTTTGGACTACAAAGTTTGGAAACGTTTAGCTCTCTTAGCCAAAAGCACGTTGTTGCATTAATATTGCATATACTTCTACTAAACCCATTTATGTTCAACGGATCAAACCAAAACAGCTTTTATCCACTGGCTACTGATTTTTAAACGTACAAAATAAAAATCGGTTACCCATCAATAATAAGAGGATGTGAAACAGATGGGTAGTGTGTCAGGGGTGGGCAATTACAAAATGTATCCTGAGTCCGCCACACATGGGATGATGCCATGCACTGACAATGGTGTAGTATGATATGCGTATATGGACAAGAACCTCTACAATCATATTGCTTTTATTAATCTTTTGTAGAATTTCAATGATAGCCACAAGTTGCTTTGGCGTGATGGTGATAGCCATCAACATCTACTTTGTGATAGAGACTGTATCAACCAGGTTGGCCGATGCTCACTGGGCCATCATAGCACTTATCGGTGTCATAGCGTTTCTCTACCTTGTGTTTATTTTCTATTTGGTAAGTTGTTGCACTCATCTATTGCTGCACCTCCATGGTGTATAGCCACTGAGAAAGAATCTTATGCGAAGAAATTGTTGCGTTCAATTTTTTACTTTTTGTTGTGGTGTCTCCGGTACTGTTGTGGCAGTTACTGTAGAGATTAATCTAAAGCTCCTCTGTTAAGCTTGAGTAGCCTAGAATGTAATGACAATGGTTTCGGGCTGGGATTCTGCCTAACAAGAATATCTGGTCTGTCTTATTCATGGAATTTATATACAGGAAAAATATCAATCAATCAAACCGGAGGTTTCTGATAAAGTTGGTATTGGGTGTATAATGCATTTGTTGTGGGCGATTGTGATATTGCTTAGTAATTCTATAATGCTGAATGGTGTATTTTCGTAGGTGTGGTATTGCTTGGTGCAGATGGGATTGACTCAACTCTCCAACAGGTTTATAAAGGTAATCCCAACAGACAAGCTGGAGGTGAATGGGACTGAACAGCAGGGTGCTATTAATGAATGATTGCTCACACCACTACTATCAGGCTATACCACTTCTTATACCAGTTATCTACTAGTCATTCACTTTTCTGTAGCCTATCTGCGGTACCGGTACAGGTATAGTTCAGCTCGGTATACCCGGCAGAGTGAGATATGACTCGCGTAGTCAGTCCGTTAATCCTGATCTTTCCTGCTCGATCAATGGTGTCAATCCAGACAGCTAGGTGACTCAATGGGGCTCTATGTGGGCTACAGGTAACTCATGCCAGTGTGAACTGGGCTTTCTTACACTACCCGGTAACGATTTCTGACACATGTAGTGTTACTGATTTCCTATTTAATAGTGCATGTTGCACTGTCTACTATTTTTATATATTATATTAAAAAACTATTATCAAGAAAAAGAGCTTCTATTGGTCAGCTAGAAGGCCAAAATAATTATTTACAATCCTTTATTTTATTTTGATTTCTCCGGGTTGCACTGTGATTCGCATGAAGGGAAAGGTTTAGATTTGCATACAATCTTTCTCGGCAGATATGATATTTGCTCGTGTGAACGCGAGATAAGAATGGGTAATAGCACACTAATCATTTGTACGTTGTTATTGACTTAACTTAATGTGCGCAGCAAAAAAGTGTGCTCTACTGGCTAGAGGCCCACGGATTGGACCCACAGCATTCTACCATTCACTTCATGCACACTATTCTGATGAACATATAGTGCCGTGTAGAATATGTCCTTATGCCCATAGATGCACACATAGTTATCCTCTAACTTTATGGATACACATGACACTGGCTCTACCTAGTGGATAACAGTCAAAGCTAAAGCGTCCGCTTTCTATAATAACTATATCTTAGCTTTCGCTCTCTAACAGTGTGTATGCAACTTGACAGCGAAAAGAAGTCCAATTGATTCTTCTTCTAAGGCCCCAAATGGGAGCCAGTCCTCAAGAATATGCAGCTTGTTTATTGAGGCTTATATATACATGCAGAACCTTATCCGGGTATAAGTAGCACATTTATATTTTAGCACATTTATTACATGTGTGCATTCCATTATCAAAGGTATTGGCTAAGATGTGTACCGAAACTCATCCATACACTAAATGCGTGTGCAGGTTTGGTGACAATAATCGTTGATACTTGGTAAAGCAGTGTGTGATAGAAGTTTTTGAAGAAAATAGATGAATGACTTTCTGTGTAGAGCTAGACTGCCGAAAGGTGGAAAACATAATTCCCGTTTCGTGACTGTGGCATCGATATAACATTGAGGGGGTCTTGTGATGTGCAGTGTCATAACCAATAATTCTCATCCCTGCCAGTTTCATATCTACTTTACTTTAGCTCCCAAAAGTAGCATTTTGATACACTGGGCTTACTGTCTATCATTTTATACGCTGTGAATGTGAAAAAAAAGTAATTTCTATTTATTCCACGAGTTCTTATTTCCGGGAGGACTCCGATGTAGCCCTGCCAGAAAGCCGCATCGGCGGGTCACGGTTTCGTTCCGTGATCAATTGCAGACGCGCGTTGTTATACAAACGACCAATCAGGCGTCTAGAAATAGTTGACGCGTAAGGCGCGCTTGTCTCAATCAATACGCTTCTGGGACAGCGTGTAATTGTAAACTTGTTCTTTCGGTAACTGTAATTTGTAAAGGTTATATTGCTTAGTCATGCGCCGGGAAGCTCCGAGTTGATATAAATACAGACCGGCCAGACCCAGTGAGACTGTAGAGCCCGACAGAGGTGAGTGATCTAGTTGCTGTTCTGACATGCGGGCTATGATCTGAATAAGTCGGCTTGTCACAGTATGTGTGATTGTGTCTGCTAGTGCCAGTCAATCATCAATGGTGATCAGTGACTGAGTGAGTAGTGAGTGAGTGAGGGAACTGACTACAACTTGAACATGCGTCTTGCGTTGTTTCACTAGTCGCTAGTCTAGATCAGTGTCTAGACGAATGAAGTGACTGACTGAATGTGAAATCGCATGGGCTAAGGGGTAAACAAATTTGCTAAACTAAAGCTTCGCCATGTACATGAATTTGATTTTGATATATGTATTTATTACCGCGTGGGTTATCCATACTCACTGCTACATGAATTTAGTTGACCGATCGAGACCATGCGAAACCTATACAGTATACTACATCAGTACATGTGTTGTATACAGTTATATTTCTCTGTGGGAAGCACTGACTGTATCGTATGCTTTACAATGCAAACCTTGTGGCCTGTACATAAAGTACAGATTGTCTACTAATGTTAGATTCCCAGACTCACTCAAACTCAAAGAATGAGCAAACATGTGTGAAAGTGAAACGCACCGAACAGCAAAGCTTTTTTGCATGTAGTTGTGGGTAGAACAAATTAAAGTTATGCAATCTCACTATAGTTATTGTAATCGTATACAATCCTTCTACATTGTTATACTCAGTTCAGTGAGCGGGCAATGACTTTATTGTTGCGATGATTCCATCAAACTGACCTATAAATAAAATCACCCGCTTGTACAGAAGGTTTTTTGCTACAGATGGCAGGCACTCTGTGGGTGAAACTCAGAGCCTGTGCTCCAGTTTTATTCCGGCGAGGAACTAAGCTCCGAAGAAGTCTCTATACATCACGAGCAATCACAGCAGAATTCACCAACCCAACGCAATCCAAGGCGGCGTTGAATGAATCACCCAGAGAGAAATACTCATTCAGGGGATTACAGACTGATTTCCCTTGTCTACTAAAAAATCCGTCTGCTGGCCCAGAGCCAAAATATGATAAGATTGTGTCTGGATACAAGACCTTTCATTATGACAGCCCATTCTACTTCAAATATGACAACGGAGTACTACCTGAGGTTCATTTAGCGTACGAAACTTGGGGAGAGTTGAATAGTGATAAAACCAACGCTATATTACTACATGGAGGCTTATCCGCAAGCTCTCATGCCAAAAGTCATGCTGACAATGCAAAGCACGGCTGGTGGGAAAAGTTCATTGGATCAGGTATCCAACACTTGTTACCTAATATTCTTCACAATATTATGCTTCCATGAAAACCTGACCATAGAGCACTCCAGTCCCAACTAACTCAATGAACCTTATTTCGATTGTATTTTATAGGCTGTGCCGTCGATACAGACAAATATTTCGTCGTGTGTATCAACACTCTAGGCGGCTGTTATGGTAGGTAATGTAACAATGCATCAGAGTTACATAAAGTTATTTTAATAAAGATGACTCTATGCAATATATTGAGTGTTGCTTGGTAGTTTATATTAATATATAATGGCACTGCCACATTGGCCAAATGGCATCTGAAATCCGAATTCCTTATTTTGAAACTGCTGTCACATGACCCGTCTTTGGACTACTATATTTTGCCCGAGCCGGTCCGACCAGGGTCGGGGTCTCTCCTGATTGGCTGAACGGTCTCATGATTGCGCAGTCACGCGGTCCTAGAGCGGTATTTTGAATGATAGCGACTAACACGACCCTGTGTTGTAACTGGCTCTATTTATCATAGAAACTATTCTACTTTTGCAGATCATGGATGAAAAATAAATGTCCCAAAATCATGTTCTGAAATATTTTAGGAAGTTCTGGTCCGTCCACAGTCAATCCGGAAACTGGAAAACCGTATGGCACCACGTTTCCGATGATTTCAGTGACGGACATGGTCAATGCTCAGTTCTTACTGCTGGACTATCTGGGTATAGACACACTATATGCGTCCGTAGGCTCATCGCTAGGTAAGTAAGTACATGGGACCGTGAGAGCTCGTGGACAGTTGTTCATTCAATGTTTACTGTAGCTTATCTGTTACTACTATACTGTCTAGAAAAATTGAGTTACCTTATCGGGTCTCATAGTGGAGTCTTGGCAATTGTCCCAAAGCATGCCCAATCAAAGCACGGTGTGCGGGTCATTCAGCTGTGTCATGATGATATACAAAGTACATAGCAAAATCATGCTCTCATTCAGTGTCAACATCTTTGATAGGGCATGGATTTAGTAAAAACAGGGTCTGTGACTCAATACCTGATATCCCCCGCACACAGAGCGAATCAAACTTCCAACCCAATTTAAGCATAGTCGATCTTTAAAAAGATTGTCAAGTTTGGGGGTCTATTTGTAGAGTTACGTTCTCTATGGGGGCGCTAACCCCTGAAACCGATGACTTAAATAGACTGAATAATTTCAATAATGATCAATTTCTGTTCCACTCCTGCCAGCTGTTCAGTTCATGAAATTGTTATTATTATGTTGTCACACAATATTTTAGGCGGCATGAGCAGTTTGCTTAGCTCTGTAATGTATCCTGACAGAGTCGGTCGTATGATATCCATCTCTTCCTGTGCACAGTCTCATCCGTCATCTATCGCTATACGCTACCTACAGAGAAAGTGCATCATGACTGACCCGCAATGGAATAAAGGTAGCGCATACGTACTATACTGTTGCTGCCCTACTAATAGCACTCTTGTACCAAATAAGTTCAGACGTCTGAAAGTTTACTCATGTACGGTTACTAGTCCCATGAAGCTTTGAATTAATTTGAAATTACAAAACACCTCAATTCTTGGTAAGATCTACCAATCGGTTGTCTGAAATACCGATTGCACGCCAACCGGGCAAAGTCCTATCCATTTTGGAATGATACATTTACCTTGTTTTGGAGTTTACCCGATATCAGCAAATCAGATCACGCTTTGGTTTTTGTGCAATGCTGGTAAATTAGCCGTACTAGTTCTAAAACCAGTGTCTGACAGTACCCCACAGAAATTTCGATTGTTTTTGGTTTGGAGGTCAAAGGGTGGAGTGAGGCATTGCTAGGAGTGAAATATGCTGCCTGTTGTTGACATAAGAGTTGCTCAAACGATTTCTATAGCCAGCAACTTTCTTGGGATTGGGTTATAGTTCTCCCCAGTAGCTACTTCTTCATGGTCAGTGAAGCGCTCCGACTTAGATAAGGTCTCTTAAGTTTGATAGATTGTTATGGATGTAGGTCATTATTATGGAGTGTCTTACCCACGAAATGGTATGAAGCTGGCTAGGGAGATTGGCACCATGACATACCGATCCGGGCCTGAATGGAATGAACGCTTCGCTAGAAAGAGAATCGATCCGAGCTGCAGTGACCCAACTCTCTGTCCTACCTTCCTTATAGAGAGCTATCTGGATTATCAAGGTGAGTGGCATGGCTATCTATACACGTGCTCAATAATCACCACTCCGAGTGTAATAAACAAATAAAATTAGACGGATGAATCGATGACTTAGCGCACTGGGTCTTGGAATGGGTCCCTGACCCCACTGTCGTCACAGAGTTGTTTTCTCTTTTTTCAGAATCTCTGACGGATAAATCTGAACTAGAATAAGCCAATTTAACTGAAAGAAATTAACAGTTTATAGCCAATTTGATTTCAGTTTGCTCGCCCAGTTATGATATTTTTTCGTAATTCAGTTGAAATCATAGCTCAACTGGGTACTGGCAACGGTGTTTACATTTGTCTCCCAATCAGTATTTTTTCTTATAAGCTATTAGTTTCTTCTAGAATAAAAAATGTTTTTTCCGGTTTAGAGGAAGGCGAGTTGTCTAGTGTGGCAGGACAATGACCCATAACTGGGCTCTTAGAGTTATCTCCCTCAAGGGAGGATAACTCTACAAACTTCAGGGTCACCTAACTCTTGACTGGTGAAACATGGCGTCATATCATTCCTGTTGTCATTTGCAGGCGAATCCTTTTGTACTATGTATGATCCAAATTCTATCCTCTACATATCGAAGGCAATGGATCTATTCGATGTCAGTGAGGATTATGAGTCTGTCGCAGCCGCTCTTGCGAGAATCAAATGCCCAGTGATGGTAATTGGTGCCAAGACAGACCTCCTGTTCCCGATATGGCAGCAGAGAGAGCTTGCTTCCGAGTGTCGTGTCACCCAGAATGACCGAGTCACATTCTTTGAGTTGGACTCTATGTTTGGTCATGACACATTCCTTTTGGATCTGAACGGAGTTGGAGCAGCTGTTAAAGGATTCCTAGACACTGACCTGAGAGAAGTTGGGCGATCGAGGCCTCAGATAGACCGAACACAGTATTAGATTTTGTCTTCATTGCCATGCTCGTTCACCTCAGTATTTCAGTCAGTCCTGGCCCGTGTTATGACAGCGTGTAGTCATATTTTTCATTTCGTTTTCATTTTTTACATGAACTTATACACCGTAACGCAATCATAAATACAATCCTAACATGACACGGTTTACCTTACTGTCTTAGAGATGAGTGTGTATATAACGTACCGTATTTGTGATGCCCGGCGTGTGTGCACTAGTCAGTGCTCGGGATTGTAACAGTCCAGTATAGAAGTGAGGTAGGTATCCAATACGGTCAACCTCTCCAAATATAATGCATCCACCTCGCCACTCCCTTCCTATTTCAATCAACCTTTACGAAAAGAGCTCAAACCTAGTCACCCTTTTTGTACCACATCACATATAAATCTACCTGGCTAACAGGTGTGAATAAATTCATGAGCTACAACTACTTCTGGTTAGGCCTGATTTATTCCGACAAAATAAATACAGAGTATAAAAAATAAACTGCAGATGTCCCAATGTGGAATATCCCATGCTTGTTTACTAGTCACAGAAATCAGTACAAAAATCATACTAGTACTTTGTACAACATCAAGGTATCTTTTAAATCATGGCACTGTAGGTTAGCTTGTAATGATCTTGGTCTAAGAAAAACTGATACTAAAGTTCACATGCAGTAAAACAACCCTGTGTAGTGCATGTCGTTTCAATAATTATAGTGTGAGTAATATTTGCTTCAGTGTCTACGACTACGGTTTCTCGATCTCCTGTGATTACGTCCACGCCTGCCTCTGAGACGTCCGATTCTATTAGTTACAGGTATGGCACTTCTACTAACTGGTGCGGCCGAGTCCCCTCGTTCATCCGTATTTACTACTAAAGTGTCTGTAATAGTTGAGGGGCGTGGCTTAGTTTTTCGAACACTCGTTTGATTGGCTGGTGGCTGGGTAGGAGCCACTGACTCTTCACTAAATGGGTCTACATAGAAGTATTTCGCATGGAATCCCTTCCAGTTGACGGTGTCATCCGATCTAAATTTAAGTAAGAGTTCGCGTGAGGTAGAGACAATGGCGGATGGTTTTGTAGTACCGCAGAATTGGCCTATCAGCTCAGCGAGATCTTCGTTACCATCATAAACCTCTATATAATCATACCTGTAATGAGATCAAATCATTAGTTGCACATCCACTGAGCAGTTCTCCTATATTTTAACCTTCCTTTGGTACATAACTCTTGTCTCTTTTAACCAGCGAGGCCACATCCTAATCGGGGCTTAATCCTTACATTACGCATGCTTATTGAATCAATAGTTTGCTTGCACTTTTGTGTATAATATTCTAGTGTATTCTTTTCTTAGTTTCCCAGTGAGGCATATCGGAGCTTTCCAAAGATGAACGACCCAAATAACAACCCTTCTTCACCTACAGCAGGGATAAACAGGGTTGCGGCCGTGCATGCGCCATCTGTGTGCGCAGTGTATGAATCTTCAATCCATCGATCACAAAATGCTCAAAATGCAAATTTCCATCAGAGCGCTAGCCAGTCTTTCTAACAGCTTTCCTCATAGTAGTGTTTAGAGATAAACTAGGGAATACGAAATAACTTTTCTAGCACAGATCTGTTATGTTCTTACTAACACCTTCAACACGGCTTAGTTGAAGGTACCGGCCTACTTCTGTAAAAACAAAACCTAGTTTTGGATTTTGACACTCCAGAGAACTGGCAGCTAATTGTTGCATGTCGAAAGATTCCCATCAACTTGTAGTAGTTGAAAGATAATGAGATTTTGGTTAGGCTAGGAAGCGCTGAATTCAAATCTGATGCGACGATTCTGTAAGCCGTTTGGTTCCACCAAAAATAGAGTGATGAAGCTATTGATGCATGCGGCTTCATAGACCATACCAACAAGTAGTACAAGCTCAGGCTAAATGCACCCGCCTGATTATTTATATAGCTACACCAGTAAGGAGTAGATGCCCCTGTGGTGTACTGTGCAATACATCACCATGCCACATATATGTAAGTTGTCCTCTCTTGTCTGTTTTAGTACCTTGCGGGACAATGCCAAGGAATGAAGCCGGTCTGCCTAAGACTAGCAGCTGTTTCTGTGATAACACAACAGGCAGAACCTGCATTGCTGGATAAGAGAACACACGCCTGTGCTGTATTGCTAGTGTTTTTAGCCAGAAAAGATTTTGTGACTCACCCGCAGTCGGATTCGGCTTCTACTTCAAAAGCAACAAACTCCAATCTAACAAGCTTATCTGGTGGAGCTTGTATTAACCAATCACAGTCTTCTTTAGTTGAGTATTGGAGATCACCGTACTTTGCATGAGAGAAAATATCCTGACGATCGGGACTGGCTGCTAATCGCCCTCCACATACTGAAATGTAAAGCGGCTCTTTCAATAAACCATTGCCATTATTACCCTCTCATTAGGACCGTACTCTATAATGATACTAAAGAAATGGGGCAGCCTGGATTATAAGAGAGTGGTTTAGAAGAATAGGCTCTGGTGCTTAGTGGAATAATAGCGGTGTAAGTAGGTTACTAGTCTAATAATCCCATCATCTACTTCCAGCATTGCCCCCCTGTGCAGTGGTTAAAGCCTAACACTTGGTGGGGACTGGTACAACCTAGATAGTTAGTGTTGAATCCTATGGTGTGTGGCTATCCAGGTTACCCAGCTAAGGCTTTCATTAACTAAATAGAGTCACGGGACTTAAAATTAAGAGCAACTGCTCTAAAGTGTGAAACTGCGACAGAGGAGCTCTGAGGAGGCGCTGGCTGAAAAGGCCAATGCTGAGCATCCAGCATTCACCTGGCCAAATACACTTTGGGACTTCGCCCTAACCAGATTTTAAATGCTGGCTTTATGTCTCTCAAATGTACACAGCATCACTCCCATGCAGTGAGCGGTTGTGCGAACACTGACCTGTGGAATAAGTAGCTCTGAATCCACGTCGCTGTACGGAGGCATCAGAGAAAAACTCTAAAAACATTTCGTTGCTACTGGTGAAGAGTGTATCGGGTTTCCTGCTGCCGCAGAACTTGCCCAGTGGACGCGCTTTATCATCTCCACCATCGAATATCTCTATGTTATCATACGAACAATCCTGGTGAGGCTCCAACTCAAACTCTTCAAACCGCTACAACACATAGCAAAACATCCAGCAAATTCCTCCGTGGTCGCTTCCGTCATTGCATCCACTCTATATAACAGCTCCCTCTCTCTGTGTCACTGGTTAGTGTAGCGATGGTGTTATGGATAGTGTATGTGTAACTGGTTAGTGTAGCGATGGCGTAATGGATAGTGTATGTGTCACTGGTTAGTGTAGCGATGGCGTAATGGATAGTGTATGTGTCACTGGTTAGTGTAGCGATGGCGTAATGGATAGTG
>Ga0224501_10004391_pt1 | contig 11124 bp, 13 predicted proteins | sample SF_Oct11_sed_USG_4_FD_169105 | JGI IMG/M metagenome (GOLD analysis project Ga0224501, IMG submission 169105) | Sediment microbial communities from San Francisco Bay, California, United States - SF_Oct11_sed_USGS_8_1 | ecosystem: Environmental > Aquatic > Marine > Sediment | place: USA...
TAGTTGATTTTGGAATGAATAGGTTTTTGAGTTTTTTCGGTGAGTAGCCGTAGCCAGTAGCCACGCAGCAGCGAGTTATACTTATAGTAAGTACATGGTAGACAACCAGTAATTGTGTATTTACATTTGTAGTACAATCACTTCATTGCACGGGTTACTGGATACCACTCGACTACTAGTACTACTACTACTTCTACTACTAGTAGTACTACCTACTAGTACTAGTACTAGCCGAAGTCAAACGCTACACTTACAGTTACATCCTACAAGTACAAGTACAAGTACAATAATACTACTAATACTAGTAGTACTACATTCTACTTCTAGGCTACGCCTAAGGCTACAGTACTCAATCTCATAGTCATACTCATATTCACAGTCATACTCATACTCACAGTCATACTCATAGTCATACTGATACTCCTAGTCCTACAAACTAACAAACTACAAACTGTAACCAACCTTTATCAACACTTAATGACTTATGCAGTCGTAGTAATAGCAGGAGTAGGAGTTTGGGTGAGAGTATTATTAATGCTCATACCCAAACTCCTACTCCTACCCACAAAATAGCCAAAATTGATTCAAAAACTTGGCACTCCATGGATAGTGAGAAACTACGTTCCCGTACCCTCGAAACTATGAACCTGTACTCTCGAAACCAAGTACTCGTACTTTCAAAACCAGGTACCCTGTACCCTAGCTCGAAACTATGTACCGTATACTCTCAAAACTTTGTCCTTCCACCAGAAATTTGACAAAAAGTGGAATAACCCACCAATGTTTAACAATTAAAGGGATATTAGTATTTAAGTTTTGTGTGAATCTCGATTGAACAGTCAGTGATGGTATCTGGTATTGTTTGTCTTTCTGGGGTTTGTGGTTCATGATTGGTCATGTGCAGTTGAGTTTACTAATTATGGGGGGGTCCCACTGGGGCATTGACAACTATAGGCTGTTTAATTCTCTTTAGGATTTTGCTGAAAATTGGCTGAAAGGTGTCTACATGTGTCAAGATGACACCTGTGAAATCATGTCTCAATCAGACCACTCATTCAATAGTCATGATCAAAAATCCAAATGCTCTAGTCTATATACGCCTATCATTGGATAAGGCTTATTAGGTTTTGTATAAAAATCTTAGCAGCCTCTGGCACGGATTCCGATTACACATTACGCTGCACTTGGGTGTTGTCACTCCACCTGTCCAGGTGAGAGCAGTGGATGTATAAAAGGTCTCCAGAAAGAGATCAATATATAACGGAATGGTAAAAGTAGCACTTTAAGGTTAAACTCTTAACTTTTCAGCCTAAATAATATGTTTATTGTTTTCACTTTCAATACCCGGGTTGAGACATGGTATTCTAACATAAAAAGTTGGTGAAAGTGGCGAAAGTGGCAAAATTTATTTGATACATTGCATCTTATATTGAGTATTGAAAAAGAAAGTACAAAATAGGCGGTTCTATTTGTCTCTCTCATGTTGTGTTATAGTGAAAAGACAATGTCTAAGAACAACAAAAATTAAGGTGGTTATTTCACCTTTTTTGTCAAATTTCTGATAGAAGTACATAGTATCTACGGTACTGGATACATGGTTTCGAGCTCAGGGTGCATGGTACATGGTTTCGAGAGTACGGGGTACATGGTTTCGAGGGTACCGGGTGCATAGTTTCTCATTACCCGACACTACACTCTACAGTCTACTAACTAATACCACAATGTTTCATCGAGTACGTATGTTTTATGTTTCAAGGTTGAAAGAGCGCAGTATAAGTAGATGTGGTAGAAGTCAACAAGGACTATGGTTATGTGGCTGTTTGCTATTGCGGCATTTTACTGCCTGTCGACAGCGGCAGCTTCCGCATCAGCTCAGTCTAAGCCCAATATTGTCTTTGTGGTTGCGGATGACTATGGATGGAATGACATAGGATACCATGGAAGTGAAATCAGCACACCAAATCTTGATAAACTGGCTTTGGACGGCGTCAAGCTTGAAAACTACTATGTCCAGCCTATTTGCACGCCATCGAGAAGTCAATTGCTTTCTGGTAAGTTCTGATTCTTTTCTGTTTCTGGTGTTTTGATATTTGAGAACCAAAAAAGACATATAGATATCTCGGTTTGATTTTCTCATCGATTCTCATTGATAGTGTGCTTTGTGTTTCGCAAACGAGGCCCTCCCATAAAAATACTTCCTCTATGGAGCCCACTGGTGCAAGCGGAAAGTCTCCTAGAGTTGCACCCTGGAAAACCCTGAGTCAAAGGCTCAGTTGGCCAATTTCTGAACATCCCTGACACTGATCATGATAGCCTGTATTATACTATTTTAGGCCGCTATCAGATTCATACTGGATTGCAGCATTCGATCATCTGGCCATGCATGCCTAGTGGTCTGCCGCTCTCTGACATCACTCTGGCTGATAAGATGAAGGAAGCTGGATACAGCACCCATGCAGTCGGTATGGCTCTGTAGTTATTTAGTCGCAAACCACCTACAAGACTTCAATGAGATGCATACTTCTGTCTGAATTTTGCAGGGACTTTTCACACACATGCACTCAGAGAGCGGTGTACTGAGGTGTAACTTTGAGTGTCCATAGCTGGAAAAGATGTGTTTGTGTCTTTACATGCTGTGACCAATAAGGAATTGCTTGTTTTTCTGTAGGTAAATGGCATGTAGGCTTTTATAAGCAGGAATATACCCCTACAGAGAGAGGCTTTGATACATATCTTGGTTATCTAACTGGAAGTGAAGACTACTACAGCAGGGAGAGGTAGGATATTCACCTTAAATGATTGATCACACATTTTACAGTGCTTTTTTACGAGGAAAGTTTTAGGCAAATCGGCTGAGATTTCACCCGAAAGTGAGGGGCTCTAGAGAAACAGCCCTTTTTAAAGCCTTCTGAAGGCTTTAGCAAAGATATCTTTTTTAGCGATTCTGTCACCCGAAACTGTCGTCGAATGGCCGAGGTCCTAGTCTCAAACCCAAGTCTTATTGATTTCTGTAGCTGTTCCTCACATGATGTTCAACCATCAGGCCGGAAACTTGTCATACATTGTATTTTAGACCAGGAACTATCTACACAATATATGCATTGTTATAATATTACTACGAACAGTATCATATGATGCTGCTACAAACAGAGTCTATCAAGATAAATTCATAATGGACTTTTCACTTAAGCACTACAGAAATCCGGGTGTACTAGGTATTTAGCTCACCTTTATTGCCATCAGTCACATGTTGGCACTATCTGCTCTTTATAACCTACTCCAACCAGGTCGATTGGGGGGCGTTTCCATCGCCTGATTGCTATTCACTCTTCGTGGTTAGAACAGAAGAGATTACTCTTCAGCCGTCATCTGAAATAAAACACTGGTCGGGTTTGCCTTGGAATTTGGACCGATGGTTCCTAATCCTTTCTCCTTTAAAGGCATGATTATCAAGCTAGCCATAATGGTACTAACAAGGTCTACTCAGGCATTGATCTCACAATAGATTCCAAACCTAGCAACTCCACCTATGGGGAATACTCGGCTAACCTCTTCACCAGACATGCCCAGCAAATCATTGGTAAGCCTTTCTGATCTATCCCAATGTGTAAAGTGCCAAAACAAGTGAGACGGCAGAGCCAGGAGCTCCGAGATGCTAACCGTCTACACATGTTAATGTCGGGGTAGTTGGATTCTGTGGTTGCGCAGACAACTGATTCGTCGTATACCTGCACCCAGGGAGTTCTTGGTGGATAGAGGATGGTGGTAGTGGATGGAGACCTGCATGTTGGCGTTAAGCTTCCAGGCCTGTCCGCGTTGCTCTGCTGCAGCAATCCTGTTCGCTCTGGGGTAGTGCAGCACGGGCATTTCCCCCCCCCTTCCGAGCTGGCTTCAGGTACTTCGAGAAAGGAGAAGGCGACATGCTCGAATTATCCTTAGTTGCCTTCAAGTTTGCGAATGTTTAGATAGAAAAAGGAAACTTGCTGTGGTACTTGTAGAACTGTCATGTGGTGATTCCATACACCACATGGTTTTGTAATTATGTTTAAACCACGGCTTATTCCTAATGACCCACTGCACTATAAAAAGCAGTGGTCCACCTATTATCGCTCTCTGTGTCTCACATGCTTCTCAACCACGCCCAGCTAATAAATAGCTTGATCAACAAAGAGTTTATTCGCTTGCTTAAATAGACTGAAGCGTTCCCGGCACAGAGACCTTCGAAATAGACATCACCACACGGGGGCACAACGCCATAAACATTGCAATCCCTGACAGAACAGTATAGGCTGAGTGAAACTTTCGGTATTGATCTGCCATAAGATGACCAGGAGTAGGCTAGAAACTGGGGTCCCATATTTAGACTGTATGATTGACCGATGACAGTCGATACCAAATTGAAATCTAAGGTGTTTTTTTCTGTTCCGACAAAACCTAGCGTAGCTTCCTATGGAGAAATCTTTAGCCGTATGTTTATGCCTGTGGTAGTCAGCATTATCATGATAGGATGTTGTTGTAGAAACAAGTGCCGGGGAGAGTAAACCATTTTTCCTGTATGTGGCTTTCCAAAGTGTTCATTCACCGCTTCAAGTACCAGAGAGATATCTCACTCAATATGCTCACATCAAGGACAAAAACAGACGCCTTTATGCTGGAATGGTAGCAGGTATGATTCATTTGTAGCTAGTGAATGCTTGATCAAGTCAGCATATGGAATATTCATTGCGACGTGGAAACAATCTAAGATCTGGATGATACATCCATTTGTTCATCCCCCGATGATGACATGCAGCATGAACTATTGAGAAGTTAGGACAGATCTATGTGAATCTTGTCAAGAAAGCTGCCCTAGTGCTTAGATAGTTATATTCATATACAGTAGTATTAGTATGTTGTTTAAAATTACAGCATTAGATGAGGCTGTTGGAAATTTGACCTCTACCCTACAAGCTACTGACCAATGGAAAAACACAATTCTTGTGTTCACAACTGACAATGGAGGCCAATATCTCTCAGGTGGAAATAACTTCCCATTGAGGGGCAACAAAGGAACTTACTGGGAAGGAGGTAAATACCACAACAACTATGTATATCACATCACTGTCATCCATTGTAAGCCGTGTTGTTCCAAGGTAAGCCATACTGACCGGTGTTGGCGTACGTCGTGTCCACTCAGTACTAAGAGTATAGCATATAAGTAACTGGTCACTGTAGTCATGAAGCCATCATAGGTGAAGGTTGTGCAAAAACCATAGGTTGTTTCCAATGGGGCACTTGGCCATCGTATTTAACAGGCTTCCCAAGCTTGAAGCTTGTTGGAGCGGTAGTAGCTAGGGATCAGGTGAAGAGCTAAGCATGACAACGACTTTAACCCAGAGTCAAGCGCTCTACCCATTTGAGATATTCCATTATCCCAACTGTCCATTTGTTGTTTCTGCTTACAGGTGTACGAGGAATTGGATTTGTCCATTCCCCACTACTGAAGAGAAATGGAGTAACTAGTTATGACCTAATTCATATAACAGATTGGTATCCCACACTTGTCAAGTTAGCTGGCGGCTCGCTGAATGGCGCGAAACTTGATGGATATAATGTGTGGGACACAATTAACATGGGCAGCACTAGCCCTCGCAAGGTATGATTATACTATCTCTTTAGATTTGTTGTACATGTTTGTTTCTTTGTGGCTATATGACTTGGGTGGACTATCCATTCAGTCTCATAGCTCGTGCTTCACACTGCGTCAGCGGGTATCCTGGTGGAATGAAATTGGCCCTGGGCATGACCAATTTCTATTATGCCTAGGCGCGTAGGTTCGTTAGTTGGGGATTTTGTCATACCACAGCAAAATTCTGTGATTTGGGTAAAAACTCACCAGTTTAGTTGTGATTGACCGAAACTTTTTGGTTATTTTGCAGGAAATTCTACATAACATTGACCCATTATACGACAGGAAAGGAAAGTCTGTATCCAGTATCTTTGACACATCTGTTCAGGCAGCTCTTAGATCTGGGAACTGGAAGATTCTGACTGGTGACCCGGGATTTGACGAATGGGTACCGGAGCCAAAACTTTATCCTGACTGTAAGTCATTGCCCAAATATTATGTCTTGTTTACTTTCGCTGGTAATCCAACATTTTAGAGTCTATAACCTCTATAGACTCTAAAAAGTTGGATTACCATAGCAGGTTTGTGTGAGATCTACGCATTCACCAACCCGCCTTTATCTAACGGCACTTTCCAAAGCTAAAATTACGGTTATATTCAACATATCAAGAAGTATTTTGAATATAATGTCAGTGAATGTGTTCCTGGTGGACTGAAAGGATTTCTAAATATTTTAGCTTATAATTAAAATGTTGCATGTGTAATGTTGCAATGGTGATAATGGTGATAATGGTGAAAATGGTGAAAATGGCAATAATGCTCAGTCAGTCGAAGTACCAGTTCGGTAATGATGACTAAAAGGTTTGTTTTGTGCTTCAGATTCTGCTAAGCTTAATTTCACCAAAGAAACTTCTACAAACTCTACGCAAAATGTCTATCTATTCAACATAAAGTTAGATCCCAATGAACACGTGGACTTGAGCAAACAATTTCCAGAGGTAGGTGATTAGTCTATAGACATTAAAATCCAAAGGTCAAACCCGTATTGGTGATGCTTTCAGAAATAAGAGCACTGGAATTGTAATCGTAAAAACCTGGGTTCAAATCCAGGTCATGGTGGGCCGCTGTTGGGAGCATGAGCTCCTCACATTTATCCTCCCTCCAACCACTCCAACAAGCCTCAAACTTAAGAGGTCAGCTAAATAGGTCAGCCAAGTGCCCGAGTAGAATGTTAAAATCTTTTCATTTTCATAGAAGTCATTTCCTCAGCTAAACTCTTGTGATGTACTCCGCATCTTTGCGGACCCCTTTAGTGAATAGCGGTTTGTAGGTGTAAATTTTGCCAATATTTGCGTCTAAAGGTAGCATTTGTTCCAATCTCCTTGCTAGTTCCCTGTCTATGTTGAGGCTTTGCAGTCTGTCTCATATTATCTTACATGTGCCGCAGACTCGATAGTAATATTCACTAGGGACTTGACCTCAGAAGTTGGAGTCATTGATAGATCACTGCCCTGTTTGACCAGCTCTCTGAATGGATTACTGCCCCCCCCCCCCGTCTACCCGATCTATGATTGGATTAATGCCCGCTTTTTGATTGGTAGGTGGTCGATTATCTGCTGAGAAAGCTAGCCGTTTATAACAAGACAGCTGTACCAGCATTTTACCCTCCCAACGATAAAGGATGTGATCCGGCACTACATGGTGGATTCTGGACCCCGTGGCAGTAAACCTTGCCCACACAGAGGAACCAGTGATATGTGTCACTGCAAGAACCATTCCTAGCATAATCATGGCTTCTCTCCAACCATTGATTGACAGATAGCAGTGTTTCAACAAGTTGTCTACTTCTACTCGTGCTCATTTCCCGTTTGCTGTACTAGAATCTAACCATTTTGGTAAACCATATAATTGATTTTTTTGGTTTATGCTGTTTTTTATTCCAGAATAAAGACTAGGCAGACGATTATATACAGCAGAGACTGGCACAATAAGAAATTCATTCACCCGATTAAGCCAGCCCCAGTGAATGGACTTAGGTGTAGCAATATCCTAGCTGTCTAGGACAAAAACTATTGCCACAATGAAAGGAATAAGAACATAGTTTTGCATAGGTACAAAAAATCACAATTCGCATCGGAACGAGAACCAATGTCAGTGGGAGGGGCAGACCATTAAACACACCAGAAATCCGAAAATGTATTTACATAGCACTATGTCCATCCTCATCTTTTTGTTCTTCATAATCGCCGATGGATTGACAGAACCAAAGGCCTAGGATGAGGAGGATAAGCTGCAATATACCAAGCGACACTCCCACTGCCAGAATGATGATCATGTGTTCATCTATCCAGTCATTCATCACATCCACACATCCCTGTAAAGATATAAAAGTAGGAATTTTAACTGGCACCCGGACCATGACAGGAGGCCAATCCATGTAGTTCACTTCTCTAAAAGGCAAGAAGTCTCATCCCGGGAAAAGCCAAGCCAAAAAGTCTCCGTAGGCTAAATTCTGCCACTTTGGTCAGTTGTACCATCACAAAGTTATCAAAGAGATCATACTCACACCCGTTGAATTATTTGTAATGTATTTTTTTAGTCCAGTTTCTAGTTTTCCTTTTACTGTGAGCATTTCAATCCTATCGATTCCGACATAAGAAATGTTAATCAAACTATTACTTTTAGTATTACTATTACTAGGTTGTCCTGTCTTCAGCTAGTTTGATTACCGAACAAGATACATGCTTCATATCAAAAGGTATACATACCTTGCACTTAAAGGAGTTGAACTTTTCACAAAATTCTAGGTCCGGAGTTGTACCATTTGTAACATGAACTACTGCTGCAATAGATTCATCCATACATACTTCCTGCAAGTATAGAGTTCCATTTACTATGCGTGCATTGTCCGCATCATCCGCCATTGATACATATTAGTAGCTATATTAAATCCGGGAGTCTTTTGTGATATAACGATGTGCGGAAGTTAGTCTACTGGCCAGATGTTCAGCTAGTATCTTCGATCAGCCTTTCGCTTACCTTATCCTCAGCGGTAATCTCGAGACCGTGAGAAGATATGGTCTCCTTACGATCTTCAGCAGGATCTTTGAGGGTGTCCACAGATTTACAGCAAGCAAAAGACATAGATACTCCTTTCTTGATTCTTGGGCCCAGCTGATTTATATAGGTACCATTCTTGTAGTCAAGGAAATTTTTTACACCGCAACACCCCCACTACAATCAGATGGCAGCTTATTAGGTCAGGCATAGGCGATAACGGAATAACAAGGTGCTTCATAGCGCAAAATCCTGGTTTCAAACTCCAGCAGCATGATAGCCGAGTCTCACTGACAAAACTGTGGTATTCCATGCTGAGTGATAATTGATGAAAAACCGACCAGGCAGGTTTTCCAAAACACTATAAAGGCCATACCATGCCTAATAGAGACACCACTAATATAATGTAACATATCAAACGCCTCTAAGTTATAACCTTCAATCTTACCATTCCGTACATGTCACCTATACCTGACAGGCTGGCAAGGCATAAAGTTAAGTGAGCGTCTTGGGGCATTGGTGTGAGCTGAGGGCCTATCCAATCTATTGTGCTTCATTGAACCCCAGTTCGGCTTGAGAGGCAGTGAACCATAAACAAAAACCCCACTAGACTATCTAATGTCAGTATTCATGAGGACACGACAGAACTTATGCTCCGATGCTGAATCAGACTTCACAGATCATAGCACATCACCCAGTGACAACAGAGTATGTTGGAATCCCACTGAATGATTAATAAGGTGGGGCTATACCTAAGCCATCAACACAATTAAGCAAGAACTTAGTCACCCGTAACATTCCTATTACCCCACAGAACATCTGAGAGAGCTATTTTTGAGCATGTCTGCTAGGTCGGTTGAATCGGGTCTTCTAGGTGCCAACTGGTAGTTCCATGGCCTACCAACAATCAGCACATATCCATGTCAAATGGAGAAGCATCAGTGACGGCGTTATTTTTAGTATGGCTTTCTAATGAGAAAAGACCACCCACTGACTGAACGCTATTGAAACTTACCCACTGCTGGACGTAATTGAATGAGCGTGAGACGATACTGTGTTCTGCGTTAGGATGTGGGTTATAGTTTTCATATAGCCAATCCTTGCCCTTGACTTTTAAGTCAGTTATAAGCTAAAACATATAAAACACCATCAAACCGATGATCTCTATTCAAATAAACACTTGCTACCCAATATACATCACATACCATATTCTGAAAAGACTTGACTGAAAGCACATAGCTACCAATGACATGTAAGCATTTTTATCTCCCATAGGAGAATACATCAAAGACATGAGGCGGTGAGTGACATTAAAACCTACAGCATCTTTGCGAATTCCAGCATAGGCTCCAGCACTGACTTCAGCTGCGAAGACAATAAATATACACACTATATACTGCAATAGAAAAGCACTCAGTGAATCACGTTCTGGTGTAAGGTTTTCGAAGTAAAAAGTTTAAATGTCTTGTTGAATGGTTCAGACGGGCACAGATAAATACCAGTGATGAGAACCTAAAACCTTGTAAAAGTCTTACATATGTATACAAAAAGCATAAATTGAGAATTTAAGCTGGGTTATACTCATGTCAGAGGAACTTTGAGAACTAGTAATCCAATAGGTTAGTAGCTGAAGTGGTAATGAACTTACAAACCCGAGCATGACTTTAGATTCACGAATTGCTCCGAGAAATCCAGCGAATCCCACAGCGAACACAAATATTCCTGATCCAATAAAGATCCATGTGATGTGTTCCACTACATTCTCTTCCATGCCAACTTTAATCGCTTGACCGAGATTGGCAAACATCAGATCGGCCTTAATCCAGATACCTATACCCAGAATAACTATACCTAAGGCCTGGAACAGACAACAAAATAGTTACAGCTACATGTCAAATGTAGACCAAGCTTCTGTCACGATATGCTTAATGGACATCAGAGCACTGATGTTACAATCAATTTATTCCGGTCTTCATTCGACAATTTCTCAACTAAAATAGTTTTAGAACACAAATGCTGTTATAATACTGAGACTCAAAGGCTGGCAATTAAGCGTGAACAGGTGAGGGGTTGAAAGCTAAAGTCACTGGCTACTTACCCAGAAGATACCTGTGAAAATAATTAACAGAACCTTGGCTATCTTTCCCGCACTCATCTTTACAGCGAAGTCTTTGGTCTACAACAAGACAAGCTTATATTTGTCTGTAGAGACTCTACACCAAACAACTGATCAGAACAAAGTCAGGTGAACTACTTACTAGTGTCACCTACCTACTTCTACCTCCGATAGCACTCCAGGACTGGTTGTGAGTCAGTTGTTTAGTTCACTGACACAGATTCACCTCTGTCACGCCTCGGTGCCCCACGGATTAATGTCCTGCCAATCATCGCAGCTTCCACACCTCATCATCTACATAGTTATTCCATCGACCGTGTCTTTATACTGTGAAGACAATTCC
>Ga0224501_10004392_pt1 | contig 11123 bp, 4 predicted proteins | sample SF_Oct11_sed_USG_4_FD_169105 | JGI IMG/M metagenome (GOLD analysis project Ga0224501, IMG submission 169105) | Sediment microbial communities from San Francisco Bay, California, United States - SF_Oct11_sed_USGS_8_1 | ecosystem: Environmental > Aquatic > Marine > Sediment | place: USA...
GTTAAATTATAAAATAACATTGTATTATATTGATACGCCCTATGGTCTACTGCATGCGCCTCATTTCTAGCTGCTGAGATAATGCCATGAATCAAAGGCCAGAGCACACAGCTCATGCATGATCAAAAATTTTGGGCTTTAGCCCTGATCATACTGGATCCCTGCTGCGTGTGTGAGGTCCTTACACCTTTCTCCTTTCCTCGCACCCTATACTAAGTCTCGGGCTTATAAGAAGATTCCCGAAATATGAAAATCTATAGTTTCGGCGAAAAACAATCATAAAAAGTAACTACACTGTTCCAGGTGCTGAGGTACTAACAGTACCATATAAGGGACATACATACCATGTGGGAGAGACAGCCGTTAACTGGCAGGATGCCAGACTTTATTGCACTGCCGCGCTACCTGGCAGCGATCTCATAGTACCGAATGACAGCGAGGAACATGATTTTGCCTGGAAGTGAGTAGTTGGACATGTAGAATAAACCTGTCTGTTCACCTTCATGAGGGGGTGACGACCCACCCTGCCAAAATTGGTGAATCACAGTCATTAAAAACCGTCACTGAAGCTGGATATACGCATACCTGAGAGTTAGTTTGGTATTTCTTAAGATGAGGTCGACGGATTAGAAATGCTTACAGAAAAAAAATGAAAAATAAACTGGACTGAATAATACACCATTAAACTTATTTTAAGTAATTCGTAATTGATTATATAATAAAAAAACAATTGTGTCACTTCGCTGCGCATGGGTTAACCAAACATTTTATATACAAGTGCCCTAGTTCTAGGCATAGTTGACTTGTAACAGCACAGCATAAACATTTATGGCAGTGAAAAGATACTCATATTACTATGCTTATTGCCTCTTTAGGTTAAGTGCAATGCTCTCACAATGTTACATTTAGGACTTTTCTCAGTGAAGCCAATGGGCTTGCTCAGACACTTTAAAGTAAGTTTTTGACCCTTATTGATTGTTGCTTATTCCTACAATCTCTTTGTGACTTTATAGCAAATTCATTTTATTTATTTCTGTCTTTAGAGTTCAAACCACCATGGTCCAGAAACACGTACTTAGTTTAAGTTAGTTCTGAATGATGGTGCTCACAAGGAAAATCTGCTATGCAACAAGAGGTCTTGTTTATATTTGTAGAACTCTCCTCAATGAGATGGTAGGAGCTACGGTCTGGTGTGCATGGATTGGGGTCAGTGATATTGCACAGGAGGGACACTATGTGGATATAAATGGAAACCCACTCACATATGCCAGTAAGTCCAATATCAACACAAATCCTCAGTTTTTTTCTAAAAAGGGTCTCACTTTCGCTTGTTTTTGAGGTTTGTTTCTTGGTTAACGGAATAACTTTGTTTGAGCTCAAACTCGAACTCAGGTCAAATACCCTTGCTGTCAGCAATGCTATCTCTGATTTCCACCCTTGTTGTCTGCAATGCTATCATTGACTTCCGCCCTTGATCCCACAGAGTGACAACAGACTGGAAGCAAAAACATGCACCACCCTCAACTTAAGATCTCACCAGTGGTGTATGAATTGTCATGATAATACATTGGAAATTTCAGGGACCACAGTGACAACATAGGCTAATTCACTTGCATGTGCCAAAAAAACATCCAACTTCATTGTTGCACCAACATTGCAAGTATAGATAATAATTGTTTGCTATCATCAACACCTCATGAAGGGATGTATAATGAAGATACTGTAAAACTCATGCAATCCATTAGTTGCCGAAGCATTGGCATAGAGGATAGCTCGGTGGTAGAGAGTGGTTGGGCTCTCAAACACATGAGCAGACATCAGTTCAATCCCTGGTCATGGCAGGCTCCAACCACGAGTTGATGCATAAACGAATCTCTCCAGGAGGCGATCATTGGTACTGACTTGCTTCAATGCTCCATGCTAAGCAAAAACGGATAGAGAAGAACAATTATTTGAGGTAGAAGCCTAGCTATAACAGCTCCTACCAAGCTACTGCCCACTGCAATTATGCATCTAGTATGCGTTTTGTATAAGGTGCAGACATGTTCGCAAAATCAGCTCAAAAGATAGGCATAGCTATTACTCCATTGTTCTAGGTGAGCACTCGGTCATCCAATTTTACGGATCTCCTAAGTCTGGGGTGGGTTCTGAATGAGTAGGCTGTTTATACTCATAGTGAGACCTCGTCTTGACCAAAACTTGCATTATATTGATCTTGAGCAACGAACTTAAGCCATTTTACTCACTATTACTCTGTGCCATTTTCCTTGATATTTACCATTGATTGTGCAGATTGGGCACCCGGAGAGCCGAATGACTTAGGTGGTACAGAAGACTGTCTCCATTTCTGGGCTTCAAAAGCTGGCTCATGGAATGACATCCCATGTGACCCTTACCCTTGTTATCCCGTATGTGAGCTTGCTGGCCAAATCCCTGATCCAGGTGAGTAAATATTTCGCCTTACATGTAAACATTGTTCTCATTTTTCTACTATACATGTAGGGTGGCTGAAAGGCCAACCAGACAATGGAGGAGGCATAGAAGACTGCGCCAACTTCCATCGCAGTGGGGGCCTCAATGATCACCCTTAATGTTACCTTACTTGCAAGCCTCTTTGTAAACTGCAGTCAATTCTCCATGATCCGAGTAAGAGCTTGCTGCTGCCAATCTGGTGCTGCCTGTGATTTGGTGGTGGAAATTACTCACAATTTTTTGCGATAGTTGTCTAGTAGATTAGATTCATGCTGATTACCTGGCAGGTATAAATAAGTAGTTGATCACAAGATTAAAATCCTTTAGCAGTTTCTGATTTCCTTATTTGGACACCCCAAATTGTGTCATTGTACAACAAACACTTGCTGGATCTGTACGTGGATGTTCGTCGATGATTCCCTGGTCCGCGATCGACTTTGTCAATGAAAGAAACCCATATGGAGCGGCGGCAAGCGATTGTCGATCGAGAGTCGAGACACGTGGAATCTCAATACAACTACCGGACGTTAGCGTGGTTAGTAACGTGACTTGCCGCAAGTTTCCCAGCCTGAACCTCAAAAGTAAACACTGACGAATAGAGACGAACGTTGAACGAATATCTCGTGTCGATCTCGGTTCAAAGCCATGTGCTGCCACTCGATTTTCATCCATTGTCACTGCTTGAATTATTGACAAAGGGTTCCGTCAACGAACATCCACGTATTAACCCAGAAACTGGTCCACTTAGCTTTCTACGTTAGCACGCTGCCATTTTGAAACCCCAGAGATGGCCCAATCTGGGCTTATTGTTGTTTGGCTTGATGATAATTGTATCATAGGAGACAGATACAGATTGATAGAAAAGGTTGGTAGAAGAAGGGCGGAAGAACAACCTGATAGCCAGTACTAGTCTAGAGTAGTGATTGCCTAACTTAAAAAACTTAAGTCCCGTGTCACCGCCCGCTCACCGAGGCAAGTTCGATCGAGGTGGCAACCACACACCCTACGTCATGACAATTTTGTAACCTGGATGTATGGTTGTGATAATTGCTATCTATACATTAATCAGATGTGATGCGACCACTCATCTCCTGGGGAGTGCAGCCAGGTGTGTACACAGATGCTGACTCTGTATTCTTTACCTGTGATGTGATGCAGTTTAACCTGACTGCTGCCAATGGAAATGCATCACTCACCTGGTTCAGGTGCGTATAATGACTATAGTTCAGTTGTGCCAAGACTGTAGTTTGGGGCCACTCCTCAGCTAATTCCAAACACAGACCGCTGCTAAACTCACATGATTACTAAATTTTCTGCTGGAAACAAAATTATTTTCTGCTTTGCAGGACAAACCTTTTCTTGCCCGAATATTTTGATTTTTCGGTAATAATCCAAGCAAAATTTTGAATAATGGTTTCCTGGCTCAAAATGGTAGCCCCCTCTCCTATAACTCCGGCTTATTTACAAAGAAAGTGTTTTATTGTGCTGTAGATACTAACTTGGTTCTTGCAGCTGGAACCTCTCAGTAGAATATTCTAAATTACTTCTATTGTGAGTGCAATTGGCCATCCTATGTAATGGGACTCCCAAATAAGTTTTTTTCTAGACAGTAGGGGCTGGTAATATTATGTGAGGAGCTCATACTCACTGCGGAGCCTAGCATGGTAGAGGCTTTCAACAAAACTAGCCCCTTATTCTTAGTGTGGATGATTTAATATAAATTATTGTAATGTCCATTGACGCTTGGTGTTTAGACAATAAGGAGATGATCAGATCAAATTGTCCTTCCCAAAACCTCATTGGTTTTGGATCCTGACTTTAAATAAAGGAATACCTCCCGCAGAGTTACCTTCTCTATGGAGAGCAGGGGTGCAAGCGGAACGTATCCTAATGACCCGGCCTGGGAAATGTTTAATCAAAGACTCGGTATATAGGCCAATGTCCGCACCACTCTTGACAGTTGTTCCATAGTGGAAATAAGAAAAAACTCAAATTAAACACTCAATAAGCTTCTCCTCCTAGATGATCTTACTCACAGATATACATACTACATCACAATTAGAATTCCAGTTTAACCTTGCAGTGAACCAGCCAATGATGGACCAAGACATCAAATTAAGACAGCAATGCTCGTTGGCGATCATGTGCTGGAACTTGCAGAGGCCGAATGGAAACCGTTTGGGCTGGGACAGAAGGTAAGCTTGCATTGAATTCTTGGAAATATGATTGCGTACTGCATGTTATATTTTTCTTCTACCCCATGACTTCTTCACTGTTATAGTGAAGCTACCAGGTTAGATGCTTGTTTTTCACCAGTTGCAGCGTACCATGGAGCACTTCGAGTATCAATGCTCAACTTCATACAGAGGCTTGTCTTTTTGTTTTAAGCTAGGATTTATGTGAGCGGCGTTAACTCACAACTGAAGCCGTGACGCCGGGATTTAAACCTAAGCACCTTCTGTGTACATTCCAGAGCATTTATGGGTGCGTAGTAATGGATGTAATTTGCATGGTTTCATCTAGACGCGACCAATAGATAACCTTGGTATTTTGATCACCTTGACACTTCTAAAAACAACTTTAATAAGACTGTAGGTCTTTTATTCATTATTCAATTTAGTCAAACTAAACCTGCTGCCGGAATAAACCTGCTGCCGGAATAAACCTGCAGCCGGAATAAGGGTCAAATAGACGATCGAAGTCAAACTCCATGGTAAAACGGAAAGAAAAACAAAAAGCTATCAACTTAACATTGAAGCGAAGAAATCTTTTTAAATTACATACGCTGATTGCATTTACTTAACCAGTGGCACAATTCCTATAGTGTCGCGCTGTCGTGCCACACTCATCAGACCACCAACTAACTACCTGACCAGCCAAGCGACCAACAAGCTAACCAATAACCTCTCATATACGTTATAAGTGGCTATCCAAATTAATGCTATTACACTGTAGTGACGAGCTGTTTTACTTGTACAGTGATCCTAAAACCATTTGGTTCCCTCTTCACAATACTCATAACTAGGTTGCTTATCACAATCATGATCATTGACCAAGAGTCCAAGACACTGATTCCCAATATTTCTGTACTCGCCGCCGTTTTTCATGAGTTGAGGGGATGTGCAGAATTAAGTTCTTGCATGATCAACCTGGATGTCAAATATATGTAAAACGTGATGGCAAACTTAAGCTGTATACTGTGGGTGTTGATCAGGAAATTCAGTTTATTATACATAACCATGATCAATATCGGTTGTGTAGTCTCACTGGGTGTAACCTGTGTAATCTTGACAGTTCTATCAAGTCGGACAAATCACCCGGTCTAGACTGTACAAAGTTTATCCAACCTGTGTTTGAATATCATGTGGGGCAGCCTAAATGCCCAATAAAACTATGAATTTTTTCTTACAAAAATTTGAGCTGTTACTGAATGCTTAAAGCATGAAGTTCAGTTTTGGACCCTAATTTGACATACCCATACATGCAGATGTGTTGTTGCAAAGGGTGTGACTTGTATGTTGTCGTGATTTTGATCAAGCAGGCCAGCTATTCACGTCTTAATTATAAAAATTCTATCAAACAAACTGCTGTTTGATTTTGAGATTACTATAGTGGTAGTAATACAAACTGTGTAATTGATATATGTATCGAGATACACAGACCATTTCTTCTAAACTTTGAATAAATATGCTGTGGATCTTATATAATTCATTGCATTAAACATGTCTGGATACAATAGGTAATCATCATGCTTTACATTTAATCGAGTAATCTTACACAGCATGAATCTAGCCATGATACCTCGCTGCCTTGAACGCACGTCATCGGCCATTGGTCAACGTAACTTTACACTCTTTAGTCTACAAGCCATTAGTCCTATTCGCCTGGTGCTAGATGCCGATATTCCCAATAATTAAGCTCTGGTTATAATAAACACAGGTGAACAGCCCACAGTCAAACCTCTCAGAATTCTAATAATCAGCCGACCAAATATATAGTACCCACTTTCTGGTGAAAGTTTTAGTACCGGTGGTGTCCATCTTCGAACTAACTAATAATGTGCTACCAACCGGCTGTCAGTTGACTGTCTCTGCTCGCTTGGCCAGGCGCCTGCAAAACTTACATTTCCCAGATGCACAAAAAAATCCAAACAGCTCCCCAACGCGACCAACTTTTTAATGGTCGTCTGACCAGAAAATAATAGAATAGTAACACATAAATTCCTAATAAGGAGACATCTAGCACCAGGCGAGTAGGCCTATTGTAACAGAATTACTTCTGCAAAAGTGAGCTTAAACCTTACATTTTCATTGCAAATTTCACCACAATGGAGGGCCGCAGTTTTAATCAGTGATACAAAAAAAGTACAACAATAATTGTTTCAGTTTTCAGTGATCGAGATAGGTTAGATGCAACTCAGATGACAGGATAGTATCTGCGAATGCTTGATTACTCCTTGTATACTGAAAAACATTCAAACTCAGCAAAATTATTAAATCATGTGTCTAATTGTATAAGTTAGTGTGTAGCTGTGGCTGACTTATTAGAGAACTTGTCACCGGCACTGCAGACCGCGGGTTGAGTAGCAAACTCCAGGTCCAAGGAAAGCTTGGACACAACATTTTCAAAAACTTCCCCCTACCCAGCAGTAAATGGGCACCCAACTCGCTTCAGAGTTGGGGAAGGTAGGGGTGAGGTACAGATCTTAAGGTGCATTCAGACTAGACGGATTATCCAGTCGGTAGAGCTTACCGATTCCGAGCAGAAAACTAGCCGATGCAATGTCCGATTGTCTTTCCGTGGGCTTTTACGATAAGATCATGACAGGTGGTTTGTGCGGAGTACCGCATTTCTGGCATGATGTCTCTAAGTTACTATAAGACTGTTTTTTGTTACGACGCCGCGGAAAGGAGACAAGATAAAAGGTGTGCTATTATCAAGTCACAGATCACTGCATTCACTTGGTTTTGATTGGCTAAAACTATACGAATCACCGGCAGACTTTGACCGCATACCAAAGAGCTCATCCTACCCAATGGCCCTTGCCAATGGGCTACTGATGGGCAAGCCCTACCGACCAGATAATCCGTCTAGTGTGAATGCACCTTTACGCGCCACCTAAGTTTTTCCATTGCCGGTACAAGTTGACTCTAACAGCCACTTCCCAACACGGCTATAGGAAATGAATTCAGTGTATGAACACGTAAACCCAACTGAATAAGGTAAATTATGTATAATTAAAGGGGTTGACATGGACAAAAGTGACTTCACTTGTTTGTAGATTCTGAAGCCTGCCATGAACAAATGGGCCCATACCAGTTCAAATGAAAGCTTGGATATAGCCCTATCCAATGCGCATACTTAAAGCCCTCAGCGACGTACTTTTCAGATCGTCGACACACCAGAATTGGACTCGACATAGGAAACTAACACAGAGCTGTTGGTGTTTGCAATCATTTCTCGGCTTATGCGTTTGCAGGTGTATACTAGACTTGTAGTTACACAAGTCGGAATGGAGAAAAATATAGAAATAGGGTTTCAGAACGCAGTTTTTCCCCTCTGTCAACGAGCGTTAGTGCCATTATTGTGCAATTATAGAGGCCCGAATGCAACCGCCTCTATTTAGGGCCAGGGGAAACCGGCAAAGCACTTCTTATAACTTAAGTTTTATCCAGTCTTATGTTCAAAGTCAAGTTCTTCTCGATGTTATAAGGGGGTGAAGATCACTAGGTTACTAAGTTTTAGTAATTAGATCCCATTTTATTTCTATTTGGGCAATTCGGGCTGTAATTATTTGAGTGATTGATATTCGGTTTGTGGAAAAAGACCACTCGCTATCGCTGCAATGAATGCAGAGTTGCCTCCCTCTAAGAATCAAGAACACAACTCCAAAAGTACCTCGACAATCGACCGTGTCATAATCCCTTTAAGTATATATAATTTTGTTGCAGCTGATCAATGACATATAACTGCATTATTTGGTTGTAGTTGATCTGTGAGTTATCTGTGAACGGTTCCGAGCCTGTAGAGAGTCTGCCATTTCACGTTGGTTTGGAGCCAATAGAACCGATGGTGATAATCGATGAAGGAGAATGCAGAAATGTAACAGTGAGACAGACGGTACCACTGTTCTGTGATTACACTACCCTGGATACAGGCTGTAGCACATTACTGAAAGCTGAGGTTAGCAGGAGACAACTCCTTAGGATGATGCTGCGCAGGTCTAGGGTTTCCTGAAAGCTGAAGTTAGGGACACACAGCTCCTGTACCTGACCAAAAGCAATGACTTCTAGAAAGGGCTGGGCAGGCTATAGACATGATACTCTGTTACTACTATAATCATAGGTATATTGCATCTATGGATAATGTATCAGAGAGGATTACAGCAAAATCAAGCACAGCAAAGATATTCTGATATATAATAGTTATGGTTAGTATAGAATTGACCAAAAGCTCACCTTTTTAATTTCCGGCAGCTCTTATCAAATAAGCTCTACCATTGCTGGATATTGGCAGGAGAATCTATTCCAGTTGCATATGAAGAGTTGCAAGTGAAGCGATTCTGATTGTTAGTATAGAACTCACCTAGGTTAAAAGTGCAGGATATCAACAGCAGAAACGGCTCCAGTTGTATATGAAGGATGCTTTCATAGGTTTTTGGTCTCACTAATTTGCTGTTGTAACAGGTGGAAGAGGTGGGGAAACTAACATGTGGGGATACAGTGAATAAGCACATCAATGTGCTGTTTGAGGAAAATTGCTTAGCCAATGAGAGAGAAATCAGTGGAAATCCTCCCCAGATTATCAAGGGAAGATATGAGTATGAGCTAATCACACCCAGAACAGGTGAGTGGTTGTTTCTGAGTGTAGTAATGTTGGGTTATGTGTAGTTGCCCATCACAGCGTGTCGAGCACCTTACATGGTATACCGATCACAGCATACATAGAGTACCTTACATGGCTTGTCAATCGCAGCACATAGAACGCCTTGCATGGCATGCCATTCATGCAGTTGCCCCTCATGGCACACCGCCACAGGCGCATTGCATGGCATTCCATTCTTGATAGCATCTCTGTCCTACCCATCGTAGAACGCAGGGCATATTACATGGTCTGCCCACAACAGCACAGATGGCACCTTACATTGCATATACCCTTAATAGCATGACATCCTCAATTACAGAACCGATATGGAATCAGACGTATGACATAAAGGTATGCGGATCTCAGGACGGGCTCTATGACCCATTCTCCAGTTCCATTGTTACACTGAAATCAGGGCTCTACCTGGAGTCAGGAAATACATGGAGAGGACAGACACTAGGAAAATTCAAGGTTAGTTGGCTGATTATACTTCAACTTAACAAACTTTTGCTAACCGCTCCCCCTCCTTACTTACAGTTCATGTTCAAGTATATAATGTCCCTTATGGAATGCATGGCTTTTTTAAAAGCTGTATTTCCTCAGAGCATTTCGTCCCATCTAGAGTAAAATTTTATGGTTTAAAGAGCCTACTCTTTATAGAATTTTATAGCCAGGCAACCTCCTAATTGGGTCCAATAGCAAAATTGTCACATAATTTCAAAATGTTTTCTTTATACTTCGTAAACAGTCATCAGTAGTTCACTCATTTCACTGCTCTGACCTGGATGTCGCACTGGCACACCCTCTCATTGGCACTGACACACCATCTCATGTGATAGTCTTTGGCACTGACACACCCTCTCATGTGATTGTCATTGGGTGCAGGTGATTGTTAGGGATAAAGATTCTGGTCTGTCCGGAAAGTTCTGTCAGTCAGTGAATGATCCTCATATGCGTAGCTTTGATGGAAGGTATTATGAGATGCAACTGGAAGGAGCTTTCTGGCTCTACAGACATAAATCACTTCCTATTGAGGTGAGAATATTTTGATTCAAAGCAAATTCTAGTTGGTTCGGGTTTCCCTGGGACAATCCTAATTCCCTACAATAGATTTGGTCAAGCCATCATTTTATTCGTAGTTTACCTTTTTCTGTAATTTCTCACATGACTATGAGATGGAGGTATACCTCCGTCAGTAGTTAGTTGCCCTGATGATCAATCAGAGGTGACTGGTTAGATTCCTGGTAAAAACACTGATGATGCTCAACCCATAAAGTTATCCTACCCTGACTTACTTGTTTACAACAAGATCTTACATCGACTCTCACCGACATATATCTCTATAGAGACTGTTTCTGTGGTGCGTACAGATTTTCTTTGCGTGACACATGGCTTCTTCATACCCCCTCCTCAAATATTCACTCTTGTGATAAACTGCCTCTGTTCCAGTGCCAATTTTTCTATGCTTATGCAACTTATGCAATAATCATTATCATTTCAACTGGCACAATATGAAAAACATTATTATTTTTAATAAAATTGAATGCCAATAAAGGTATACAACAACAGCAACTCTAGCAGAGGATAACTCTATGGCTCAACCACACTACAGAATGTCCTTGAAACACATCTCTTGCTTAGTGACGCAATACACAAAAACATGATTTCACTTACTATAGTTTTAATCAAGCTGCACCATCCACCGCGGTATTTACCTTTACCAGGATATCGACTCAGCCTTTTTTCTCTTGGAGTTGTAGGTTCAGGTGATGTATGAGAACTGTAAT
>Ga0224501_10004393_pt1 | contig 11122 bp, 8 predicted proteins | sample SF_Oct11_sed_USG_4_FD_169105 | JGI IMG/M metagenome (GOLD analysis project Ga0224501, IMG submission 169105) | Sediment microbial communities from San Francisco Bay, California, United States - SF_Oct11_sed_USGS_8_1 | ecosystem: Environmental > Aquatic > Marine > Sediment | place: USA...
ATGCTCCTACATATACCAAAATATTGTAATACGCTGTATACCAGACTCATGTTTTCTGTTCACTTCCAAACGTTTTCTAGACACATGGTTTCTCACAGCAGGTGTAAGTATAACCCCTACATTACCTGTAGCCGAGGGGAACTATCGAATGCATAAAAGTTATTCCTTACTTTTTTGCTAAAGTAACTAATGTGAGGAATGTTTACTTTTAAGGAATACTTTTAAGGAATATCGAATAATTAGTTACTTTTTTGAGTGACTAATCCCAACCCTGCACTGTAGCTACCGGTACGGACTGTATGACTTTTATGCATTTCTTTGTGTTTTAGTGGCGTGTTCCGGAACCACCTCCGGAGCTGATGGTGCTGCCCTCATATCTCGGCTGCTCCATCTCCATCTTTCTCTCCATCTGCACACTGGGCATGCTCATCTATGTGGGGTAAGTCACTCACTGGATGCCGTCCGGCTCTACGTACATGTATTTATTGTGTTCCCATGTTATTATAGTATGAGTACAAGTATAGTATTAAGTATAGTTGGATGTTATTCTTGCCACTGCCATTGACTTCTTTTAAAATTCTAACCCACAATTTCCTTACACAGGTTAAACATTCCAACCACAGACCATACCTTGCTAATCGCCTTCAAAGCTTGTCGTACGAAACTATCCCGACTTCCATATCACAGAAATAACCAAAGTTTTCCCCTTATTGCAGCACATCATCTAGGACAGCACTTATCCATAAGCACTTTGCTGTGGCTGTCACGTGTAACACTGCCACGTTTATGATTGGCATCACGCTGACTTATAATGAGGTAGGTGCCCTGCTACTGTTGTGCTGCGACTTGCGGGGATTATTAAATCAGCCTCCTTTCGTTTTTCTCGTATCACCTCTTCACCATTATGATGAATCTGTCGGATTAGATGGAGCATTGATTCATGGAGCACCATGAATGTGTCACTATCAATTACCTTCTCCATCATGAATATTGAACCTAGAATTAATGTGAGCTTCGCACTGATTGTGGGAGCCGGACATGACCGGGATTCGAACCCATGTTTTAACGCTTGCAAATCTGGCATTCTACCACTGAGTTATCCCGGTATCCCATTGCCTCTCTCCTGTCCGTGGCACAAATGTAGCACCTTCGGCTTCCCCTTTTGCTATCTATGGAATGGCACAGATTTTACTTGCATGTATTTTTAGTGAAGGTGATATGCCATTCCATTTAGTAGCCCAAGTCTTGTGTTGAATCTAGAGATGCCGAGTGTTGCGTTACACTACGTGGCACCCTCTACCCACTGACCCATTCCGTACCAATGTCTTTTGTAGACACTCTGCAAGACGTTCGCCATCTTGTTTCACTATTTCTTCCTGAGTATGTACGCTTGGATAATGAATGAAGCATTTAACCTCTACATCTCCATCACATATACTGCTCATAATCAGCCTACACAGACGGAGTCTGGGTACTGGAAGTACTATGTCATTGGCTGGGGTATTCCCGGTGTACTGGTGGCTGCTCTCGTCGGCTCGAACTTTGACACCTACTTTTCCGACAGCATGTGCTGGGTCTCATGGCAAAATATCTGGCTGTTTGCCGCTCCGCCTCTCGCCATGATAACAGTAAGTCAGTATCATTTAAGCACTCACTAGAAAAATAACCATGATAATTACAAGTAAAATCCATAGCTGTCCTTTATGATGGGAGATAACTGTCGAGGAATACCTACATTGAGCTAGCCAGGTGGCCTGGCTCTTGGGCGTGTGATGGGATGAGCGACGCAGTAGAATCTTCTACTGCTTTGCTCGCTCCACCACCCCCACATGCCTAAGAGCTGATATCTCTACCATGGAAACCAAAAGGCATTGTGTCGCATCACTCAATTCATATTATTCCCTACATTCCCAATACAGCAATTCATGTTAAGAGAAATTCCAGCTCTAATTACTGAGTGATACATTTCGATAGCGGTGATGTCATCGACTGGCCGCTATGTTATTGGGTGATGTCATCGACTGATCCTGGTGATCTCGCCCTTCGATGCAGATGACATCATCATCTGATACTGATGATGTCATGGTATTCTCTCATTTCAGGTTTCTCTGCTAGTGATGACTTTTGCGGTGAAGGAGAACCACGAAGTTTCCTATACGAAAAATGAGTCGGCCAATAAAATGACAGAGTGAGTGCCTGTGCTATTTATCCTTCAAAATAATGGCTCAGGGCACCTCAACTCACGATATTGTAGGGGATTGGGGCACCACCGCTTCTGGTAACTAAACGGTTGAAGGGCAACTTAGCTAATTGTATGACGATATATAATCATTGTTCACTTGTCTGTTTTTACCTTGTTGCTGTCCTATGGTTCTTTGTAATTCTTCCTCACTCTCAGCCTCTCAGGCAGGAGACTTTTTATTTCTCATCCTCACCAACACAATAGTGACGATACATATCGTTACCGATTACAGATATCACTCAAATGCCGTGTGGACACAGATAATCCTGGTTACGTGTACCTGGGCACTCGCTTTCCTCTCTCTACGTTTCCGTACCATCGTTTTCAAATGGGTTTTCTTCATCTTTAACTCCGCCCAGGTAAGCCTCCCACTTCTCAATCTAACAGTCATGCCTCAGTAAAAATGATGAAGGTCTCAACCAGTGAATAAGGGTTCTCGGCAGTTGACATTGAAAAAAATGGCTTAGGTTGACTGACCCCCAACCTCTCAGGACCATCTATTCAGTCCTATAGCTCGTGCTTAATACTGAATCAGCGAGTACTCTGATGGAGTGGAGCTGGCCCTGGGCATAGTCAGGTTCTACTTTGCCAACCTGCCCAGGCAGCAACCTCATTCGTCTTGCATGGTATAATCGTAATAAACGACTGACACCGATGGCCTCACCATGTCTCGGAAGCCCCCTTAGTGGTGGCGGTGGCAGTGGCGGTGGCAGTGGCGGTGGCAGTGGCGGTGGCAGTGGCGGTGGCAGTGGCGGTGGCAGTGGCGGTGGCGGTGGCGGTGGCAGTGGCGGTGGCAGTGGCGGTGGCGGTGGCAGTGGCGGTGACTTGATGATCATGAGGTGTCATGTTCATGGTGTCAAGGGTGGTACTGAAGTAGTCTCCCATTACCTTCCTCAGATTCCTGGATGGCTGAGAGTCTACGCCAGCCATGTTTTACGTAATCTTCCACTGAGGAACGATGAATATGTGAAAACCATGATGTTAACTCATCCTCTATCTATTATATGTATTTTCATTGAAACCTGAAGCTTTGTTTACCTGATAGAGACTTGAGAGTGCCCATACTAAGACCAAAAAACTGACTGAGCTACCTCAACACCATTTTGATTAATATCAAGCAATATTTGTGCTATCCACAATCATTTTCAGGGCTCTTTCCTGTTTGTGTTTTACTTCCTGTTGAATGAAGAGGTGAGATCTGTGTTCAAGACAAAGGAAATTAAGCAGCAACTCGGTTGGGACGTCACGACCGGTCCAGCCGCCTTCTCCGGTGGCTCGTCAGAAGACACTGTGCCTCTAACTAGTCAGGTAAAGCAACTTCTGCACACATATAATAACTGGGAAAACCTCCATACTCTTATGATAGTCAGCTGTTCTTCTAACTAGCCAGGAGATTGTTTCTGCATTCACATAACCACTAACTGCACCCCTCATTAGTCAGGTAAGGGCACCTCTAAAGTCACATAAAAACTAACTTGGTCTCTAAAGAGTCAGGCTCATCTACCTCTGCACTCTTATTATAACAACCTGTAGCTCTGAACAATCCGGTGAGGCTGCTTCCGCAATCTCTATCCAAAATCGGCTATACCGAGTTGCTACGTCGGACTTCAATTCTGTCATCAGACCACAGAAATCAGTTATCACCTTGTAATATATACATCTATGTACTCGATGGTCTACCTTCTGTGATATTTAGAGAAAGGGCAAGCGTACTATAAACAGATCACCTCGCCATGCAAGTACCTGGATTTAACTGTGTGCATTGCTTGCTTCGCTCAGAGCGATTATTTGATTGCCTGACTTTCTTAGCTCGACACTAGCGGGCTGTGGCTGTTCCCTGGTTCAGTCACGCCTAGCACGCCTGTGGTTGTGTCCAATTTCTTTATGCGTTCCTGTTGCGTTATCAGGTGCAAACACACGCTGAGGCGGAAGCCACAACCAGCGTGTGATGAAGGTATAATTGTGATAAAGGTATTAGTGTGATGAAAGTATTATTCCCTATAGATCTGCTATTGTTTTTCTCATCCTTTCACATGAACTCATTGAGCGATTGATGTCAGTTGATTATATGAGGTCTCTTTCCTCTTTATAGATGTGTATAGTTCCTTTCTCATCACTTAGACTCTGATTGACACAAGCCTCTATCATTTTTTCCGGTCCCCAAATCACTCCAATATCATTAACTCCTTTTCCAAATCAGACAATCCTGCAACAACCCTCCAGATATGCAGATCTCAGTGGACCATAGATTTTTAGGGCATAAATGCCCCCATATTGTAATGCATGGTTGTAGTTTGTTCTCGGACAAATGTGAGAAAGAAATCTGAAGGAAAATTAGCGGAGACAAACCGTAAGCAGGCCCCCTAAGACTATGGCACCTCGTGACTAAGAATTCTAAGTCTCACCGGGCTCATGTAGTAATTTATCTCTCATTGTTTTTAGCGTGACGATTCGAATTTAGTGAACCCTGAAGTGAGGGAGCCGACTCCCACATTAGAAGACCTCCCCAAGGAGGATTCGACGCCGATAAAAGTAGGCAAGACGCAGATAGAACTAGACGCCCTGACTGAGACTAGCGTGTGATGTGACCTTACATTCTAAAGCTGTGATATGACTAGATTACATTCTAAGGCCAGTATGTGCTGTGACCAGCATGACTTTTAAGCATGTTATGTGACATTATGACATCAGCTTGAGATGTGACATGCTGACGCTAGTGTGTGACAGGTCATAGACCAGATTGCACTGATCTGATACTAGAATATGATGTGACATGTCAGGTTGTGATGTGACATCCACACACACCAGGAGGTAATGTGACATCCCAACAACGGCTGGTGAAATCTAACTAATATCACAGCTCACTTAATGCATAATGTGCAACTATTAACCGAGTAAAGATTTTTTATTTTCTTCAATTCTATCGACTTATACTAGTACTTCAGACTCGTAGACGTATTTGAGTTACACAACATCCGATCAGTCAGTGTCCCCTTAGGATGTTTACATGTACATGTGTATATAAATCACTAACTACACATAACATCTAATGACCTATAATTTTACCGTGGTTGCGTGTATAAGCCTGCAACAATCATTTTTGTATAGTGTAGATATATGAGAATATAGTCTCCTATCGGTACTAAAGTGACGTCTTCAATTAAATTTCCACACAAGTTTAAAAACCTCAACCTACACAGTACTGGCACAAATTTACATAGATATATTGGTTATGAACTATCTACATGTTTACCATAATTTGTTTCATGAAGCAGGATAGCTAAAACTCAGAGTTGTCTGCTCCTTAGTTGTTCAGCGAATTTTGACAAGCTTACTCACACCAACTACACATTCTGCACCTAGCCAACTCCGATGACTTCTATCTCTGGATGAATGACAGCGGAAGTATAGGCGGCTGGTTCCTGGTTGAGTTTCTCTCCCAGTAATTGACCTGGCTATGCTCAACAGCCAAGTGAATAGACAGCCGCAGTATTAGACCAGTCAGGTATCTTTTTAACTCAAATTTAGCAAGCTGTTCGCCCACACACCTCCGCCTTCCACTACTAAATGCCATCAACTCATCAGCTAGGGCTCTATCCACCTAAAATCAGGCCAATGAAAATAATGATCTGTCACCTTCATAACTATTTGTTCAGTCATTCGCTTGCTCATGGTCACATGGTCATTCACCGATCATATTCTGCAATGAATATGCAACCAATAAAACCTGTCTGCCTCCTAATGGTAGCAACTCTCAATCAAATCGCGTGATTCAATCGCACTGAAATTTAGCACTGCATATCTGAGAGGTCTCTTCGAATATGGGTCACTCTGCATTTACCTGCTTTTGTCTATACTAAAAGATTATCACCGCTATTATCGACAGAAGTGTCAGTCACCAACGACCGGACGTATACACACTAAGCAATCCTATTACAGTTATCAGTTTTATGCGAGTCTCACCTGTCCATTACTGAGTAGGAATCTGTGCGGATCAAACTCCTCGGCATTATCTCCCCATGTCTCCTTATCCCGACTTCCTGACCAGAGGTTGATAATCAGAAGTGTATTACTAGGGATAACTAGCTCACCTAGGTTCACATCACTGAGCGTCATATGAGGCATGGCTAGAGGAGACGCCATACTAAACCTACAACAGGCACTCACATGATGATCGCTAAGAGCCCGTCAACGACAGTTAGGGGCAAACACACAACAGTGGGCAGCGACAAATGTAGGGGCAGGGGAGGGGACACGCCTGCATGGTAAGAGACAGAACACGTAAAGTTGAATGGGATCAAGAGAATGAGCAGGAACACAAGGGTAATGACAGGTTCACAATAGCTAAGGGTGAAACCACGACATGTAGAGGTGAGACCACACTGGGTTAGAGCGGAGCCATGCACAGCAAATAGGGGCAGGGCCACAACGGATGAGGGTTGGACCACAATGGGAAGAGATATATGTACCTCAGTGTTTCCAGTATAAAAGCGTCCAGTTTTGGGGTTATGCCTCTTCCCTGTGCTGATAACTCCTGATAAATTTCCTGCTGCGCCCCTTGGTGAGTAGCTAGCAGCAGAATCGCCCAACTCAGAGAGGTTGACACCGTCTCCATGCTGCGAGAAAAGAAAAAAGACAGTATGTGCAGACCAATCCCTATGAACAATGAACGAACTCGATCCAGCCAATCTGGCAATATATTTGACATCCCCTAACTTCTAAATGAAATCTAGGTCCGCCCTTTTCTCCAGAATTACACTCCAGCAGGCAGAAACTAAAGCTAGGAAGAGGAAGAGATCTGTCGATGATGGGGCCCATATGAATGGGTCAGAAGTTGTAGGTATATAAGCTCCGCCCATTTTTGTCACTATTTTTACAAGTACATGTTATTCATGAGTCACATGCAGCAAAAGGGTCTGTGTACAACCTGCATGAAAATTATTCATATAGACCAACTAAAGTATGGCGACCTGTACAAAACAATAGACATGATCTTACCCAGCCACCAGCAGCATCCCCGTTTGCTCCATGGCTGTGCCAATATCCGGATCATCGAAGGCAGTCTGCAATAAGAAACCACTACGTCTCCTAGCTCCGTAACAAGTATTACCCTACTACAGGGGTCTTCCACCAAAATGCACACAGAGTGGGATACTGGTTACTAGGCAATACTTAAACAGTTTTTATAAGCAAATTACTGCCCCAAACTATACTTTCAGGAAATTTTGTACAAGTAGTTACATACCATAATAATATTAGGTCGGGACCAAATTCCACATACTGCAATTATGGAAATTGTGGGCATACTATAAGGTATACCAAGCTATTATTAGAAACCTCATTGTATTCCCACATGCAGAAACATCAGAATGATGATAAGCATCTGTACCTATCACTGCGAAGCTCGCTCCTGTGATTTATTGCAGCTTCTGTTAAGGGTTATGATTTGCCTTTAAAAACTAGAAACTCAAATACGAGTTCAGATTTATATCCTATCATTGATTTTTTATTATCTGAATCATGGTCAACGTCGTGTTGTTGTCTCGGGGGTTGATATTGAAGTGGATCGAGTGTTACCTTCAGATCATGAGGCTCCTTATCCCAAGTTCTCTTGAACAGATCACAGAGGTCTCTCGGCCTGTTTGGATCATAATCAGCCAGGTGTCTCTTCTCCTCACCTCTTACTAAACTCAGCAGCTTATCCTGAGCTTCTATAAACCTGGCCACAAGACAATGCAGAGCTCTACACTTAGCAACCGAAAGGACAACAATTCAAAAATACTGGTCAAGGACGCTGACATTCAATAATTGGTCTAAGGACATATAATAACCCTGACTAATATACTTTATGGTCCATTGGTTCCTGTTTATTCTCCACACTATTATTCCCTGTTCTATTGGTTCCTGTTTATTCTCCACACTATTACTCCCTGTTCAGGATCTTAAAGTTCGCTCCTTGGTTGACAGAGGCTTTTTCGAAACCCATGATCGATCGATGCCGTTTTCATCAACATATGTCAATTACGCTTTTTGACCATCTAATAACCTGATTTGAATATGTCACCTGCAAATGCCTACTAGCGCAGCTTTCGCCGTCTGATATACGTATGAGATTATCAACACTCATCGTCAGGTGAGCTCCTCAAGGGTAAGCCCAGTCATAATAGTGGGTCAATGATGTCACGTATCCAAAGGAGGCCTAACAGATGTGGGCCCCTCTAACAAATGGGGGCCCCTGAGGCAGAGTTGACCGATTTTCTATACCCAAGAGACTTTGAAGGACGCACTCCTATATGGCACTATCTGATTGGCTGGTTACATCCGGCTGGCATTATGGGAATGGCTAATCCACCCCTGGGCTTCGCCTACCTTATAAATTTCACCTTAACACTAGGAATTGTTGTTGCCCACGGGAATGTGTCTGCGAAGCTCGCCTGGGTCGCGAAGGTCATTATATCGTCGATTGTTGCCATCACTCGCTGAAACTGCGCATCATCTCGTGCTGCGCCACGTTCCCCGAAACACAAGAAGTACGCCATGTTTGCTACGCTCAGTCTCACAGATGCCTGATAATTACTCACCATACCTATCTCCCCTGTAAATAAAAACTGTCTCCGATCTCTGGTTTGGTATAGGGGTACATAATGACTAACTAGGTATCTGCAGCCAACGTCTCATGATTGCTCTGGGTGGACATAGCTCAGTAACTCGGGTTAATTATTGGACCCCTACTTCTGGCCTGATCTAAATCTGACATGCCTCTTTCAACACGTTTCATGATGTCAAATGAAATTTAAAGGGAGGAAATCCTCCAATTAAATTGCTTTCATTGATGATGTTCTCCTGAACTTACCCTGAAATTAAGAAATCACTGTATATTGTTTACCTATAATGGTATTCGCACATGCCGATTTATAATACATTATAGGCTTGCAGCTGTTTCTCTGGTCATTCATAACATAATTATTTTTTTTATTACAAAATTGACTAGACAATTTGCTTTATATGACTACCTGCATGGGTATGGGTTGTTACAAATAAAATCCTGCTTGTATGAAGTGATTTACAGTTTAGGTTATAAGCGGTAACTGATTTACTCTGTGGTAATAACCCCTCCCGCCATGTCATTATCGCCACATAATATAGTGATACAATAAAAAGTCCCTGTCGGTCGCAGTGCGACAAAGACTGCAACCAATAAAGCTTCAAGCCTGGGCGGGGTCGATATAGTGGAAGCTGGCCATGCTCAGGGCCAATTGCACTCTACCAGAATACCCGCTGACTCAGTGGGCTGCACATGCTGCACAGACTGAACATATAGCTGGTGCTAGGAAGTTGGGTGGTCAGTCAGCTTATGAGCCATTTGTTTACACATACATCACCTGCCGAGAACTCCACTACAGTTCACGTGACAGGAGAGGTGGATCGTGAAGTGATCTTGACCTTCATCCACTGATTGGGACCTCCTGTAGTTGTACCGTGGTGTACCGAAGCTCCACTAGCAATTTGAAGTGCGGGACTTGCTAACGGCCCTGACCAAAGAAAAACCGCGTTGACGCTGGGAAGTTGCCACTACAAGCCTATTCCCAACCTTACCGAGAGAGGTTCCTAGGGCCTCTATCTCCTCACTGAGAGCATTCTCTAACTTGTGATCAGGACTGTTCACGGCAGCAGATAGAGCTTGGAGTGTCAGCTTCCGGTATCTAAAACATTCCCCGCTGTGTCCAAACGCGAAATACCTGCAAAGAAAAATGATTGGGAATTAACCCATCCGGGAACCTGACAGCTTCTCTATGCCAAAGGTACACTGGACGCTCCCCAAACTCGGAGGATATCAAGCTTATACACGCGTCTGCAATAAATTTTTACTCCATGTTTTACATGTAAGTGACAAAAAATAAACATCTTTGACACCATCATTTTAAAAAAGGGAGGAACTTCTATATTTTATTTACAGCCGTCATGCAGAGAAATGTAAGTCTCTGCATCGTGCCTAATAACCATTCTCTATCTCTTATTTATATTATTTACGACGTTATTATGGAGCTGAGCCTTGATGGTCAAGATAAAAGTTAGGTTTCGGCTTACCAGCATACCAGGTACGTATAACCCTTCACCAGTAATTGTAAAGACAATCCGAGAAGTCAGTATGTACACCGTCCCCACCTTTCACAAATCAAAGGCTAGTATGAATTGATTCGACCTGACTATTCCATTTCTGCAGACAACTTAGCTTCTTTACCATTACTTCCGGAGTGACAATATACGTTATGGACTTGGCGCTACCCTGGTAGACAATCATAGGCTCACACCCAATAGCAACAGCCAATCAGGAAGAGTGTTGGATAGTATATTTTTATGATGTTCATAGCCTAAAACTGCAGTTACCGTTTGTGTTTCTTCCAGCTGTTAAACAGTTGATGCGGTCGTCCAGCGGTAGCAGTGAGAGCGCATGCCTTTTTAATTGTCTTCATACCGCAGAGGATCACCGCATTGTTAGGGCCAATCCTGAGCTGGAAAATGTCGCCATATTTCTCTCTCAGCTCGGTAAGGGCTTTATGTTTCTTCCCTCTCAGTAGGAGAAGATGCCCAATGATTGGGAGGCTCCACCCTGGGCCTGTAGAAAAAATGATTAGTGCACACAAACCAAATTACTGCTATATCAGAAAATGTTCAATCACCATTCACACATTAGTCAATCCTGAAAAATTTTAGATGTGGGAGAAGACATAGGTCACTCATAACATAACATATAATAATAATAATAATAATAATAATAACAATAATAACAATAATAATAATAATAATAATAATAATAACAATAACAGCAATAATAGCAATAACAACAACAACAATAATAATAATAATAACAATAAACAA
>Ga0224501_10004394_pt1 | contig 11121 bp, 8 predicted proteins | sample SF_Oct11_sed_USG_4_FD_169105 | JGI IMG/M metagenome (GOLD analysis project Ga0224501, IMG submission 169105) | Sediment microbial communities from San Francisco Bay, California, United States - SF_Oct11_sed_USGS_8_1 | ecosystem: Environmental > Aquatic > Marine > Sediment | place: USA...
AACCCCATCATCCAACTCCGGCAATTCATCCCAGCAGATTGTGGCCTGCCCCCCTTTCTGCAACACATAGAACGGCCCATCCTCCACCACCTCTTCGATGGATCGGTAGTGAATCGGCTCTGCGGGTCGCACGAGCTGTAACCCCCTGCCGGCCAACGCACGCTGGAAGGGGACTCGCCTGGCCAGCTGCCGCGCTTTCTCACTCACGATCATGCGACCATGTGGGCGTAGAGCCTGACAGAGTCGATCAAGCCGGACCACGAGCCCTGTCCGTTGTTCAAACGCTGCCTGCTGCGATGGATCGTCTGCACGATCAAACGTCCTCCAACTGTGGCTGGGAATCCCAGGGTCCTGCTCAGCCTGAAGGAGCGCATGCATCGTCAAGACCATGTCGAAGAAACCCGAAAGGGGTTCCCGTTCGATATCCTGGCAGATAAACCGAAGATTGCGCAGGCCCAGCTCCTTCGTCTTGCGCTGGGCGATGGCGATGGATGCCGCCGAGCGATCGATGCCGACCAGATTCACATCGGGGAAGCGGCGGGCATAAAAAGTGGTCAGGATGCCGGGGCCGCAACCAAAATCGAGAATGTCCTGCGCTTGACCAAGGTGCGCAATCGTCCGCAGCCCAATAGCCTGATAATATTCATGCCGCTGGCTGTAGAGCACCGGGAAGATCGTCGGCTGCGCCGCGAGGTCGTAAAACGCCATGTCATCACAGCGGTCGCCGGAACGTTTTCGCTCCGCAGCGCGGGTCAATCGTTCGAGCTCGTTCGGTGAAAGCTGCCGCTGCCAGGCAAAATACTCGTGATCCAACGTGATATGTTTCAGGCCCCACCAAGCAAGATGCTCGCGAAGCGCTTCTTGTAACGAGTCAGTGGTCATTGTACCGCGCCTGCTCAAAACGATTCCCAGCAAGGCCACAAGGAGTGAAGACCACGAGGCGTACGCGGTGAGGGTACGTTGAGTGGTTCGAACGACTGAGAACGAAGCTGGGGAACGTTTTCAGCAGGCGCTCACGGCCGTTTGAGCATAATGGCATCGAAGTAGGTGTCGGGAACCGGATGGGGCAACCGCAATTGTCCCATACCAAACACAACATACTTCTCACAGGTGAGTTGATCCAGACCAATCGGGCCCTTTGCATGCAGCTTCCCCGTACTCAACCCGACGTCGGTTCCCATGCCGAAACTATCGCCTGCATGAAGCCGAGTCGACGTATTGACCAGCACCGCCCCGGCATCAACCTCCCGCGTAAATCGTATCGCGGACTCATAGCGACTGGTGGCGATGGCTGCAGTCAGACATGGTCCATGCGCCCTGATATGTTTCAACGCCTCGCTGAGGTCTTCGACCATCTTGATGGCCAGAACTGGACCTGCAAACGGTGTTTGCCAATCTGAGTCGGTAGCAGGCACGATTGCCGTATGCCCTGTCATGGCCATTTGCCCCATTAGGGCAACTGTCTTCGGACAGGCTCGCACTTCGACTTTGAATTGGTCCAGTAATCGGTTGATCAATGGTGGTAAGAATTGCCGTCCGATGACCTGCTGCACCAGCAATGTATCGAGCGCGTTGGAGGCTCCCACGAGTTGAATCTTGGAGTTGATCACCAGATTCTGTGCCATGGGGAGATCCGTGTCTTCGTCGACATACAAATGGGTCAGCCCGCCGTCGTCACACAGGATCGGAACCTTCGTTTGCTCTGCAACGGTTTTTCGTAGGCCGGCTCCGCCGCGCACGATTATCGCGTCCAAGCCTCCTTTCCCTGATCGCATCAGTTCGATCGCGACCTCTTTTTCTTCCCGGTCGATCAGCACCCACGATCCTCCCGGTATGCCGCTCGCCGTTGCCGCTTCGCGCAACTGCGCGTCAAGCGCCTGAAGCGTCCATTTCCATTCCGCAGCCCCGCGAAAGATACAGAGGTTCCCCGACTTGAGGCAAAGCGCGATTGATTCAGCCATAACCAGTGGGTTCCGCTCAGAAATCACCCCGATGACCCCGATGGGAACCCTCACCCTCGACACTTGCAGCCCATCTGGTCGCTCTTGCCGAGCAGTCACCATCCCGACAGGATCCGACAGGTCGGCAATGAGATGGAGTCGATCGACGATCTCCTTGATATGGTCAGCCGTCAGACGCACCCGCGCCACAGTGGCCTTCATCCGACTCCTGGCATCGGCGCTGTCTAGAGACTTCCCGATCGCATCAACATCTTTGGTGTTAGCCGCAAGGATGGCCGCTTCCTCCCCGGCGATCCGATCTGCCATGGCATGAAGCGCGGTCGTCTTGATCCCGCTGGCAAGCCGAGCCACAGCAAAAGATGAATTTCTACCGTCTTTCAATAGCTTATCAATGTAGAGCTTGCTGGGAACTTCAATCGACATGGAGTAAGGCCCATTCCTTGAGAGATATCTTCCAACGATTCATTGCATTCAATCCAGCACCCTGAGAAAATGGTGCCGACTCGTGGCGGACTATAGCACGCATTTTTTTGACGAGTAAACCAGGAAGCCGTCTTTTTCTTTTTGTCGAGAACAACTTAGACATTGGGGTCGCGAATGAGAAACTGGCGAACGGACTCGCATGTTGCGCAAGCGAAAGGAGGACCGATGCGGGCTGAGGCACGAATGGATGGACGTGGTCTTCGTGTGATTCTCTGTGTGTTGGTGGGAGGGTTGTTAGGCGCATGCGCTGAGCTGAAACCCATGAAGCCCATGGACTCTCCGACTCAAGCGACCCCCCAACAAGCGGCCGAACGAGATCGAGAGAGCCCACCCTCCAAGGTCGTGCAAGCGCGTCCTGAGGGGGACAATCCACAACAGTGCCTTGTAAATTTCGACGATGAAGCCGCGCTGAGTCAAATCCTTGCGCAGGCCAGATCCACACTCGCCATAAAAACAGGCCGAGCCCCTTCCGGACAACTACAAATGTGCGATCCCTCCAAACATAGCGACTGCTGGACCTACCGCCAACGCTGCTCGAAACATGAAGTCAACCTCGAAGCCCTTGGCCTGGCGCATTTTCACTTGACTATGGAAACGGGCATCGAATGCTATACCTTGCCGGATCCGGGAGATGGCCTCGGCCGAGGCTTTGGGAGGCTGGTTGAATGGAAATGCACCCATGTCGATTGGGCCAAGACCCCCCGTGTCTTGTCCTCTCATGATCTCAATCAATGGATCAAGGTCTGGGTCAGCGATGCCGAAAACCATGCCCCGACCTATTTCGGTATGGAATCGATTCGCGTGCTGCCGGATACCCCGATCCAACTCTGGTTCCGAAAGCACGACGGGACATGGTGGTTCTGGCCGGAGCTGAGGGCGGGCAAGACCTGGAATATCAGTGAATGGGTACACGACGTGTCCGAAGTACGGCTACGAGGCACCAGAGCAGGGCGAACCAGTTCCTACATCATTGGCTCGTTTGTCATTCGAGACTAACACCTATTTCCAATTCCATTTTTTACGCACTCTCGGTTCGGATCGCCTTCAATCGCGATTGGCGCGACAAGACCCAGCTGAGAGCGTGTCCAGCGAACTGTGCAGCGTCCGGGGCCATTGGCATGACCAACAAGCCCCGACTCGCCTCACCCCAGGCCCTCTATTCGGCATTCCCGTTTCGACGGGAGACCGGGAAACAGGCTCATGGACACCCGCTGCCTCACCCGACCTATCCATGAACAGATCGGCTCTGGGCCGGCACGATGACACCATGCCGTGCGGGCGGACTGGGCAAGACGGAAACCGATGTTGTTCGCAAACAGACCTAAGACTCCGTTCGTCCTGAGCCCGTCGAAGGACGCCCTCCTTTCGCCAGCCGAACCACTTCGGCCCAGTCTCCACGCATCATCGCCTCCTTCTTCTTTCGGCTCCAGCCTTTTATCCGGCGTTCACAAGCCAGTGCCTTCCCGTGTCGTAAATACCTCGGTATACACCAAGGTTACCGGACGTCTGTAGAAGGTGTACCCAGGCAACTCTCCAGCTTGGTGTTCCGCAACTCGTTTTTCGAGATTGTCAGTGTGGCCAGCGTAATAGGACCCATCTGCGCACCGAAGAATGTAGACCCAGAAATTCATCGAACTGGTCTTGCCGGAAACGAAGATACCCGTGCTTCGACAAGCTCAGCACGAACGGAGAAACGTAATGTTTTCAAGAGTAGATCCGTTCGCCCTGAGCCTGTCGAAGGGTGAACGGAAGGTGATCCGCTGCCTGCTCGACCCATTTCGATCCGCTCGCCCAATGTGAAGCGACGCATGCGCGGGAACTTATCGAGCTGCGGAATAAGCCAGAGTACCAGTTCGTGGCACGATTGCACCGCCTGTGGGATGGCAGGAGCCGTCATGCGCCACCTCCTCGTTGAGCTGGTTGTTCATACGCACTCTCCCCGGACCAGAATAGGAAGACAAGGCTCGCAAAGACGCAAAGGGTAACAGGATAAAGTGTAAAGGGTTAGGGAATGTCCTGAACGAGACGGAACCCAAGGTCGTTGAGCCGGTCGCCGGTGACGTCCCCGTACCGGGTCGATGTGCGCAACCACACCGGCCCGCCGTTCCAGGAACCGCCCCGGACCACACGCCGGCCGCACTCGCCGCCGTTTGCCTCTAACCAAGCTGAGCCGTCAGTCGGAGCCTCCTTGTAACTCTCGTGCCAGCAATCCTCCACCCATTCGTAGACATTGCCGCTCATGTCAGAGAGGCCGAACCCGTTGGGCTTCTTGCTGCCAACCGGCTCCGTCCTACGCACGTCATACACCGCATAATCAGCGAGTTGCTTCTCATCCGAAGTCCCTGCCCAGGTCTCATCGTTTCCCCCACTCCGCGCTGCATATTCCCATTCCGATTCGGTCGGCAGCCGGTAATGCTTCCCGGTTACGTGGGACAGCCACTTCGCATACGCCACGGCGTCGTCCCATGAGACGAGGATCACGGGACGCTTCTCGCGCCCCCATGATTCATGGCTCGGCGATCGACCACCCGTCACCTCTGTGTACCGATCGTATTCTTGGAAGGTCACTTCATACTTGCCGATGGCAAACGATTTGATTGTCACCTGTCGGACAGGCTGTTCACCCTCAAACCCTAGACCACGGAAATCTCCTTGCTGATAGCTTCCTTTCGAGATCGTGACCATGTCCGGCTCCACCACCGACACCAGGTGCAACCGAGCCATAACCACGGTGCTTGCGTATTTCAGCGTCACGCCCTGCCGTTCCAGCCAGACCAGTGGCCCGCCGACCAGTATGAGTGCGAGGCTTGCGACTGCGGTGACAACTGTGCGCTGGAGAATCTTGTGCTTTTGGCTGGCCATCACGAACTCACGTTCGTCCGCGGAAAAACGAGCAGGGCTCTTGTGCAACCACCCCAGCGCTTCCTGCAGAGGAAGTCCGCGGAGGAGGCGACCGACAGGCCGCTGGCTTTTCACCCATTGCGACCTGGTCGCATTCAGGCGCTGTTGCCAGACCAGGAACTCGCGGTTGGCATCGACCCAACTCTTGAGGTGGGACCAGTGCCGGATCAGGGCTTCATGCGTCACTTCCACGACCACGGCCTCTTGGCCATCTGCCAGCTGGCGCCGATCTTTCAGCAGCACTCGAGCCGCAACCAGCCGCTCCAAGAGCGGATGGGTTTGTTGAGGCAAGTCCGACCAGCTCACCACCCGTCGTTTGGGCTTGTCGTCCTCATGATCGAGCGTGACCAGTGCGGGAAACGCCTGATCCAGCAGCGTGCGCCTGGTCGCCTCATCGGCGGGAACGACCGGCTCGCGGGTCGGATCTTTCCAGACCTCGTTCACCGCAGCCTCGATGGACCCTTGCAGGCCCCCGATGGCTTCGTATTCTTTCAGGAGCAGATCGCCATCGGTACCGTAATCGATGAGCAACCGCTCGAGGATGAACGCGAGGAGTGGGAGCGCATCGGCGCCTTCGGCGTCCTGCAAGAGCTGCTCGGTTAAGGCGGGCTCGATGGTGAGCTTATGCCCCGCGGCGGTGGCGCGGGCAGCCGGCCCTTCGATCACCATTTTGTATTCCGCCGGTGCGAGCGGAGGGAGGTTGAAGGGTGTCTGCCGGATCCCAGCTAATGCTGGTGCCGTCTGCATTCGCTCATACGAATCTGACCGGATGGCGGCGAGGACCATCACGCGCGGCATTGGTGTCAACACGCTCGGTTGGTCGCGGATGGTCTGACCGAGCAACCGGCTGAGGAGATCCAGAAATTCCCCCGCTTCGTCCGAACCCTCATTGCCGAAAAGTTCTTCCGCTTGGTCGAGGCCGATGACGATGGTGGGAGGAATGGCCTCCGGACCTAGTCGTTTCTGAGCGAGCCCCTGCACCTCGGCAAGCAGCTCGATGAGGCCATCGGATTTCTCCAGAGTCGCACGGAGGCTGGCTCGCGTCTTCGGTACTTTATACTCACGGAACGTTTTCTCCAGGCTTTCCAGCAGTCCACTCTGACCGCTGATGGCCGCCCGTTCTGGACGGACGACTGGCAAGGGGAGAAAATGCCGATCAGCGCGCGCGAGGCGTGGCCAGAGCCCGGCCCGCAGGAACGAGGACTTCCCGGCTCCCGATGCGCCCAGGATGACGAAGAGCTGTTCCCCGCTCTCCTCCATGCGCCGGAGCGTATCCAGCGCTCGAATGAGTGGCGCCTCCCGCCCAAAGAACACGGCAGCGTCTTCGGCCTCCAGCGCTTTGAGCCCCCGATAGGGCAAGCGGTCGAGATCATTCGGTGGCGGCCAGGGAAAGAACGAGGGATTGAGGCCGGTCTTTTGAAGTCCCTGTTTCAGCTTCGCCAACCCCGCCCCGCTCAACGAGACATCGGTCGGCGGTACGATCTGATCTTGGACGACATGGAAGTGCTGCCACTCTTCTCCCGTGACCAGATCACAGAGTTGCCATTCCGCCGTCATTTCTTTGGGCAGCGAGTCGAGCGGTGTGGACTCAACCATCACGCCGAAGACCGGCTTACCCAGTTGCTTCGCTTGGAGAAATTCGGCCAGACACCATTTCGAGTCGCGCCAAGCCGGTGAGATCAGGAATACGACGGCTTCACACCGATCCTGTGCGGTTTTCAATGCGGCCTGCCAGCGCTCGCCCGGCGAAAGCCCGCGTGAGGGCGTGATATCCAGGAAATAGTCGGCCCAACCGTGCTGCTCCAGCCACTGCGCGAGAGCGAGAGCCTTCGCGTTATCAGCACTAGAATGACTGATGAAGATCTTCGACATCGTTTACGTGCTCATCAAACAGGCCACCGCCTCAGGGCAAGAGCCTATTCTTTCTTCAACCAGCAAGACCAATGCCTGCGGAGAACGACTGGCCATTTTGCTCACCCCATGCCAGGAATCGATGTTCAATCAATAGCACGTGCTGCTCTGAGTGAAGTGATGTGGACGGCGATGAAGGGTTGTCGCCATATCAAAGTATCAAACCGGATACGGATCTGTATCCGTACAGATACCATACGTAGGAACGGTTAGGAAGCAGGGATCGTGGAGCTCCGGGGTTCTGTACTGGATGCCGACCGGCTCTTTTCTTCTCGGGCCAGCATGGTAGCCAACCAGGCCCAACAGCCCATCAATGGAACCACCGCCCAGGCAATGTGAGTCGTTGTCGCGCCAAAGGCTTTGAAGGCAGTCACGAGCCACGCCGTTGACGCGTCGCCGCCGCGTGAGATGGCCGTATCAATGAAGTTTTTGGCTTTGTACTTCTCCTCACGACTGACGACCGTGAACAGAACTTCGCGTGCCGGTTTCGACAGCGCGTACTCCCCCACTCGCCGCAGCACGGAAAAGACAACATAGAGTATGAGGGTTGGCCACAATGCGATCCCCGCAAATCCCACCAGGCTGACCAACGGAAGAAACAGCAGGGGCGCAACCAAACCGAACCGGCTGACCACCCGCCTGGTCAGAAAGACCTGCGTCAACCACGTGAGGAGATTGGTCGTAAAGTCCAACGAAGAAAAGAGACGCGTACGGGCTTCCGGCTGATCGAGATATTCGGAAACCAAGCGCGTTTGTTCCAGATACAGGAACGTGGCGGTCATGGTCAGAAGACTCAGATAGCCGCAGATTCCAAGCAAATACGGCGACGAAAAGGTCAAGCGAATTCCCGCAAGAAACCCACCCCCAAGGGCTTCACCCGATTGCGGCCGATGGTGTTGGGACCGTTCGCGCCCCCATTGTTCAAGCCGGTAGATACAGCCCAAGCAGAGGGACAGAAAGACCGCCGACGCCAGCATGAGCACAGGAACCGGAGCCATGAATGTGAGACCAGTCGTCAGGAGCGGACCGACCAGAGCCCCGCTGCTCCCACCTGCTGCAATCACTCCGAACAGCCGCGCGCCCTGTTCCGGGGTGAACAAATCGGCCATGAAACTCCAGAAGACCGACACGATGAACAGATTGAAGACCGACAGCCAAACAAAAAATCCACGGGCCACCCACTCCGGAGACACATGACTCGTCATGACCGCATAGAAGGCCAGGAGATTTGTGATAAAGAATGTGTAGACAATCAGCAGCAATCTGTAGCGTGACCAGCGCGCCGAGATCCATCCGAAGATCGGCGTGACACACAACATGGTCAGGAATGTTCCGGTCATCATCCATGGGAGATTCTTCAGCCCGCCTTCGATAGCCATTTCGTCGCGGACGGGACGGAGAATGGAATATCCGCAGAGGAGACAGAAAAAATACGCGAAGGCCCAGGCCAATGGAACAAGTTCTTCCCGGTTGGCTCCAAGGAAATTGGCGCATCGAATCAGAAGTGGTTGATCAGGTTCAGCCATGCGCCTGCAGTGTAACAGGTGTTCGTTCGCCTGCAAGCGGAACATCTGTTAGAATGCCGGGACCGTACGGAATTCTTGGGAGGGAGAACGTATGATCGATCTTCGTAGCGACACCGTCACCAAACCAACGGACGAGATGCGGAAAGTCATGGCGCGCGCCGAAGTCGGCGATGATGTCTATGGTGAAGACCCCACCGTCAATCGTCTGCAAGACATGGCAGCCAACATGCTCGGTAAGCGCTTCGCGCTCTTCGTTCCCTCCGGCACCATGGCGAATCAACTCGCAATCCGGTCTCAATCTCAGCCGGGGCAAGAGATTATCGTAGAGAGTAAGAGCCACATCGTCCGATATGAGCAAGGAGCGGCGGGAGCGCTGGCAGGCGTACAACTCCATTGGATCTATGGCGAGCGAGGCGTCATGTCTGCCGAGCAAGTCGAAGCGGCCATACGACCGAACGACTCCCACAGCGTCACGACCGCGCTGATCTGCCTCGAGAACACGCACAACGCCGGAGGCGGCACGATTTATCCGCTCTCTACCATCGAGAGAATCCGCACAATCGCCGTGCGACACGGGATCCCCATGCATCTCGACGGAGCGAGGCTGTTCAATGCCGTCGCCGCCACGACACTGCCGCCGACGGTGTATGCCCAACACTTTGAAACCGTGTCGATCTGTTTATCGAAAGGCCTCGGAGCTCCAGTCGGGTCGCTGTTGCTCTCGAACGATCAACAGCTCATCGATCGCGCGCGCCGCTTCCGTCGGATGTATGGCGGAGCCATGCGCCAGGCCGGCATCATCGCCGCCGCCGGTATCTATGCCTTGGAGCGACATATCACTCGCCTGAAGACGGACCATGAGCATGCGAAAAAACTGGCTCGCCTCCTTCAGCAGGTTCCCGCGATCCAAATCGTGCCCCAGCACGTGGAAACAAATATCATCATTTTCGACATCATCGACGAGCGCCGCACTCCCACCGAACTGGTGATCGAGCTCAAAGAGCAGGGCGTGCTCATCAATGGGCTGGGTGGCAACACGTACAGAGCCGTGACGCATCTAAATATTGCCGCGAAACAGATCGACGAAGCCGCCGGCATCTTTACCAAGGTCCTCTCACGTTGACCGTTCAACGTTGACAGCTTCCTCCTCTATCCATAGAATGCCGGAGAAAGATGTCACCGGCTGATTGCCTCTCCGTTCACCTGGCTGATTTTCAACAAAGAGCCGGATGGGTAATTCGCCGTTCGACTCATAAGAGTTTACACACGCGCTTGATTACTACCATTTAGAGACTGTGATGGACTCCGATACAGCGATAGGCTCTCCCTCTCGAGAAGAACTGAACGCGGAGCTGCTGGAGGTCCCCGAACCACCAGAACAGCCCGAACTTCCTCCGCCGCCTGGATTTGAGGACAACCTCGAGGTCGTGTTACGACATGTGAAAGGCCGACGAGGCGGTGATTTGGTGGGTGTCCTCCTCGTCGGATCAGGCGCACGGAAGGCTATTACACCCCACAGCGACATCGATGTGATCGCCCTTGTCAAGGGAGAGGCCGACCATCACGAAATTCTCCGGGTCGGCGAACGGCTTGCGGATATTCGCTATCATGGGTACCAGTCCGTGGAAGACGATCTCGCCTATTCCCTACGGCTTCCCTCCCTGCTTCGAAAGGGTCGGATTCTCTACGACCATGACAGTGTCTGCACCAAACTCATCGAAAAAGTGCACCAGCGATTCCGCCAAGGGCCGCAGCCGGCTTCCATCAATGAACAGATTCGCCTCAAGGCGCAGTGCTATCACCAGTTAGGAAAAGCACAGGATCTCGTAGAAAAACCCGGGACAGCCTACTACCTCTTGACATTATTCTATGAAGATTGCATCTCCGCTTTCTTTCGTTTGAGAGGGTTTTGGTTGGTTGCCCCGGTGGATATCCATCGGTTCATGTTTTCACGCGAACCGGCACTCGCAGACCTGGCTGGGCAATTCCTCACGGCGACCACCCTTCCCGACAAACTCAACTTTGGCCGGCAATTTGCCGATCTCCTCTTTAAGGATGTCCCGAATCCTGCTCGCATCGACTGACCGCAGGCGTGCGCGCCACCGGCTGCCTCTGCATACGGAGCGTATTTCGTTTTCAACTTGTGAGAAACCGCGCCTGCCCGTACAGTACTCAACGAGCACCGCATCTTCCGCGACCATCATTCATACGAAGGAGCGCTTATGGAACTGGGATTTGTCGGCTTAGGCAAAATGGGCATGAACATGGTCATCCGTCTGCGGCGCGATCAGCATCGCCTGGTCGTCTATGACCGGTCCAACGAGTTGATCAAACGGCCG
>Ga0224501_10004395_pt1 | contig 11121 bp, 9 predicted proteins | sample SF_Oct11_sed_USG_4_FD_169105 | JGI IMG/M metagenome (GOLD analysis project Ga0224501, IMG submission 169105) | Sediment microbial communities from San Francisco Bay, California, United States - SF_Oct11_sed_USGS_8_1 | ecosystem: Environmental > Aquatic > Marine > Sediment | place: USA...
GATGTTGTAGGTTCGTTATCTCAGTGATGTTGTTCACCGCTTATATTTTTATTGCAGTGATATTGTAGGTTTGTTATCTCAATGATGTTGTTCACTGCTTATATTTTTATTGCAGTGATGTTGTTCCCTATCACCCTGCTCATATGCTCGGTCAGTGCTGTGCAAGGATATTCCTCAGGAGCTGGAGACGCTGTGTGTGATCGCGCACTGGAGCCGGGCCATGGTGCCACCTCAAAGGATGCCGATTCTTCGCCTTACTCGATAAAAGCCGATGCCTCTCAATACAGCCCTAATGGAACTGTCGATGGTAAGCGAGAGTGATTTCCCCGCTCTACTCGGGTACTCAACTGCCCTATTCAATAAACTTCCTGATCCCAGAGTTTGTTGGTGCGTTAGAAGCTAGAATCAATGTAAGGAGATCGTACTTGATGGTGGTCCACCGTGACCCAGATTTGAACCAAGGTTCTCATGGTTGCATGATCGTTGCTTTTATCACTGAGCTATCCCACGCCTCACATTTCTCGGGGGAAACGCATCCCATTCAGGAGAACCAGATCCATGAAAATGAAACTGAATTCAGACCCAGGAACAGTACTGTAATTTAACTAAATCCCTTCAAAATACAAATTGAGGTTCACGGCATGTTGTTTTCTTTTCCCTGTAACATGGCCATTCACATTACAGTCACGTTCATGTAACATGGCGATTCACATTACAGTCACGCTAACAGCAACCGGAACTAAATTTGCGGGTTTCTACGTCGCAGCATATGCGCCCACCGATGTTAATTTCACCACAACAATCGGTAAAATGTCAGCTAGAGGCGGCACCATATCATCTTACACTAACGTGAAGTGTACCGGGGTAAGTTTCATAAGTTTTTCGGTCGTATGACATCTTCACTGTTAATGTGAGGGTGCTGGGGGAGCTACTTGTCATTCATCAGTTACGGCTTAGCATGAAACACCATGAATGGCTCGGTATTAACGCTTCACTTTGTAGCAAGGCTGTTTTGCTAAAATCTAATATCGGTTTTTCTGACCTACTCACCGTTATAATGAAGTTAACTGTTAATTTTAGTTTAGCATGGAGCACCACAACTCAGTTACTATCTATGCTCCGCTCACCTTGCAGAGAACCTTGTGGTGCCCCATGCTACACTCTAAATGGTGTGAAATTGAGTATTAAACCCAGCAGCTTCACCATAGCAGTGAAAATTTCATATGAGAAAGAAACCCTAGTCATGTTAAGTTCCTTCTGTGAGAATGAGCTCCTCGCATAATTCCCAACTCCGACCGCTCCAAGAAGCCTTTGCCTTAGGAGGCCCACTAAATAGGATGACCATATGCTTGATTAGAATCATAATAACACAGGGCTTCTTTGCCATTGAAGATAAGATAAGATTTTACATGAGTAACTTTATCAAGGCAGTCAAATGGTCTGCGAGTCCACAAATCTCTTGCATATTTGAATGAACATTATCTTGATTTCAATGACCTTAATTTGGAAAAAATGTGCTTTAAAAAGCGGAACCATTTAGCATTTCTAGCCGTCTTTTCTTTGCATTCCATTCCATTGCATCGAACTCAAACTCAAAGGATCATATGGCCGATCTTTTGGTCCGGACTTTTGACTGGCCGCACTAGGCCACGCTAGCATCAATGGCTCCGCGGTTCCCACGTGTCTAGCCGAGCCACACAAGTCCCGACCAGTGTAACTCGACCAGACTCGTCGATGCCATGCTTTTAGCCCAGATGCATTCTCAAAAATAGAGCCTCTCTCCACAATTACAATGTTATGATGAAAGGCGTGTCAAATTTGTTCACCGGGGTCATCTCCCTTTGTAACGTTGTTCATTTGAGAAGACAACTCCTTGTAAAACTAGGCTCGGTAAAGAAGTCGATCCAAAAGCCCGGTTTAGACGAGCCAAAAGATCGATCATTTGAAATCAGCATTAGGTAATGTTTTATCACTCTATCTACCTTTCTTCTAGGGTATCACTCACTCTGTAAGTTTCTATGCTGCCAGGCCAGCAAAGGTGGAATTAACATGGACTGCCCCTGCAGATGCCCAAGGAAATGTTGTCTTTGCGTAAGTTCACTGAGCGATATGGAATGTTCTGCCTGTTAGGCATTTTTGGACTAGCAGACGTAACCTGCGTGCTTTGCGTTGGTTGGTTCAAAGGAGAGCTGTAGATTGTTTAAACTCCCACGACCTACGGCACAAGCGAAATGGACACAAACGACATCAAAGTTCATGTTTGTGACGAAAAAGAAATTAATGTATCCTGAGGTCAATTTTCAAGCTCGCACACAATTGCACCGTGTTGTCTCGTCAACACATATGACCGAGCAGACAACTCCAAGTGTACATTCAGCACAATATGTTTACTACACTCCTGATGTTTACAGCAGAGCATCGGGTTTCATTTTTTAGTCAATATGTATAGCATTTGTGAGAGCTATTTTGTTAGTTTGACAGAATCTAGCTCCATTCCCTCCGAAAAATAGGATAATATCCAGTATTTAAGGAAGGTTAGAAACCGAGGAAAAAGAATTGCACTATTCAGCCGAATAAAGGATTAGCAATGAAGCGCTTTGAAATGACTAAATGCTGAGATGGCTGCTGAAGGAATATAAAAAATGTGATAAATTTAATGAGAGCAAGAATTGTTTCATTTTCAATCATTTAATTGTTTTAATTTGGTTCAAAAATTTTATTTTATATGGGTAGCTTGAAGAGTTCGTAAATCCTATCTATTCAAACAAAATTCAATGCCAGAAACAAACTCCTTTAGACAGTTCAGGTCAAAAATTAGTGAGCCGCCATGTGGGTTAGTGATTAGAATGCCCGACTTCCGTGCAGAGAGTTGTGGGGGCCCTAACCCGCTCCTGCGCTTCAATCATGTCTCTTCGTTTACTAGGGAGCAAATGTCATGGTTCTGAACGGGCAATAATAATGTGAAGTATGTAAACTGAAAATAATCGAATTGCGAAGAAAGTCAGCTAGAACTTAACAATCGGTTTATTGATGAAGTTTGAGAATGGAAGCTTTAATTGTTTATAGTCTATGTTTGTAGGATGACAGGTGTTCAGTCGGCAAGCACCTACTGGGCTCGCCTTAAAAGTGGTGTGATCTGGGATGGACAAGGTGAAGCCCCTCCCACTACCACTCCAAAGTAAGCACTGTTCATCGAATCATTAACCCGCTCCCTGAGCGACCCATTATTACATAATTCCAGTTCAGCAGTGAATATTCAACTCCTCAACTTTTCTAAGTAATGTTTGTTATGCACTCATTGGTAGAAAAAGTGGCTTCTATCAACTGAGTGGCCCAAGTTCACAGATTTCGAAGACTGGGCGTTTTGAAGACAGTCCATTCTTTTACTTTCCAGTAGTAGTCCGCATTCCTCTACTTCGTGTCTCCATGACAGAACAGCTGTCAGGAGTGATGTAGAAATTAGAAATTAGCCTACCGAATCTTTGACTTATCGATTCCCAAGACATATTATTAAGAGACATTTTCTTGCACCCGTATACCCCATAAAGCGGCTGCAGGTAACACTGTTGGAGGGTCTCCTTTATTTAACGTTGGGATCCAAAATCGACGACGGTGTTTTCGCACGAACTGGGAATCAAACCAATGACCCACTGTCCAAGGTTCAGTATACTATCCAATAAGCTATCGCTTCACCCCAGCCCATTCACGGTAATCAGGTGGCATGCATCAATAAACCGATAGCGTCGTATCTTAAAAAATACTAGCAAACCTGCCAGCACAGTCGAGTTGTCTTCTCTGCACTTAAAAGGGCAAATGCCACTATTATAGGCAGTCTAATAAGATCTCATGGATTTTCCATATTTTGTATATACTCTATCTTTCAATAAATCACAGCAAATTCTCGCACATAAACTGTAAATGTTTCGATACAGCGACCGGCCTTTATAGGGACTTATATTTTGGCTAGTTCATGCACATATTTGGATAAAACCCAATATTTTCCTCTATAACCATGCTAGCCAGTGGTGTCATTCTCACCAGGTCCTAATGGGATAGCTCAGTGACCGGAGCACAAAGCTTGAGATTGTTAGATCATGGGTGTTATTTGGTTCAAGCCCTAGCCATAACAGGTATGGGCTTCTCACATAATCCCATGCAGAACAGGCCTCAGACTTTAGAGATTCACTACATAGGATGATCAAATGCGAAGAACAGTAAAAACACATGTACGTAAAAAAAGAGGTTATCTTAATATTTGCAGAACCGTTTCTAGCGGTGGAGAAAGCAGTGGAGGGGAAGATGGAGGCAAGGGAACAGGGGTTGCCCTGCAGGCATCACTGCTTACCCTGGCCTCTCTACTAATCGGCCGTTTTCTCTGACAGCCTAATGCCATCTTGTGATGCACTGCCTCTGTAAAGGCTCTATACCTAAGGGTTCTGATGTGAAGGGGCTCTATCACAAATAGGCTCTTATGAGGAGGCTTTATAAAAAAAGGCTCAATTGTGAAGGGCTCTATTGTGAGGAAGCTCTATCTTGATGGGGCTGTGTTGCAATGGGATTGTAATAGTTCTCACTTTCTAGTCATAGGATAGTCCATAAAGATGTCAGCAGTCTCACTGTGCTTGTAGGCAATTTTATTAAATCTTGGCGGTCATCTATACCTAGCTGTACTTACTACTTACTTCACTGAAAATTTTTATCTCATTCATTGTGTGAACTATGCATTCCGGCATTGAAATAAATCTTTCCGAACTTTGACCCGCGATTCTGTTGCTGATGTCTGAGATGCTTGTTGACTGATTCATTCTTGCTGTTATAGCGAGCTGTACAATATAGTCAGAGGAGCTTGCTACAATATTTAAATGGCAAGTCATAACTCCAAAATAGCGGCAACTAAGGAGATGTTTATATCGGTCCATCATAAGGGGGAGTTTCTTTCGCCTTTGTATTTGTAGGATTCTAACAATTGAAACATGCTCTCTTTCTAGTTGGGATCCCCGAGCAGTGTCCACTGGGACATGGCCCCACCGAAAATTCAGTCTGGGAGTGGGTTCAATCCAGAACAGCAGACTAATAACAAGCCTAACAGCAGACTCATAACAGGCCTAACAGCATACTCATCACAGAAAACCATGATGCAGGCTTCAGTAAAACTATAAGGCCAGGGTTCGCATAGTGGAAGCTGATTATAACAAGGGCCAGTTTCTCTCTACCAGGATATGCCCTCTGACTCGCCATGAAGCATTGTACATTCCGGCTGCATGCAAGACTGAGCGGGTAGATCTTAAAACAAGCAAGATAAACACATTTTGACCAACCATCAAAATCAATGACTCATATTCACAATGAAGTACCTGATACGTCTACAGGTGCTATGTAGTCTCACCGTTTGTCCAACCTAGATTACTCGATCAGATTCCTTGGCAGAAACGCTTATACCAGCTCCTGACGCTATCTGCACCAGATGGTAATTATGAGCGTCTATGGTCATCTCTTTACATGAGAACTGTAGCATATCAAGACTCCACTGTCTCGCCGAATTATACAAGTGAACCAGTGATGAAGCGAAACTTCGGTAGCTGCGCTCTGAATTATGCCCATATTGTCTCTTTAAAGTAGTCTAGAGTCTGTGAACTCTTCCAAATTATTTACTAGTGCATTGAGAATATAACAAAAGGAATTTAAAACTCAAAAGCCTTGCTATGCAGGTTTCTCAGATGGGCAGTCTAATTTTAAATCTTATCGCGGGAAGGGGTCCAAAATCTAGCGGCACTCATGAGTGTGTTATGTGATTTGACTTCAGGTGACTGTGACCCCCAACTTCCCAAGTCTATCCACTCAATCTTGTAGTGCAATGCTTTACGATGAACTCCATTAAACTCTGTCATGAGTTGGTCCTGGGCAATCCAATACTATAAACATAAGATCCTCTCGTGCTTCTCTGCCAGCTTTCCAGATAACCCAACACTGAAAATTGAGGTGTATTTCTGTTGCTATGCCCCATTCTTTTACCAGTCCACAAACACCAGAGCCGTTCAGGGAAGAAGGACTCTGTTAAAAGCCCTCACGACTTATTCCCAAACAAGATGACATGATTCATGTGATGTGTGTATGTGACAAAGTCATCAAATGAGTAAGCATTACTTTTTGACCGACCTTGGTTAAGCCGTCTATTCTGTTTATCCCACATGATATAATGAGGTGTGATAGCCAGTTTTGGTTGGTAACAGCCGACATACACTGATAACTGCCTGTCATTGTATTATTGATGCTGACTGAAGCATCTGTCAAGTATTACCTTCCGTTAATAGAAATAAGGCAGCAGTCTGTTGAAATGTGTTCAATCAGTTTCCATGGTAACCACTTAACAAAGTATAAGAACTTGATAGAACAGTTTGTCGCCATACAAAAGCTGGGGTTTGGCTAGTAAACACGTGTAAGTTATTGTGCATTATATGTATACAATTATACTAGGTTGTTAAGGTCTCTGGAAGATCAGATAAAATCTAATTGAATAAAAATCAGTAAATGAAGGATTTTTAAATAGCGTGTATTATCCACATTGAAAAAATGACAAATTATGTTTCCTTTTATCTAGATTTAGACAAGATCTTAGGACAAAGTGATATCCCACCATGGATTAGCACAAAAAAACAATCAAAACCGCTGATCTTTAGCAAATTACCTTTTTTGACTCTGAATTTTTTGACAAGTTTTGACATTAGGTTTCACTGAAAAGACTCTCTAGAACAGCTATGCCTAAACTTTTTTTAAGTGAACCAAAATTCTAGAGAGGCACGAATTTGAGTCAGGAAACCATTCTTCTCAACTCAGTTTGGATTATTGTAGCAAAACATAAAATTTTTCAGTCAAGAAGTTTTAGGCAGATATGTTGGGAAAGGCCGAAAATACTTTTGTTTTCAGCGGAAAAATTACCAAAATAATTCAATCAGTTGTCTCTGTGTCGGAAGATATTGAAAGAGCAGTTTGTTGAGTACACTGGGAACACCAATTTTGGCCCAAAGAACCGTATGCAGCCCCAAGCCACGGGTTGGGCACACCCGCGCTGGGGTCTAAACCCTCTAGATGATGTGTAAGGCTTGTTGTGTAAACTTCGTTGACCGTTGTAGGCCATCGCCATGTTGTTCCTCGTCATACTGCTATGTACAGCGCCTCGGGTGCAGGGTTACCCATCAGGCGCTGGAAGTGGCGCGTGCTTTAGTGAGCTCCAACCTGGACATTCTGACATTCCATCTCAGACCATCTCTACCTCTCCCTACAGCATCAACTCAGGAGTCGGAATTTACAAAGCAGGGGACAACATCTCAGGTGAGAGCCACTGTGATAGCGTTCATAGGCAGATCATATGGGATAAAGTGATGGCTGTGTCTGTATCTGTTGAATTACAGTGATAGTTGGACTGTGGCTAATTGTAACATCATTACAGGTGTGAATTATGTCATTTCATCACAACAATGGTTAGCCTGTTCACTTGGTTCCTTCCTAACTTCCTTACTAAGATTTCTCATCTCTCTATTTGCTCTCAAACTTAGTTACCTTTTTATTTACACTTTTTTGTACCTACTTTGGTCTGTGATTCCCCTGAGAGTAAAGGCCATCGGCAGCATCATGCCACTTTTCTATACCCAGAGTCAGGCACCCAGTCTCTCTCCAGATCATTTCGCATCACTCTTTCCGTCATTCTACATTCGCAGCCGAATTCACAATGCACTGCGCTCAAGCGAGATCCACATTTTCAACACAGAAAACAACAATAATTATTGACTGAAAAATCGTAAAATGCATCTTGACACTGGCACAGAACACCTTTCAGTTAGAGCAACCACTATTCAGAGAAAGCTTATCTTAATGTAATGGGCACTTGTCACCGATCAACCAATGCCAAGGACATAATGGTTCGGTTGAGAGAGAAGTGGTGCGACAGTGGGTGGCGTGTTTGGCTTTGACCAGGCGACCCAGGCTCGATTTCATGTTTGTGCATCACTATACACTTTCTCCCTCGTCATATTCATATTGCGAAGTTAAATAAAGGAGGCCCACACATATAGAGTAGCAAATCCATGGGCTAACTATGAACCATTTTGAAAACAAGCCATTGGCTTAATGATACCATTAGTAAAACAATATATCATCTCAGCTGCCTTAGAGCCACTGCTGTTTGTTGTATTGGTTGTAGTTACTCTGGAAGCCGCTGGTTCAGCTTTATTTTCTGGTTTTTACGTCGGAGCTTATTGCGTTGATGACATCAAGTTTGAGAACCCCAAAGGCAAGATGGTAGCTGTTGGTGACACCATCACTCCACCAGACTTTGTTCAGCCAAGATGCGGAAACACCGAACATTTCGTAAGTGTCCTCGGAAACTTGAGAGATATGTTAGAAAATGCCTAGAAGGCATTTTTAAATGTGCAATCTATTTAAATTTACCGGGTACTGTATGTCAACTTTAGACAAGCATAAGGAAGCATGACAACATAAAATATAATACAGAAGAACATTATATTATATAATATCGTATAATACAACATAACATAAAATAAAAATATGGTATAAAATAAAACAACATATGATATGAGATAATATAATATAATAGTATATAACATAATATGATTTAATATAATGATACATCATATAATATAATTTATATGGTAAAATTTATTATACTACAATAGAATATAACACAAAACGCAAAAATTTATTTACGTATATTGTATAATGTTCGTTGCTTTATCCATATCCTGGTACACTGTTTTAGGGTGCAACGCATACCTGGACTTTCAACCAAAATAAACAATCTGTGGTGAATCTCTTCTGGAATTCACCAGAGGGTCATGGATGCGATGTCGTATTTGTGTGAGTATCCGCAGTCAGCAACAGAAGAATGATCCCACCCATGAAATATTAACATTGGTAAAAAAAATTGATGTTAGGTCTTACATTTAATTCTCAGTCATGCGGTGCATTGCACCGCTAGAACAGAGCCAGAAAGTTAATTTACATTGGTGGTTGAGCTCACTGGCTTAATTAGTTTTGGTCTTTCAAAGTGATCATGGGAATAGAGCCTTCAGTTGGTGAACAACAGTACCCCAATTTTACACTTTAGATTTTCAACTTCAAATTTGCTAGGAACCATTATATGATTTAATTTAGATGACTTAAGACAGCATAAATGAGAATTCATTCGCTTAGTAGTGGTACGTTGAGCATCACATCCCTTTTTATATATAAGGCCCCATGCAAGCTGTATGTTCAACTGTGACTTGGTTTAATGGCAAATCACAACTTTAACACGCAGGATTTAAGACAATCAAGTAACTGCGGATATGTCCAGTAAAATTGAGGTTGCCATCTATATTTCTTTGATAAGTTTCAGGAAGACTTGTATCTTTTTCGTTTTCATTGTTTTACACACACATTTTAGCTCTCCTGTTGAGAGAACCATCTAAGCCAGAGGGTTCGTTGTGGAGCAGTAGGAGTTGGTCAATTTGTGACGAGTCCGTATTTACAGCGGGAACCTGGCACAAATAGGACTTGAACCCAAGATTTCTAGCCATCGAGCTATCCCCGTGATGCCAGTTGGTGTTGATTTATCGAACGCGGCATATGCCGGTTTCAAACGGCCGTGCTTTTGACCCGGCCTCACATCAACGGCTCGGTGGAAGCGCGGAGCCTTTGATGTTAGGCCGAACCAAAAGCGTGGCTGGCCCGGGCCAAAGGCCGGCCGTCTGAAACCAGCAATACACTGGAGCATTGTAATCTTGTGGTCTCTTTTGTAGTATGACCGCTGTACAACAGTATAATACATTCTGGGCAAGAGTTAAGACTGCGCCGATCAGATACAGTACTGGCCACTGCTAGAGAGGCTTGGAGTAATTAGATATGGATGGAAAGAGGGCCGCATATAAACTCACCTGACTGGATATCGTTTAATATTATTATCATAATAAATAGAGAGCAATACATATTAATAGAAAACAAGGCTCGGGAAACGTAGAAAATAAAACATATCTGTATAAAGCATAATTTGTTATAAACAGTTAAATTGAATGTGCAGTGTTATTCTCAGATTGTCCTTGGGGATTCACAGCTGACGCGATCATTGACCGCGATGAGTTGCTCTTTGAGCATTTACTGACCATCGGCGGGTGAGTTGGGGAACGCCGGTTTCCTCTCTCTAGGGGGCGGAGACATTGGGCTAACGCTTGGCATCCTTCGAGGTAGAGGAGGAGGAGGAGGAGTTTGGCGCGAGGTACGTGGTGTTACAGTTTGGCTGCGAACAGGACGTCGTTGGGGTGGTGTCTGCGCCTGGTCAGGTGGGGGAGGTAGAGGGCGTCCTTTCATCGGGTTCGACGAATCGGGAGTAGTTGGTCGGTCGGATGATGATGATATGGAGAAGGATCGTGTTTTTTTTGGAGGCAGGGTCGGTGTGCACACGCTAGGTTCTAATGATGGATTATCATCTCGAGTCAGCGTTCCATTTTTCCCATCATCAGAGTCGGATGATGGTGTCTGGCCAAACTCTGGAGTCTGTAAGAGACAATGAGTGAAAATGCATCCCAATCATTAAAATTTCAGGGCACATATTTACCCTTTGGCCAGCGTACCTATTTTAGGATACAATAATTTTATTTTAATGAGGTAGATAATATTAATGTGACAGAGCCTTGTTCGTAAAACCGTCCACAAAACAAATTATACGAGACATCACAAAATTGTAGGTTAGAATGATAGATGGAAACATTGCGATTCGGTATGAGGATCAGAGAAGCTAATAAATCAATTGAAATTATCTGCAGTTTTACGGAATATCAAAATATTATGTAAGAGAAGAGTCAAATGTTTCTTGGTGTACCAGACTCGTGTGCAACTGTAGTTCTTGGCGGAGAGTAAATTTTGTGATGATATTATAAGCAGCAAGATAAGCTCGGTTATGACCACTTTGAATGCGCAGTGTCTGGTATTTAAAGCCTTAGCATGGTCTGGTTGTATGACGTGCTCTCGAGACCGTGCGACACAGTGGAGCTGGCACCAAGTCAATGGGTTAAGGATCTACTGACCACAATGTTTGCATTTTCCATATAATACAACAGCGATAGTGTGGTA
>Ga0224501_10004396_pt1 | contig 11121 bp, 14 predicted proteins | sample SF_Oct11_sed_USG_4_FD_169105 | JGI IMG/M metagenome (GOLD analysis project Ga0224501, IMG submission 169105) | Sediment microbial communities from San Francisco Bay, California, United States - SF_Oct11_sed_USGS_8_1 | ecosystem: Environmental > Aquatic > Marine > Sediment | place: USA...
TAAGACCGTACAGATTCCGTGTGATAATGTTACCTGTCTATGTGAGGATAATGAGTCTGGTCTCTGTGATATGTAAGTAGTTTAATCATTTTAGTACAGATAACTGCTATCTCCCTATAACCCTCTATTCGGAGAACAACCATCTTCAGTCTGAATATAAAATTCTTTAGAAACATTGTATCAATAGAGCAGGTCTTTTTTCAAAGGAAATATTTTTACGAGGACAGGTCCATTGATTACACAAAAAAGCGGGCATGTTTCGGTGCATTGTATCTACTGGTTTTCTCAAATTGGCTAGCACTTTTCTTGTTTTGTGTCATATATAATCTGCATGTAAGTAAATATAATGAGTACCAGTTGTGCGTTGGTATCAGTAGTGTGCCAATTATCTAACTGTCACTGTCTATCAGAACCCTGGAGTTATGCTCTTCTAGGAGGATAACTCTATTATCAGAACTGTCTGTGTTAAACAATCCACAGGTAGAGATGAAGAGAAGTTCATTATCATCTAATCCGTGGTGGTAAATAGTTGTAGTTTTTCTGTATAATTTTTATGGTGTATGTATAACTGCCACACAGAGCGCTAAACACACCATGATAAACATTGAGGTTCATTTAAGTTAAACAGGGGGAAGTTTAAAGCGTTACTGACGGGTTACTGGGTATAAAATCAAAATGAACTAGATTTAAAAAATGAAGAATGAACAAAAAATCTGAGATTTTGATATCCATGGAGATTGGAAACTGCTGCCTTAATGGGCCAATCTCACTGTATAGTGGCTGTAGTAGGTGAGTTGAGTTTTACCCCAAGTAGAAAACTCTAATGAGGGTATGTGACATATGAAGGACTGGTCTGCCTGAGTTTAAGTGATGTTAATTTGTGTGTGTATGAGAAACTATGGGAGAGTTCAAATGCTTTTTAGTCTAAAAAGTGAGGTTGTCCGTATGTGTCAGCGTAAACTCCACGGTAAATAATATAGTAATGAGTGGCACATTGGTTTTCTGTGTTATATTTTAGTGTAAAGCCGGTGAAGTGTATAAACGCTGATGTTTGCACCGACACTGGCTGTGGGTGCAGCCCCTGCTGGTCCGGTGAGACGTGTGAAGATCCAGTTAACCCCAACCCTCCGGTGTTCGATGGCAACACCGTAGAAGCATTCTTTGAGGCAACTGATGGTATCATGGCAAAGGTGTTTGAGGTGTCAGATGAAGATGAAAAAATCTGCAATCCACATGAGTCGTTTTGCGAGTGCGCGGTGATTCGTTATAAACTTGCTGACGACTTCGGTGGCCTGTTTGAAATCAACAAAGAGACGGGTGAGATTAGCTTCAGGCCAAAAAATAAGAAGCTGGAGGAGTTGTACGAGCTCAATGTACTGGCCTATAACCCGATGGGGAAAGAGTCAACAACAGCAGACCTAAAACTCACCGCTAAGATTATAGACAGTATCACCGCTGACGAGACAAGTGAAGGAAAGGATCCGGTAAGTTTTATCCTATCACTCAGAGGTGATAACTCAGAGAACATGAATAGGGAGGCGGAGAAAAGAATCAAAGCCTCCTTATTGGCTGATTGTGGCGTGAGTGGCTCGCTCTTCTGTATAATGATTCCATCTCCGATCTGGGGGAGGTCTGGCGATGTACTCGAGCCATGATAGCATGGACTATCTGGATGTTGTAGGATGGGACAGTTTTCTCCTCCCTCAAGAAAATCGGGAAGGCTTTCAAAAGTCTGATTCCGACAAAGACTCCCAAAAAAGACGACGAAGCTGAAGCTGAAGATGAAAAAGAGAGCAGGTGAGGGCAGTCGACTATCTTGTCTTCTACCTAGATCTATTGCTGCGTAGTATAACATATCTGATATTACCTGTAGTAAATGAACTGCTCCGTTACGCAGAATAGCCTCATCTATAAACATGCCAGAACCCGTATTCCACAAAGGTATTTATAAATTTAATTTGTTTCGGCCTATCTGGAATGAATCATTGACAGGCGTGTCAGACACAGACGATTTACCACTATTTGACCATTCAGGTTTGGGAGCTTAAAATTTGCTGATGAAGAAGGCCAGGTCTGGGAAACCAGCTGGGATGGGATCTGCTTATTTAAATAACCCCAGCTGCCATCTTAGATTGACTATGGGTACATTCATCTGGAATTCCTCTTTGTGGGTCCATTATTTCTGTCTTCTGATCCTTTCATTGATTACCTATATCCCTGTCATTGTATTCGCGAAAACTACTGGCGGAGTGGTCGATAACAATCTATTATGCTCCTTCTCAACAGAACAACTGGTGACGATGAGACACCGAGCGAAGAGATGGAGACCGTAAAAGAGGTGAAGTCAATGATCCCAGAACCAGAACCGACAATCAAGTCAACAAGGAAGACACCACAAACCAAACCTGTACCAGGCTCCAGAGTAGTACCTAGTTATACCATTAAAGGCAACGACATTACCTACAACAAACCCAATCCTGATGAAGAGGCTCCACACCGCAGAGTCAGAAGAGGACTGGTCAGTACATATTCCCCTGTCACTTCTAGTAACTAGTGTCCCCTATCACAGAGTCAGAAGGAGACTGATCAGTGCATATTCCCCTGTCACTACTAGTAACTAGTACCCCTCTCATCACAGGGTCAGAAGAGGCCTGGTCAATGCATATACCCTGTCACTACTAGTATCTAGTGTCCCCTATCACAGAGTCAGAAGGAGACTGATCAGTGCACATTCCCCTGTCACTACTAGTAACTAGTACCCCCCTCATCAGAGTCAGAAGAGGCCTGGTCAATGCATATACCCTGTCACTACTAGTATCTAGTGTCCCCTATCACAGAGTCAGACGGAGACTGATCAGCGCATATTCCCCTGTCACTACTAGTAACTAGTACCCCCCTCATCACAGAGTCTGAAGAGTCCCGGTCAGTGCATATTCTCGTGTTGTTTCAGCTGGGAGATGGTATTCCTGATGAATTTGAGTTCACCCTGGAGGCCCTGGCTCCCTATACCACTGAACCAGCTGAATACACCATTGGAGATGTGATTCCTTACAGACTTATTATTCATGCTAACAATGTGGAAACAACTGTAAAGGTAAGAGTAACATGGTAATCCTCCCAGGGCTCTCTACTGGTGTTTTTACCATCCGACTGCTGTCTCTATTCCCTGGTGTTCCGTGTTACATGCACATCTCACAAAACACTGAAGCAGCCTTGCTTTACTTCAATTCCCTGGACACACGGCCTTAAGTGACCATTAAGTACTTGGTGCTATTGCAAAAGCTGCGACTAAAGGTTAGTTGCCATTGAGGTCGCAAGGCTTTCAAAGGTTTGCAGCAAGTTGGGGTTGCAACCCCTTGCCAATTTTTGCCACTGCGATGCTGGGGTTTCCATTCGGGTCGCAATTGTCTCCACTGCGAATCTCGCTTGTTGCGGAGGTAGGGAAAGTGGGCACTTCTAGTACCTACTAGCATTTCTAGAGGATTCCGTGATTGTTTTATTTTTCTCTGACAATTTATCAAAGATTTCTGATCATGCCTGCTATCAACAACCGTGTAAAACTGATTTCACTCATCAACCCAGTGGCTCCAGAGCCATTGGGTCGATATTCCTTAAGCATAGTTGAAATGCATCTTGGGATAGTTTTAAGGTGCTTGGTCACCATTTTCAGAGAACCAAAGGTTCTTTTAGCAATGACTCTCGTTACATTGTTTTTAATTGTCGTGTTTTTAACTCTGGGTAACTACTGTCATATATTACTCGAAACTCATGCACCATCTCAATAAACTTCCCTTCATCTATGGCATTAAACTTCTCCAGGTGCAGCACCCATGAATCTTCATCTCCGACTGCCATTTTTGCATGACACACTTTGCTACCTCTCACATAAAAGAGTAAGACCAAAAATATACCCCCAAAACAAGGAACATTGCGAACCTGCGTTTTTTGTTTTCATACCTTGCAACAACCTCAAGAATTTCGTGGGTGTTCGTAAAGTTGAACATGTGCGACTTGACTGGGAATCTCGCAGACCCTCCCAGAACGTCGCAGAATGAGTCTCAACCATGTTTCCATATCAATACGCATCGCAGACGCAAGCCTGTTGCGAAGCTTGCGAGCCTTGCGACCTGCTATGGAAACTAACGTTTACATGCAGCTTCTTTGTATTATTGACCTTTGCTTGCAGCGCCAATGTGATGAAATCAGTTTGTCAAGCTGGTCAGACTTTTCCATGATTTTCACATTTCCATTTCATCAAATCCCAAGTCTGCCATCGCTGGTTGGAATTCTCCGAAAATGGTGCCAATGACTTACCTTCCACGGCCATTAGTTTTTCCGATGTGTGGACATTGGAAACTGCAGGCTACAGAATTTATAAAGAATCATTATAGTAGCAGTAAATAGCTTTCTCCTCTATCCTTGCAGGTTGAAATCTTTTCTGAGCTGGACTCTGGAGCTTTCTTCATGCTCTCCAATGTCAGATATGGAAGCATTGGAGTTAACTTTGACAACTTTGAAGGAATAGAGAATTCTACCATCAGCAGTCTTCGATACAATTCTGTCTTCAACGATGGAAGGGTACGGGACCCTGCTCTTTGTTTTGATAATAATAAATGTTCATTCTCCATGCAGGCTCGAAAAGGAACACAGTTCTTCGTATAAGGAAGGCGGACTTGGGCGTGAATTGGTTTAAAGTGAGGAAGAGTTGTGCAAGCATCAGCGTCACTAGCTTACCAGGGGTGGGCCCAAGTGGCCTTGAATCAACAGCAAGACATGGGTCTAGACAATTGAATGTCAATTTCCGGTGTGCTTCAGTCTCTGTCTGGGTAGTCAGTGCTGTTTGGGCAAAGAAACTTGTGGTTAGCGCCTATCACTTTGTTAAATTTGGGAATTGAGAATCTAAAAAATTATGATTTTTCTTTGCAGTGGGACTATGCTCGTATGACGATTGGACCCATCCTGAACAGCGCCACTGAGCCCACTGATCCAGTCTCCAGTCAGATAGAGATTCTGTTTGAAGCGCAGGGATTAAACCACGGAGCCGTAGAAGTTGACTCGGTTCACGCCATAAGTGTTGGTGTGACTTACTCGTCAGAATCGATGGTGACTGTCGCCCAAGACTTACTGACCTACAAAGACTTCACACCAGCTGTGGTAAGCTCCATAAAGCTGTTGTGATGTATGTCAAGCTGCAGAAAAAAAATCGCCGATACAATGAGTTTTGGTTTCGTGTCCTCATTCATAGTACAGTTCAGTTGTTATATCGTGCAGACGGCTGTGGATGCGACTTTCTCTGTGATTGGTCCTGATTCACTAATGGTGGGAACTACAGGAGTCTGGACTATCACAACAGTCATTCCTGATCTCGTCAGCATGCTGTCTCTGGACGTTCTCTCTCCAATCTCCCAGCCAGGAGTGCTGGCGATTGATGCAATCTCTATTGGTAGCGTGGGTAAGTAACGGGTCTATTAAAGCCCCCAGCCGGCACAGCCCTGCCCAAACACAGCCCTCTCCTAGATATAGCCCTAGCCAGAGACAGTCCTGCCCAGACACAGCCTTCTCCAAATATAGCCCGAACCAGAGACAATCCTGATCACGTACAGTCCTCTCCAGACAGTTTCCTCCAGATATACTCCTAACCAGAGACAGCCTGGTCACACACAGCCCTGTCCAGACAGGTATACTGTCCAGACACAGCCCTCCAGATTTAGCCCTAACCCGAAACAGCCTTAAACAGAGAAGCCCTAACCAGAGCCTCTGTTGGGTAGTTATCTAATAATAGACCTTGCACAGGAGAGGGCGACTTCTTAACGACTACTGTTTCGGGATTTGAGTTATCGTAGGGGTTTTGTAATAGGAGTCGTGAGTTGTTTTACCCCACTTCGAACATGAACAAGTCATCATAACGTCTTTCACTAAGCTTCTAGTGTTCTTGAGCAATAAACACAGTTGGATGGTAGATAAGATGATACAGATCATATGTGATCCACTGGAACTGTGAACTTAGGCAACAGATGACGCTAATTACAAGTCGTAGCAGCCAACGTGAAACGAACACCTTTCTCGTAAGATTTTGACGACTCACTACAAAGCAGAAGACTTTTTTGGTCATGTGACCCTAGAGCCCTCTTAATGGTAGTCGTTTCGGAATCGTTCTCTCATGCGCAAAGTCTTCATAATCTGCTGACTTCATATTACATTCTTATCTTTCTACCAGGTGCTAACTTCCGTTTCTCCCATCTTAACACTGACATGGGAACCAACTTCTCTAAGTTAGCGTTTGAGAACTATGGAGACTACGCCAGATTTGAACTCGGAGAGATCCTCAACTCCGGTACGTGGATTAACTTTACTCGCAGTTTCGTATGTTCGCCCCGTGAGACATTTCACTCCTAACATTCCGAGTTTAATTCCCGTCATACTATTCAGGTTATTCTACCAATGATCCTAATAATGATGAAGTCTCTAACACCATAACTATGGAGGTAGCCATCACGGTACTGGATTCTCCTGATCTGAATATGACTGACCCATATAAAGTTACCTTCACAATCTGGAGGATGGATATGACTTCTCTGGAAATTCTCTGGTCTGCTCAGACTGCCCTCTCCGTCATCCCTCAAAACCTCGGTGGTTTGGTAAGTGGGCGGAGCCTTATCTATGTCCAACGGAAGGAATCGTATGACTCACCCTTGCTGCGTCTGGACTCTACATCTGCGATAATCTCTCTTGTGTTTGCAGGGAAGCTCTCCTGAGTTTGCTCTTTCCTCCAGCTCACCAGACGCTGTCGTTGGAGGAGACTTCGCCGTCCTTCTCAACGTGTCTGTTCCTGCAGACAGCACTGCTGAATACCAGGTTCGTTTCATCTTCCACTGCCAAGCGCTGAAGTTTGTTTTCATGAACTTGTGTTATTTTTTCGATTGCCTTATATTGTTCATTAATTACGCATACTCAGACTCTAATAGAGTCAATTCGTGGAAGTAAAATTGAAGTAATTTGATCGGGTGATGTTTTTACACAGGTTGAAGTGAGCATGCCCACAAACGATTCGTTAGCGATGATGGCTTTCACTGAGATGCGTCTATCCCGAGTTGGCCACAACCTGGCTCATCTGAAGGAGGGCTTGAGCCTGGGCGCTCTTACTACCACATCCACGGTGAGCCACAGAACAGCACAGACTGTATTCACTGGCGCATCAATTTCAATGTGACTTTTTTCTCAAAATCGAGTATAGCCCGGCTTGCTAAATTTTAACCCACAACGTCGCTTGGCCAAAGATAGGTTTTCATGTTTTGAGTCTAACTGTCTTTGATGAATTGAATTTTGTCGTTTCAGGATGGAACTAATGATGATTATGCACTCTGGAATTTGGGCATTATCACTAACACTGGCCAGAAAGATGGCTTTGACGACAACACTGTGCAGGTGAAGATAACATTAGAATGTTACAGCATTATACTAAGTTCGCCGAGGTCATACTTGCACTTCTCGTTATCTGTTACTAGTATTAGGGATGATAGTTAGTAGTACTGGATATCAGTTAATAGTTTGTTATTTACTATAGTCGGAAACGTTGAAAACGGCTGCGGGTTTTTTTGCTGCTGGTGGTCGAACCAATTAGTTTCTGCACCTCAAAGTTGTCTTAATCCGTTTTCCAATCTTTCACTTTGTGGTTTTTTCAGTATCCTGTAGTGTACACCACTACCATATGCCAAACTCGGTGGTACTAATCCCGGAGATAGGCAATTGCTGTGGGCAACTGTTCAATCAACCGAATAGTTGTAGAGCCCCTAATAACCAGGCCTCTAATGACAGTTACAAAAATTCATGCCTAATAACTGTTACCCACTCAATTCTTTCACAGACTCAATAAGCTATGAGTTTCTTTGTCCATAGACCTAAAGCCCTGGGTGGTCCCTGTGTCCCGCATTTGGCTGCTAGAACGAAAAGGTTTAACAGTAAGTGCCTATCTTCAGGCTAGTCCCACTGAGTTTGTCATCTGGGGAACCCATTGGTTTGACCACCAGCAGCAAAAGAACCACAACCGTTTCCAACTTTCTCGACTATAGTTCGTTTCCTTTCTGATTATATAATATTTTCTTGGATTGTCTTGTGTTTTATTCCAACTACCAATACTTAAGTATCAGATATGAATGCAAATCTGGAAGTTGCTCAATGGATTTGGGCCGAAGAAGCACAAAAGGGAAGGCAACTCAAAATAGCTCAATTGCGCGCTGGAACAATCAACCAGAATATGACACTAACACAATTGACACCAAGCAGATTATTTGGGCAGGCGTGATTTCTGACAACCACTATATAACTGTCTTGGACTACTAGAGAATAACTATGTCTATTAACAGACCCGTTTGCAGTTATGATGTAACTAAACTGCCCAATGGGCGGTTGTGAGTCGTTGTAATACTACCGTAGATTGAGATTCGAGGAACAGTACTAGCAGACATAACTAGTTACTACGCTGATGGTGACACAATCTATGTCTCAGTCGGCATGAAGCATGATACAGACTACTTCTGGGTTGGCATGATCGGGCTAACAGTCAGGCATTCAGCTGTGCACTACACTGGCAGTCAGGTAAGTGGCGCAGGGCATAATAAGGTTCAGAAACAACTGCTAGTGTTGCGGGAAGGAGGATCATCTCAAATACTACATGCCCACTGTTTAAACCCTGAGTTTAAACCGTTGTCATGCCAAGCCTCCCAGAGTTTCTCACATGATGCTAGCCTTGGGACTTCTGAGGATAAATAAATATATAGGTTGGCTGTTCATGGTAAATAGATGGCGAAAAACAATTAAAGGGGTTACGTCACGGTCGAGTGTAGACCCACTTTCGGAGTTGTCTTCCCCATTCTTAAAGGGAGCCAATTCCGCATTAATTGTGGCGATAGCGAGTGGTCTTTTTCCAAAAACGAATATCGGTCATTCGAATAACTATGGCCCGAATGGTCCAATTAGAAAGAAAATGGGATTAGTAACCTTATGATCTTTATTCCCTCATAACGTCGAGTAGAACTCAAAATTGACCGTAATATTGGAGAAAACTAAAGTTATAAGACGTGCTTTGCCGGTGTGCCCTAGCCCTAAATAGAGGCCCTTGCGTTCGGGCCTTCATCATTGTGCAAGAATGACACTAACGCTCGCTGACAGAGGTGACAAACTGCACTATGAAACCCTATTTCTATATCTTTGTTGAACATTTTCTCTATTCAGACTTGTGTAACTACAGGTCTAGTATACACCTGCAAGAGGATTTTCATAACATCAACGCATAAGCCGAGAAATCAATGCAAACACCAACAGCCCCACTTCTGTTGCGTCGCCGGTCTGAAAAGTGCGTTGCCGAGGGCTCTAAGTATGCACATTTGATAGGGCTCTATCTAAGCTTCCATAGGAGCTGGGTATTGGGTCCTTTTATTCATGGTAGGCTTCAGAATCTGAAAACAAGTGGAGACACTTTTGGCCATGACATAACCCCTTTAAAGCTACATTTAGAGTGCCACTGGCCGACCATTGGCTAATCGCTATTCGCCATTGGCTTCCATGTGTATCCGGTTTGAGACAATTGTCCAACCAAGTCTCGTGATGTGGTATCACGAGATCTCGAGAGATCACGAAAGGCACACCCAAAAGCGTATCCAGGTGATCATAATGATGTCAAACTCGGCTTTTGACTTTGAGTTCAGTTAAATTGCATAGATACTAGCTCGGCCAAGGGAATGGCAATAGAAACAGTGTATGTTATGGTTGGCATGCTGGAGATTGGAAATTACAACAAATAAGACACAAGGGAAGAACTGGAGATCGTTTAGGGAGAAATGAGATGGGCTCATCACCAGTTGTTAGCAAGAGGGCTGCTGTGTGTGTGCGCAGAATATCTTGTATGCTACAGTGAACAAACTGTGTTGCCCTGATTGGCGCAAACGAGCCGATCATTGGCCATTTGTCTTTTAAAACAAAGGTCTGATCATTGGCCTTTGCAAACGTCACCGATCGATTTGCGCCGATGATGCTTTTAGGGAGGTTCGTTGGAAAGGCCGACGCTAAATTTCCCACCAGCTCCGATAAAATCGGGCAAATAGTGCACCCTAAATGCAGCTCAAGAGTGATCACAGCCAGACCCTCATTTGGTTGGGATTTTAAGTCAAAGTGTTTAGAAACCAGTAGATACAAATTTTCTATGATAAGTCGCCATACTTTGTTACGGATACATAGTTTTACCGAAGCTCGTATGAACAACTTTATTTCATTTTTGTAGCTGCCCAAATTCACCTTTAAACCGGTGATGGGAAGTGATGCCACTCTCAGCTTCGATACGTTTGCAGTATATGATCTGGACATGTTTATACCAGCCGGTACATGGTTGGCCCCAGTTACCGTGAGTCATAGAATCAAATTCTTCTTGTTAATGTGCTACTAGCTGCCAGAAACCCGGATAGAATTTCTGAGGCCTCTTACCTGGATACCAGGGCTTTAGAGGCCCTATTACCTGTATATCAGGGCCTTAGAGATCCTCTTACCCAGATACGGAAACAAGGGCTTTAGAGATCCCCTTACGCAGTTACGGGCTTGGCTGGTTTACAAAGTTTTCAAAACTCTGTTTTTATTGAATACAGCAGCTGGAAACTCCTTATTGACTACCCGTCTGAAACTCCCGTATACGCAGTAATTTAGTCGTTGTAGCCATTGTAAATGTGGTCTGCTATTGTGTCCCCTAGCTGTTGTTGCGTTGCTTGTTGTACTCCTCGTACAAATTCATCATATTTCTTGTTCTATGCTTGACCCAATAAACTTTTGCTTGATGTGTGTGTGCGTGTGTGTGTGCGTGTGCGTGTGTGTGTTTTGTATGTATTATGGTCTATGCGCGTACTCCACAATAGATGGCTTTTCATTCACTATATCATTTGCGTTACTGCCTAAAACAGCCAAGAACGGGTCAAAAAATACCTAAATTTTTACTCATTGATTTTAGTTTGAGATGAGTGGAGCAGAGAATGATACACTGACAGGAAGTCCTCTACGAATTGTCAGTGCTCAGTTCCACCATGTAGGAAGTGCTCTCGGGTTTACCTATGGACCTGACAGTGCTGATAACTGGGATGG
>Ga0224501_10004397_pt1 | contig 11118 bp, 7 predicted proteins | sample SF_Oct11_sed_USG_4_FD_169105 | JGI IMG/M metagenome (GOLD analysis project Ga0224501, IMG submission 169105) | Sediment microbial communities from San Francisco Bay, California, United States - SF_Oct11_sed_USGS_8_1 | ecosystem: Environmental > Aquatic > Marine > Sediment | place: USA...
GGGCCGAGGTTAGTGCATGAGTTGGAAGGTTTTTTTCCATATTCTTGGGCCTTCTCTGGACACTTGCTAGACAGATGTAGTGCTTTTTATGCATTGGTAAACTGTTGGCTTGTTTTTGTGGACATTTGGAAAGTTGTGCTAGTCTGTTGCACTGCTCAAGAATAGTTTGGTAGCTTTGATTTATGGATTTTAGGGGCAGGGGCTTTCTAGTTAGATTCCGTGCTAACCGCCCTTGCATGGTGTCAGAGTAATAACCAGCTTTCATCACTCTGCAGTTATTGATCGTCTCGACTGTGGCAATATGTAAAATGATACTAAATGACATTTTGCCATTACGCCTCTTGATCGGAAAGTCATCAAGCTCTGAGACACTTGACAAGAGGCTTTGTGAATGAACACATCACCAGCCCAGTCGTTTATTCATTTCCTACTTCATTCAGCACGTTTGACGGTCGGTGATGGTCGAGAATACTTAAAAAATGATGAAGGACTATGACCAGCGCAATTTGCATCTCCAGTGGGCAGGTGGCTTTCTAAAAATAGCTCCTCAGGAGTATGAAAAATGATGCTTTAAAAGCCATTGCTCCATTATAGATTTTTTCCATGTACAGATCTCAAAATAAAAATGTTTTTCTTTTACGTGATTCTGTAAAATTCACCTGTCAGCCAACTAGTCATTGATTGGGTGCTAAGAAGAGAAATTGGTTGTAATAATTTTCTCTCCATAACTGCTTATACCAGCCTTCTGTTCCAACTCATTTTTAGTTACGGATTTTGTCTTTTTTAGTCACGCTTAGTGTAGCGTTGTGTAGCTTACTGTAACACGCCTCTCATCTGATAAATAATTCACCAATATAAATGAGTGGCCTTAGCCATCGATATGAATTCTATCATAGCTGCTCAGTAATGTCTTTCTTCTGATGTTCATTAAGCCGACACGGTTAGTAGGGAGATAAGTGGATTAAATCTCATTCACCGTTCCGCTGTCTATCATCTAGCACTCGCGCCTGGCAGTATCCCTGGTTTATCCCCTTGTCATGGGTAGCCTTTGGCTTTATGTTTATAGACCCAGGGCAGGATACCTTCACACATCTGCGCTTTCCCAGTAAAGCTGTGTTTATACTGGTAGGTGTGTTATAAACAAAGGCAGGCGGAAATTCCAGGTACTGTGCTTACTTGTTAAATCAAGAAATGAGAAAGAGTACGTCAGTGGATATACATACGTCTTATAGATAGGTATGGTTATTGGGTCTATTTGCTCTATTTTTAGACTTACTTTAGATTGAAAACATATGATTTTTAAATTGAGCTAAGAAATTGGTCCAATTCAGTCTTTGGTGTTGCACTTGCATAGTGGTGTGCTTTTTCTCAGTGGTAAGCACTTATCAGGCAACAGGAAAGTTTATCCTCCATCAACTGAAACTTTCTTTTGAGCGAAAGAAACCAAATGCTATAAGCCCGGAACTTTGAGATGCTTTGTCGTTTTGATGTCTTTTTCGGTCAGGGTCAGACCCCCAGGCAGTGAGGTATACTTGGCTCCCACGCCTGTATTCTAATGAGTTCTACCCAGTGTCTGTTCATCCCATTGCTGTAGGTACAGGCAGCCTTTCCATCTTTTTGAAATTGATTTGCCGCAATAAAATTGACCATATTCCCACGGGTGTTCCGCAGGCTTCATTCATAGCATGCACTTGTTCCTATGTTGCTATCAATGATGGCAATCATAAAAAATTACTGAGTCAGATTTGCTAGTTAGACGCCACTATGTCTAGCATTTGAGACTTTTGCTACTCATCAGGGTATAGTGTCACACTGAAGTCACAGCAGAGGTGGTAATGAACGAATGCCTGAGTTAGCAGTAAGTTAAGGTTTTTTCGCGTGAAACTACTGGGTTACTCTTCTTTTATGTTACTTTTGGTATGAAGCACCGCCAGCAGGTCAGTATCAATGCTCTATCTCATAGCAAGGCTTGTTTAATTGTTTGAAAACTGGGGTAATTACGGTTGGGAGCCCAGCCCTTTAGCACAGACCTCTCTCATTATCCCAATAAGTACAGTCACTATGCTAGGATAGACAAACTTCCGTCACATTTCCTAACTATTTAGTCAGAAAACCTCTCCGTGAGGTCTTATAAAACATCACAAACGAGCATTCAAGATGCATGGCTGTTATTTACCGACTGCTTCTTCGCTGTAAGGTATACAGTATAGGTATCCATTTCGAAGTTTGGTTTGACAGGGTACGTACTACTATAATCTGCTGGAAGGCTTGGGTCTCAGTTATGATGTGCGTGTGAACTGACTCATTGTCACCTTTATGCAGTCTGACTGAAGTCATTCTCGGCTCGTTTCCCATAGATTTTATATGTGTATGGCGGGAGTAAATCACATTCCCCATGACTATAAACTGTTTATAGGTTATTGGTGTGAATATAGTAATATTGGCTAATCGTACAGTGGGCACACCCAAGCCGAGTGTTCTGATTCACAGGGCCACAGAAAAGCATTCCCGTTGACATTTTATTACATATGTAGTTTTTATGATCAGACCAGTGTTGTTCCGATCCAGTTTGTCAAGTCGTCATTGCTCGCTGCCTCCTACAACTTGAAGGCTGTCATGGTAATTGAATGCTGCCGCGTTGATGAGATTCAATGCAATTAATCTGAGTGTTGATAGTGGAACCTATTTATATTTCCTCCAGTCAGTATGCACTGAAGTAGAGCTTGTACTAATAGCAAGGGCATACAGACAGGCATACCGCAGCGCTAGATTCTAATGGGTGAAAACGGTGAGTTTATACCAACTTCAATTCAAAGAAGTTTAGGATTTTGAATCAAACCGATGTGTGCTGTAAAGTTTACCCCTTGTTCTACAACCCTGTTATATATGGCATATAGTCAAAACGCGTGGAACTTTCACAGGACTGCCTCATGGTGTAAATATCTGTGTCCAAAACCCGCTTGCTGTGCGTGCCATGCGGCACTTGATTATAAACTTAGCCTCTTGTGAACTCCCGAATAGCCCATTTTCTTGATTGAAGCCAACCCAGCAATTTAGTTTATAAACTGCCACATATCACAACAGCCTGCCAGTCTACCTAGTACAGTTGATTGTTGAGTCTCATTAGTCAGAATATCTCCATACAGTCACAGTGAGTATATGTAGACAGAGGGTAGGGTATAACCATAGACACGTGTTAATATGGGTATCTTTTGTACATGTGACTCTTACATGTATAATGTAGTTATTACATGTGCATGTACTTGGAAATGTTGAGACTCATTGCCAAGACCCATCTTGTGACTACTCATAGAGGTACTTACCATTGCTGCATTCAGATCACAGAGTTACTTTTTAACTCTATAACTATGCTCAATAGGATATTTGTCAGAACTAGGGTGAAGTGTTAATAAATAACGACTGGGTAGTGGAAAGTCTCCTAACGACTCACTCTGCATGGGAACTTCTTTATCTGTCAATACTGTACTGAGCTGTATCCTCAGCATGTCTATAGCAGTAGTAGGGCCCATGGTGGCGGAAACATGTGTTTGTAGTCATTGGTTCGTAGGGGCCTTCCTCAGATTGTAAGGAGTGTATCTGAATTGACGTAGATACCAGCCAGGGCGTCAACCGGCGTGGTAGTACAAGAGCTACTTATAAAACAAAGGGGTGTGATTGGGTGCCACTATGTCCTAGAATCACTGGAATACCTTTCTTCAGTCAAAACTTAGGGGACAAGCTGTTACCACAGGATGCGTCATAACATGGGCCGGTGAATGGCATGCCATTATGATTGTATTCTGCCAAGTAGAATCTATGACTATGCCGTCTATGCGAGACCACTAAATGTACAGCATACGTACCTCCACTCACAGGGTTTAGTGACATAAAGTCACTATTGTTCTCCTACTACTCCTCTTAGGATTAGAAGGGAGAGGTGGATCGTGAAGTGATCTTGAACCTCATCCACTGGTTGGGACCTCGATGTTTTGCCGTGGTGATCGGAACCCACGCTAGCAATTTGGAGTGAGGTGCTTGCTAAAGGTCCGTGCGAAGAAAACAACCCGCCTGCAGTGGGACTCAAACTCACAATCCATAGACTGCAACACTGTGCTCCTCCCAATTGAGGTATCCCGAGGCCCCATAAAGTCGCTGCACAGATAGTACGGTTTGTTCCCATGGGGTTGATTGCTCATTGACTGATAGTCCTCAGTCTAGTGGATTGTAACAAACTGGGAAGGTTTATTAACTCTTCTAGTCATGGATCTAGTTTCCCCAACTAAAGGCTTAAGGTCTGCTCTCAACTGACAGAACCATAGTATTATCCTTCTAGAGTTATATAGTCATGGAGTTATAAAGCGGGCATACACACGCCAGGACATTGGCCTCCAACCTCTTGAACCATATCTTGCCTTTGATTCAAGGCCATCCCTGGTGGGCTAGTGAGGCTGATGCTTGTGCAACTCTCCCTCACTTTAAACCAATTCACACACAAGTCAGGCTGCCTCTAGAAGTACCTGGTCTTCTTTGAGCTCAAAGGATTAAGTCATATACAAATTATAAGGTAAATTACTATTGACCCACGCACAACACGATTTATTTCTCAATGACACGAAATCTTGCTTAACTGCTGACTCGCGCTGCTGCTTGTAAGATTTATTTCACAGCCTAACACTCGTGATTTTTGACAAGCCATACCATATGACAAATGACTGATTAGATTGACACCTAAACAGATGTAGTGAAGTTTCCTTTAATTTGTCAGTATAGCCGTCTGAGGAAGAGCTTGGTAAGGTATCGTTGTATGTATGTATCTTTGTGTAAAGTATGACAAATAAGGTTTGTTTATCTGCCGATGAGCACGGTATTGATAAAGTATAAATAATTAGATAGATACAGAGTTGGGGGAGGGGGAAAGAAGGATAAATCAAGTTTATCACAGTTAATTTTTAGTTTTCAGGGTATAACAATGTTTTCTTAAATAGGAATGGCGACTCTAGTTTCTCTGTCGAAAACTAAAAGCTAGCTGGGGTGGGCTAGAGCAGTATTCGAGAGTTTTGAAGCTGTTTCGGTTATATCGATGTTATAAACACTGGACGACTGCCCATAAGGCGCACTGTACGGCAGCACTGTATGGCAGCACTACTCTTCACACTGCCCTTTGGTCTCCCCACCCCATCTGGATTAGAATCGGCAGGTAATCTTTGCTCTTCATATAACCTGCTGGTGTTGATACGCTTCAAACCCTCATTATTCCGAACGACCCAATCTAATTAATCTCTAAAGCATTACCCATGTCTGCTATGCCAGCAACTTCCAGGTCTATCAGTAAATTACTTTCATACCAGCCTCTGCGAAAATCATCCAAAGGCCCCCTGGTGGGAGTATGGCCTTGGATTTATGCTGCTACACGATTTGAGCTCTCCAGTAGCCTTGCCGTTGATATTCCTCTGGTCTTTGACTCTAAACTATAATCAGAAAGCAATTATCTTCTATAGTTTTGCATAATACTGAGTCTGCTTTAATCTTACACTCTGTAGGATTGCAATTAGTCTAAATGGGATATTCACTTTACTAAAGTTTCTTGCCGAGGTTTGCACTAGTAATTATATGTCTCCCAGCCAGTCACCTTGGACTCCAATCATAGTTTCTTCAATTTGAATTGGTCACAAATGTCCATTGTGTAAAGAGTTGCTACAACAAAATGGCTGAGTCCTCCGACTAGCGAAATTGTCTCACACTGTTCACTCATGAGGTGCATTAGAAACTCAAATCTGCTGAAAATGCTATTTAGAAATGAAACGTCATACGAATTATGCTAAACAAAAGCAAATCATGCATAAAAATTCGGATGCGGAGAGATTGAGATCTACTAAGCATGTGTTTTCAGAGTGGAAGGTCAAATCAAAACAAATGATACATTAAAATTCAGACATATGAAGTTTGCAGCTTGATTACTGAAATGGGGAGATAGGTTTTCTTATTTTGTAGAAGGCTCATTAGGAGACATGCCTCGCAGACCTCGTTCCCCTAGTATGCCTACTATAAGCAAAACGAGACAGTATGATGTCTCCTCCTCCCCTCCGGGCTCACCCAAGGTAAGGCTAAATCATAGACATATAATGCATATATGCCATTTATATGTATACTGATACTACATATTACGAATACATGTGTATTGGTACTGGTGTACGCATTACACACAAAACTTTTACATATAGATGAGTCCATATATTGTGTGTGACGTTGATACGTATTTTGTGTCAATGTGTTTGGCCCTCTCACAGGTTGTCTTCCACCAAGCTCGATAACTAGACTGGATATTGGTTCTGTTCTGATTTTCCATTAGTAGACTGTCTGCGTGGGCCAATCGGTAGAAGTTGTTTTCATTGTCACTCAGTCGAAACCTCCTGATGATTCGGATGTAAGGAAAGAATATAAACCCGTATTGGGAACTTGCGAACTGAATTGTTACCATCAAACTCAACATGCCATCTCACTTTCACTATTTCGCCACCACTGTGGGGTCCTGACGTGATAGTGTTAGTGAAGGGATAGTGTTACATTGCGTACAAATTATGGCATTATCGAAGAGCCAGGGGTTTTGTTTAATCCCAGATATTATAGGGTCTCTTAACAGTATGGCTTTAATATGATGAGTGGCATGCTGTTGATGGGCTGTGTATACATTTTTGCCAGACACTTCAATCTCTCTTAAGATCTATTTTCGGCTTCTTGTTTATGTATTAGACGTACCATCCTGCCAGGTTGCTTTTGTGCATCCACCACTCAACTTGCTTCTCTAGGTGTTGCCCCCCCAAGTTCAGAGTTGGTCACTGTACTAAGGTTACAGGTATGAGATTTGTCAGTGCAAGTTGTCATTCCCCATTCTTCAACAGATATCCTTAGAGTGAAGCAGTGGCATATTGAACAGTGTACTGGGCTTTGAACCGGGGTCCCTGGTTCAATTCCAAGTTCAGATAAAAAAAACATTGTCTTTTGCAGCACCTTCCTCGGTTTCGGATCACGACATTAAATAAAAGAGGCCTAACCATAGAGTTACTTTCTTTATGGGACACACGGGTGTAAGCAGAAGGTCTCCTAATGACTCACCCGGGGAAGTGCTGAGGCAAATAGACTTCGTAGGCTAATTTCTGCACCACTGCTGAGAGCTGTTCGGTCCTGGAAACATGAAATTACTCTTTACAGATGTTCCTGGAAGTGCCCAGACAAGCTCGAAAGCAGACACGTTCCAAGTCGCTGGACATGTCGATGAGGAACCTGCTGATGATGAAAGCAGCGTCATTATTCAGTAAAAGTGCTGCTTCATCGCCTGCTCGCTCTGTCAGCCCGGTTAGCAGCGGAGCGTCGGATGAGCCGGGTGGGAGGACAACTGTCAAAAAGAAACACCGGCGACCCGAGCAAGGTAATGGCAACTGTTGGAATTGTTATAGTGACGCTTCACTCCTACTACTGATTTAAACCACTCAAGCACAACAACATTAATCGGCTTGCCTGTCGGTCGGGCGGGCAGGCGGTACGTAATCAGTCAGTGCCCCAGACCGTCGGTCAGTCAGTTAGTCAGTCAGAACAAAACGCTTGTGGAAGAGAGTTTGAACTCTGTTTTTACTTAGGTATTCCCTGTAGCTACTCGCTGATATCATGAATATGTGTCACGTTGTGTTATGACACAATGGCTTCCTCTGTGATGTCATCTCCTTGTGACATTTGGATGACATTTCTTCATCCTGGATCGTGATTGAGAATAAGCGTGCTATATCACCGCCTACAACGAATATCCCCCAAGCACTGCTGGGAGTAAATGTCATCAATCTACAAAGACCCTTACTATCTGGGTTGTCCTGACTCACAACAAACCATGTTATTTTTCCCACACCCTCTTTGCTTTCCTGCTCAGAGCTTTGCGCCATGCAATTGTGAACCTTGTTTTACCTAAAGTTTTGCAAACACTAGTCTCCTACTGCAATGAATGTTCATTCGGTCATTGCACTGTGTTTACTTTTTTCAATTGTAGATCATTCAATCTGTTGTCATTGCGAGCTGGTGGCCCAACAGAAAATGAGGCAGGCACTTCTCACCGACTCTGACCATTCGTGGAGTGATCTATCTGATAGCGATTATTCGGACGGATACGGAGATCTTAAATATAACTACAGCGATGATAACTGTAGTCAACTGGATGTGCACGCCCAAGGTACCCCTTGAGTCCTGCAAAGTCGACAAGATCATTCACATGATGTGCATGCTTTTCTAATGAGTCGCTTAGCTTTGATAGCAGATATGACCCTATGTGACCCTTTGATATATAAGGAAGACCTCACTACACTGAGCTCATCTGAAAATGCATGTGTATAGAGATGAGCAAGTATTTCATAGCCCCGAAATTTAAAATTTAGAATTATTATCAGACGAAACATTGAAGTGTGCACCCTGCAGTTAGAGATGGGAATGCAATGAATGGTAGACATGACAAACCTATAGGATAAAGGAACCAAAAATAGAAAAGTGTGGAACTTTTAAACCTCAGCACTTCCGAATTTTGGCAAACTGTGACTAACGCCGTTTCCTGGTGTTTCAGCATATTACTCAGCATCTGAAGCGTCGTCTCAGATTTCTCCAGATAGAGAGGGGTCTGTAGACACTCGGGAGGGCTCTGCTGACCCAAGAGAGGGCTCTATCAAGACCAGCGCTGCACTGATACTCAGCATATCAGCAAATGAGCCCTCAACTGATCACAATCCTCCCAAAGTGTTTTGCTTATCTGAGAGCCCACCTGATATTGAACTTGATCTTTTGTCCGGGCAGTCACAAGACACCAATAATGAAAATCCTCACCAATTACTAAAGGAAACTCCATCGATTGACAGCGAAAGGTCTATGGTCACCGCAGCTACCTCGGACTATCTCGGCTCAATAAGTCAACAATCTTCATTTGATTTGCCGGCTTGCGAGGCAGAAGAAACTCGGTTCCAGTACCCAGCCGATTCCTCGGCACACACATTCCGACTGCTAGATAATCATCTGTCCACATTCCCGGATTTCAATGGTGACGGTGAAAACACTCACATAAAAAGGCGTCAAAGCGTTGCGCCGGACTTATACAAGAATGTGGTGACGTTACATGTACCCACAACTCCTACAGGTTGCGATGTAGAAGATTCGGCTAACAATAATTGGCAGCGTCGTGCTTCTCTCGATGACACCTTGATGTCATTGTATAGGACATTCCATAAAATGCCAGAGAATGTAAAGTGAGTGTCGGTTTTGTCAGGTTGTTGGTTTGTTTGGAGTTTGGTTGGTTTCGTGTGTTGGTTGATGTTTCATTTCAAGGTGATCATCTCTCTTCTCCTCCTGCGCACATCCGACTCCTGACTAATTGACGCTTGCAGTTGCTGATTGTGTGACTAAAATGACTTTGCAGACACGCTGTTCAAACCGAGGAGGCAAATAAGAAAGCCAAAGCCGGCTCTCCTGAGTCCAAGCGCGCGGGTGCAAACCATTCCAACACACTGCCAATGAATGCCAGTCCAACTGAGCCAGACCCGTATGTAGCTACTGATTCCCTCCCTAATCTGTGCATGTGGGGGCGCTGTATGATCAATAGTATTGCTTTACCATGTCTGCTCTCTGTGCCTCGCCACCAACTCGCGTGGATCTGTAAGCTCTGGTATCCCTATAATTCCCCTTCCCTCCAGCACTAATGTTGTAAAATGTGTATTGTACGTTGTCGACCTAACTGACTCGCTCACTAACTTTTCCCAGCTCAGGAAATGAGTTTATCCACGAGTACAGGTATGGCAGGGCTTGCACTAACGACTGATCGGGGTTATTACATTATCCTAGTCATCCCCCCCACTCACGGCTCATCTCACATAGCCATTCATATGAACAGCTGTGTCCCGGGGGTGGTGTGCGCGCACAATTTAAGCTCTTATGTCTTAACTGGATTATCTACTCACTACAATCAAAACCATCGGCTCCCGCTGTGTGGTGCAATGATTAACACAGACTACTTGATTTCAAAAGTCTCTGTAAAACTGGTTTGCTCTATCAGAGATTCGTGGTGATTTCAGCCGACTCATCTGGTAAAGGGATGGCGACTTTAGTTTCTTTTCAAAAGGGATCAGTAAGTTGCTCTGGGTCTCTTTCGTTACCATCACATTGGTGCTAGTTGTTATTACGCACCAACCACATTTCCGTTTCATACCTTTTGTAACCCTTTCCACAGAAAAGCTATATACAACAGATATCATCTTGGCAACCAGTCTTGCGAAGGGGAGATTGAATCCAATGCTAGCAGACGATTGGAAGAATGCTCGCGAGTTGATTGGTCGGTAAGGATTGCATTTAGCGCTCTCACATTGAAACGCATGTGTTTTGGTTAGAAATCCGAGGTGTATTATTTTTAACACTACCCTTAGTCTTCCAACTAACTCGCATATGGCGGATCGAGAAAGGCTTCTGTCCCACGGAGAAGGTACTCATAGCTGCCTGAATATCAATCCCACTATTGCTTTCAGAGGAAGGGAATTTACAAAGGTTCCCCGAGAAGTTGCTCTACCACTGATCTGATCGGTACCGCAGTACTGAATCATACTCAGATAAATTACTGGGCTGTAAGTGCGGCTAATGATCTGTCTCCTCCTTTCTCGTGCCTCTGTTGTCGGAATGTTTTTGTTGTAATTGTTTCTGCATTGCATTCCCTCCATTTGGTTCCTCGCATGATCATTGAACCTCCGATATTCACCTCGCATACAAATCATGTGACCCGCTGTCTGCAGCAGTCCATTATCGAATGTCTGTCACCCAGTGACATGAGTCACCATACGCATCATTGCATTGATATAGACTCCTTCGCTAGCATGTCTGTTTTCATTTCTGGCTGCTCTTATCTACTATAGTTGCCTGGCTCTGTTTGTAACCTAATTGTTCTCTGATTATATTTATTTCTAAACTTTCTTTGCTGATAAATGTTAGCTCTGGTTGATGATCCGACTGCCCTCCAGGTTCGTGAGTCCCAGGTTTCAGTTTCTCTCTCTCTCCTCTCTCTCCTCTCTCTCCTCTCTCCCCTCTCCCTCTTCCTTCCTCCTCATTCTC
>Ga0224501_10004398_pt1 | contig 11118 bp, 6 predicted proteins | sample SF_Oct11_sed_USG_4_FD_169105 | JGI IMG/M metagenome (GOLD analysis project Ga0224501, IMG submission 169105) | Sediment microbial communities from San Francisco Bay, California, United States - SF_Oct11_sed_USGS_8_1 | ecosystem: Environmental > Aquatic > Marine > Sediment | place: USA...
ACCTGTTCACTTGGCTCCAAAACACTTACTCCATGTACGGATGCAGGGATTGGTGGGATTATATCACGAGTTGTCTTCTCTTTATGTTTAAGAATAAACAACTCTGACTCAGTGTCTGCTCAGTTCATGGAGATGTCGCCCTTTCAGTATTCAGAACTCCTTGAGACTCTCCACAGGGTCTGCCTTCTACTGCGGACTGATTTCACATCAATATATTCGCATTGATGGTTGTCTACAACGGTCGCCAACACCGGGGGGAATAGTGGGTTATTGGGTAATGGGGACCAGGTGACCCAGATCCGATTCCACGTTTGCGCGCCGCTTTATCCTTTGTACATCATCGGGTTCGGATCCCAATGTTAAATAAAGTAGGCCCATCCATAGAGTACCAACTCTAGGGGGCAAACCACGGGCCATCCTGACTTAGTGATGCCTTCCATGTAAATTGTAAAACATAATCTTATTTTATCTCAGACTGGCCATCTGACCGATGATTATTTCTCTGTAGGAAGAGTGCGCCATATGCCTGGATAGTATGGTCATTATACACAGAGTAACGCGCCTTCCCTGCGGACATGTCTACCATGCAGGCTGTATAAAAATGTGGTCCGAATACGGTGACGTTAAATGCCCTCTGTGTAGAGCCCCATTTGATTTAGGTCTCTAAACTCGCTCAATGTCGATCGTCGATCGTCTTTTTGTGACTGTCTCTGATGAATCAACTTTGGTTTATCAAGCATTTTTCAGGATGCAGAGTTGGTGCACCAACTCTGCATCCTGAAAAATGCTTGAAAAACCAAAGTTGCATGCAACCATTAATTATATATATATATATATATATGTATGTATATATTTCAATTATAAATCATTCAACAGAATAAAGGCCTTTCATACAAAAATTTGTTACGTCACATAAAGTGGATTTTACACGAGTGGCATACGCTTGGCTGCCGCTTAAAACCACTCAAAATGGTCGTCGAGTGGGCTTCAACTTCCGCTGATCCAGTGGCAGAACTCCGATCCTGCAGGCGCTATTTTTTCAGCATCAGGCAAGTGGCGACCAATGACAACGCAGACTCAGACCAAGTTGGCTGTTGACCTAAACACCGTACAAGGAAATCTATCCAAAATAAGTCAGATTGATGCTCTGATTGGTCACTCGCCTGTGTCGCTTTGAAAAATAGTGCATACAGCATCGGCACTCGGCTGTGGGATTAGAGACTTACTTGTGCGGCGCAGACAGTGGTGCCTCTGGTGTCAACACCCGTGTGACGCCGCTTTCTTTGCCGCTCACCGCTGCTGCCCCGCAACAGTGTAAAAATGCTGTAAAGTGTATCATGAACTATTCAGCTTTGGAGTTTGATTAAGGTTATTTAGGGGAATTGCTACATTAACCGGCAAGGGAGGACAACTCCGTGTAACAAGCTCCAAATCCCTCGTTTTTAAGATGGAGTTAACCTCCCTTTTTCTAAGATTTCTACCTGATTTCATCAAAACGCCATTCCTAGTGTGAGCTAGGCCGTGGGACATTGTGTCATCATTAACAGGGCAGACCGATCGTCCTCCAGGTAAGCGGGCTTCAGACGATTGATGGATACCCATTTGGTGCGGCTGGTCATGTCAAGGCGAAATGTCGGCCCTCTCATGGATGACGTAAGCGCCACAGTAAGGCCTTGTGAGCAGCGGTCTGTGGGTATCGTTCCCTACAAAAACATGCGTGCATGTTCGAAGCGTCTTGGGTGTCCGTGCAGGATGGTTATTGTGCGTCTGGACCACGGGGCGGTACTTCCCGAGAATACGTCAGAGGTCGGCAAGTTTGCGGGCGGCGCTGGCGTCGTTTGCCTCAGGGCATGATGGAAGGATTTCTGCTGTAACAGCGATAATCTCGCTGAAGAGCATCTCCGCACGCGAAATGTTGAGCCCTTCTTTTGGAGTTGTTCGTGCGCTGAGGAGGACTCATGGCAGCTGGACTTTCCAATCAGGTGCAGTGGGCCATCAGGGCGGCTTTCAATGTCCGACAGGACCATTCGGCCATACCATTTGTGGGGGGGTTGTAGGCAGTGGTGTAGTGTACCGTGGTTCTCATACGCTGCCCATAGCTGCGAGGTGAAAGCCGGGCCTCGATCCGAGGTGATGTCGTCTAGGACGTCGAAGCGGGCGATCCTGCCATTGAGTAGAGCCTCGGCGCAGTTTGGGTGGTGGCTCCAGTCATGGGTATCGCTTCCGGCCATCTTGTCGATCTTTCTGTTGATGTGAAAAGATACTGGTGGTCATCCAATGATAGTAGGGGGCCAACAACGTCAATGTAGAGGTGCCCAAAACGAGGCCGTGGTTGAGGGAATTGGCCGATGCCAGATTCCGTGTGCCCATTTATCTTGCTGGGTTGACAGAAAAACCAGTTTTTGGCCAATTGACAGGTGTCTCAGTTGAGGCAGTGCCATACAAATTTCTGGGTCATAGGTTTGGCAGTTGAATGTCCGAACGGGTGGGATAATGTAGTGAATATTCTTAAGTGTTCTCTCTTTCTTATATATAATAATTTATTTATTATTATCTCTTTCTGCATGTATGGTTAATCACCCACATCGGGTCTAGGTTCATGCGATGGTCTCCTTAATTCCCTAGCCGGGATTGAACTCCATGTGATGGTTTCCTTAATTCCCTAGCCGGGATTGAACTCCATGCAATGGTCTCCTTAATTCCCTAGCCGGGATTGAACTGCATGCGATGGTTTCACCTACTCTCATTTGACACTGTCTAAGTATTCGACTGCACACGCGGGGTGCTCCAGGGGTCCTTTCGACACCCAGGCAAAGATGGAGGGCATGCTCACACTTATTTATTCTCTTTCTACATTGGCACCTGTCTGCTGTGCCCTAAGTGCATGTGTCTACACAATTACATGACCTAACTAGAACGTCTCTCACCGGGTGATGGAGTGTAGATGATCAGAGAGTCACAAGTCGTGTAGATAGAATACTCAGGTGCAAATAGCTTGTATTTGCGGAAAAACCGTGCCACAGAATGTTGCAATGCAGAGTGCAAGAACAACCAGAAAGAAGGGATGATTTGGGGGCCTCGCTCCTCTTTTATATCACTCTGTGGAGGTCAGCCCCAATACAATAACCAATCCTGAAAACCGTAACAAACACTCCACCAATCGATTTAAAGATAGAAAAACATGTGTTCCATAACGTCCGAAGTGTCCTTAATTAAAAAACACAGCCAAGTGGCTGGTCTAAAAAACTGCATTCGCACCTTCCTTCCATTCCAGACAACAGGTGCACAGGGATAATAGAATATTGTTTTTCTTCTTTGGGAATGTGATGATAAATGTTAATCGCCCTTTGTTGCGCGTTGCGACACTCATCCCTGTCACGTTTCCGCCGCATGGTTCACTCGAGATGTTTCCTTCCCAACAATAAACCGTGAACTTTGTCAAAGAAATGGTGGCAGAGTGGTGCAGGTTTGTACGGGCGGAGGCGACCAGCGTTGACGTCGCATAGTGACATTTGGCAGCGACTGTGAAAGGTACATCTTTCCAGCAGAGGCCGGTAAAGCCGGTACGGTAGGCAGGTACATCAACATCGGTTTTTTGGGCATCAGCGGCAGCGTTGTTGTCGATTCCTAGTTTAAATGCATTGATTCCGATTCGTGAAAGGGTTGTCAGCAACTAGGTTTTGTTCTCCAGGTAAGAACTGGATTTCGCAGTTGTTTTCGGCTATTGTGGACAGTTTTCACCATTGTTGTTGCGAAGACCACGCATCGGTGGTTTTGGAAAATGCGTCGACGAGCGGACAGTGAACTGTGTGGATCGTGACTGATGTCTCATCTAACGGGTGGCGAAAGTGGTGGACTGCTAGCAGTTCTCGGTCGAAGGCACTGTATTTTCTCTTCAGTGGTCATAGTTTGCGGCTGAAGGAACCGAGAGGTTTGATAATGATGTACCTCTGCTCCACGCCAGCTCCAGCGACAATGTTGCTATAGCATCAGTAGAAGCACGAGGGGAGGGCCAGGGCGTGGGAACGAAAATGTGGTTGAGCTTGCCAGAGCCCTTTTCATGGCGGAAAAGGCGTGTTGCTGAGCGAAGCCCCACAAAAGCGTTTTTGACTTGCCGGTCAGGACTTCGTACAGAGGTGCCATTGTGGTCCCAATGCCAGGCAGGAAGCGGCGACAGTAACTCACCATGCCGATGAACTGCTGCAGGCCCTTCACTGTGATCGGTATCTGGAACTCGCTGACCGCGGCGACCTTGCTCGGAAGGGGGCGTATGCCAGACTCAGAGATCTCGTAGCCAAGGAATTCTACCTTGAAGACAACAAAGATGCATTTGTTTGGGCGGACAACCAAACCGTTGACTTTCAGAAGGTGCAGGATGGCACTCACATGTATTTGATGCTCCTCGGTTTTTTGAGTAGACGAGGATGTCATCCACTTAGATGGTTCAAAATGGAAGGTTGCCGAATATCTGGTTCATCATCCATTGGAAGTTGAGGCCGCTGTTCCTCAGACCGAAGGTGGAGTAGTTGAAAAAGAATGTACCGAACGACATAGGTCCAGCTTGGAAGAAATCTTAGCCCCGTCCACTGCGACCTAAGGTCGGCCATGTTAGGCAGCGGGTAGTGGTCAGGTTCGAATTGAAGGTTTAGACGAAGATAACCTCCACAGGGCTCCAGGAGCCGTTGGGTGTTTTTATCATGTGCAGTGGGGACAACTTCTGGCACAGTCCCATCCTCTCTATCTCTGAGAAGGCCTGTTTGGCAGCTTGAAGTTTCTCGGCAGACAGACATCGGGATTTGGAGTGAACAGGTGGTCAGATGGTATTTATGTAGTGGTATGCACCATGCTTGGCAGCTTGCCTGGGGGTTTGATGAACTACTGGCTTGCAAACGCCCGGGAAATCTTTGTATACATTGTCATGACGGCTACTCGCTGCGGTGATGCAGCTGTTGACAACATTCGGACAATTCCGACAGGGCTTGAGAGGCATGGCTTCGTAATTCCCAGGTGTAGTGGCATCTGGCTATCTCGATGGGAATATGTCATGAATCGTACATGACCATTTCTGTCTTGTTGTCAGCAATAAGTTTCACCCTGTTTGGGGTATTGGTGTTAGGCTGGTGTTGGCCGACCAGTCCTGCAGGGTAGATTGAGTGGATTGTGCCCGTATCAACCAGAAATTCGCAACGGGGGAAGGCGCCAGTGAGGTAGAACATCCCAACCTGCCGCAGATCGACAGTTAGGTGTATCATTGTGTGATTTGCAGAGAGCACAGTGCAATAAAATTAGCCATGGGGTCAGCCTTGTACTGCAGACCGATTACCGATCCATATATTTATTATCTTTTCAGCCATTATTTGTCCATTGTTGAACTTTGACTGTCCTTCTCGCTGTCCACAGGTTGTGTGGTGTCATTGAAGGGAGATTGAGCCATTTTCTGCCACACTGGCTCAGGATGGGTTGGCAGAGTGTGATCAGCCAGGGAAAAATCCCTTGAAATACTCCATTGTGAACTATCATGACTGACTATATTATTAGCATTATTATATTACTGGGTTTAGATAACGCGAGATGAAAGGTGGCTCCGAGCTGATTTAACCAACCAATTTAGTTAGTCAAGGACAGTCATTCTGTCAAACTTAACCCGGCTCTGTGAATACTTTCTCAGAAGGTAGCCGAAATTCAAAGATCCTGGGAAAAACATAAAACTGTAAAAATAAAAAAAAATAAAAATAATATATATAGTTATATATAATTCCCCTCTTCTTTTACCCAGACCTCAGAATTCAGGGTAAACTTATTATAATTATTATATCTGTAGGTAAAAAGGACAAGCACGCCCTCCTGTCTATGGTCCCGTCTTGGAGATGTCCATGAGATGAGGTCATTATTTCATAGCTTGATGATTTATTGCTGTTAATCACATGTCTAATAGCTAATAGCACAGTCACTGGGATATTATTTGATGCCTTCTTCAGACGAACTCATTCCTTTCATCCCTCTAGAAGGAAACTATATTCCTGATCGATGCATTAGGTCGATTCAGGTGATTTGAATGAATACTAGTGCTACAAGCATAACAGGAGTTGTCTTTCTTGTCGCTCAAAGGGATAGTATATCTGCTAGCTGCTATGGAAGCAATGGAGTTGTCTACTTCTGCTAGTTGGGTGGAAAATTACTGATCGATGCATTAGGTCGATTCAGGTGATTTGAATGAGAACTTCATCTAAATAGAAACAAGATGCCTCAGCGGCTAGACTCTATAGCCACTAGAGTGTCGGAGTTAACACAAAATTAGCATGGATGCATAGGCGGTTCCCCCTGTTTCACCACTCAAAGCCAAGCTCTCGCACTAAGAAGGTCCATTACGCCTATGCCTTTGACACTCCAACTGCGCATATTTAATCGCGTGATCGCGTCTGAAAGCTTTTATCTATGTCTGACCGAAATCACGCAAATACGCAATATGTTATCACCCTTTCGAAGGAAACACAACGTAGTTAGTTCCTGAGAAGAGGTCTAGTTCTACAGGGGTGTTAAAACCCGCCAATGCTAAGCCTTTCGCAAAACGTACCTGGCTTCAGCGGCGCGTGTCCTAATGTCCGATGTACGGAGTGGCTAGGAAAACGGATTACGCTACACTTGGGCTGGCACGCGAGCAGATAGGTCCCGCGCATCGCAGCATTAAGTTAGTGTGCCGTTATTGCCTGCTTGCTCGAAGAAGGTCCAACACTGGTGTGAGCTAGTCAGCGGTTGTCGCGATGTTCGCGTAAAAAATTCTTCGCGAGCACTGAATTTGCAAATTCAGCCAGTGGTCTACGCCGGTAGAGGTCATTGATAGCTGTAGGAACGCAGCACCGTTGCTCTGACAGATGGTGGTGACAACAGTCTGAGTTAGCGGTCAAGGACTAGAACCAATTGGCTAAAGCCTGCGGGCTCAAGCAAAGGCCGCACGTGTGTCATTTGGCATTTTCGACTGTTAGTTTTCATAACGTTTTGCTTTGCGTACGTGTTTGTGCTGGCCCCGTAGTTTCCTTAGAAGGAGCGCTCTCTTGCCATCCAGTGTTAATGGTGCCCACCGTTCGTTGAGGGTGTAGTTGCTTGCGATAGGCGATGCTGGCATGGCTGGTATTTTATATAACTAAATAATAAAACCAATGCATTGCTATGTTTATTGAACATGTTTTAATAAAGGTCTGGCAATGGCAAGATTACAGATAAATATTCAGACTTTCGCTCTCCGCGCATATGTCAGTTGGTCCAATCATTTCGAAAGGGTTGACCTTCACAGAGCATGGAGGCCAATGAGAGTGCATATGGAAATTTCCTAATAAATACATACACATTGGCAATTTATCGCCAATGAACGGAAATCGAGGTTCACTTCTCAAGTATGGTAAATCATCATCAGAATGAGTGTTATCTTCTCACGCATTATTATTCGCATGTGACAACTCCAATTCTTTTCATAAAACCGAATGAAGTCTCATCATTGTCTTGACTCTGCACTTATCACACCAATGCTTTGCTTTTCCATTTGGACAATACACCTTTAGTCTTTATACCCTTGACTTGTTCATTGAGATCAGCAGCTTCCTCCGCCGTGACCTTAAACTGTTCAGGGATAGGTCGAGATTCAGCAGTTTCTGCTATTGGCGACTGGCCATTCTCCAGGGGTCGCTTGTCATCAGTGTAGGCTGTCGGCGGGGCGCTTACTGTCCCATCAGCACTTGGCTGCTCTTCGCTGCTTCCTCCTGTGGGTAGAAAAACCGTGATAATTGGAAGGCAAGGAAGGGTTTCTTTAAGGACATGAGAATTCTGATAGGGCTATAATCCAGAAGATGGTTTGAAGATCAGAAATGAGAAATACTAGGCCTATATCCAGACGATCATCGATGGAACCTTTCAATGAATACGGGCGGAGTGGATTTATACTTTGATCGAAAAGTGATAATAGAGAGTTTGTGGAGTTGATATCCCGCTGCAAAGCCGGAAGTGCAGCTGTGTGACCTGCTTACGTAAATGAATCTCTCAGCGAGTTGTAGGCTCACTCAGTGAAAACATTGCTCACTTAGGATCGGTATCTGGGTGCAAACATATGAATTATGTCTGGTATATTAGTTCATAACATCATTGATTGCCTATACAAACTGCCGCAGGACTGATTTGTTCGAACTATAAAAAGTAAAGTTTATATAGGTATCACAGTAGAGAATTTGGAAGTAATTTCATACAGACATATTGTAACTTGTCTGCATTTGCATGCCAATGACTTGAATTCGGGGCTGTTTTCTGTTTATGTATATGAAAACTATGCAAGCTCTCTACTCATACAATGATCATCTCAAATTGTTTTTTGTCAGTCAGGAAACCTTACAGCGAGCCACACTAATAACCGCGCTAACACCCGATGGTCAATCGAAGACTCCTCAGATATCCAAGAATATCTACTGTAAGAATCATGCCGTGTCAGCTGCCGATTGACAAGCATCTGACATTGATCCATACAGACTCTTCTCATTGATCAAGTTGGTCGTCTAAACATAAGTTGACAATCGCCCGCATATAAACTCAGAAAATGCAAAGACTAACATGACACAGATTGTATAACAGAAATAAATGTCAGCTGCATCCCAATTGGCTTTTTAGTAGATGCGTAAGTGAGAGAATTTTACAGTGGCTCCCAGTACCCAATGATTAATGCAGTTTCGACATAAAATCTCTGGCCAAGGGATGCTGGAACCAAGGCTATTATGAATGAAACATAGTGAATGTGAACTAAAGACAGACTTTATATGAATTAAGTTTTCTTGAAGCAGTGTATTGAGAACTACTCAGGTATTATTGGTGGGAATAATAAACAAGCAACTACAGTACTACCTAGAAGAATGATAGAAATAGAGATATTTTGGAGTTGCGTATCCGCTACTGAACCAGAGTTATAACAGTACCACACACACACACAATTTGTAGTGACTCACTCAGGAACCCTGTGGTCTAATGCGCTAAAACTTTGTGCAAGTATATGAATATGTCCGATCAGTGACATAATCATATATGGCACTCATCTGATAGATCAGTCCAAAACATCAGTGATTGCTTACAAACTTGAGCAAACTCCTTTCATTACACTAGGAAAATGAAATCTATTCATGTATAAACATTTCATGAAATTGGGAAGGTATTTTGGATGGACAAGCGGTAACTCATTTGCCTCATTTTGGATTGGTCCCTGTTTAAGGGTGGGGAATCGCAACTCCACAACCTCTCTATCATAGGTTCTAGAAAAGGAAAAAGCCTGTTGAATATCCTATGGGAATACCATTTATACCGTTTGTTGCCAAAGAAACCTGCTGGGGAAGAGAGTCAAGATTTATCATAGGTACATGCATCAAAACAGTCAATCTCAATAATAAGGTCGAAGAGGGTTTCTTTCTTCAGATGATTGATTTTTCTTAGAGAGCACTCAAACTTTCTATCCTAGTTGTATTTGGCTACAGAGGGCCATCACACCATAGCCCAAACTTTTTCTTTTTGCCACTTGGACTACAAAATACTCAAGCGCTGTTTGAGAAACCGGCAAAAACAACAAGACATGTTCTGAGAACTGAAATACTAGAGCTACAAGCCTAACAGGAGTTGTCTTTCTTGTTGCTCAAAGGGATAGTATATCCGCTAGCTGCTATGGAAGCAATGGAGTTGTCTACTTCTGCTAGTTGGGTGGAAAATTACTGATCGATGCATTAGGTCGATTCAGGTGATTTAAATAAGAACTTCATCTAAATAGAAACAAGATGCCTCAGCGGCTAGACTCTATAGCCACTAGAGTGTCGGAGTTAACACAAAATTAGCACGGATGCATAGACAGTTCCCCCTGTTTCGGGTTATTCGGGGAAGCTTTGAGCATCTTTCTCCGTACTTCTCGCAGCCACTCGCACTAAGAAGGTCCGTTACATAAAGCGGCGAAGAGATAAATGACAACAGATCGAGGAAGAAATATATACCGAATGCTCCGATTGTAGTCTGTGCCCGCTGTTTCATGGCCATAGCCTCCTTAGTGAATGCGCCGAGTTCCGTCTCTTTCTTGCCTTCTTTCTCTAACTTTTTCTGCAGTTTTTCCTCCTGTACGTACCGATTCGCTTTCATCTTAATATCACGATACTCGCGGTTGATGTTCAGAATCTCTCTGAAAAATAGAATCGTTCTATAGCACATGACATTCTGATAGATTTTTCTAAAAAGAAGCTTTTTGTCTCCATGAAAAACAGCTGTCAGCCATCTGGGAGTCTGGCCTTATAAGTCAATTTGAGTCCGCAATTACTGAGGTAGAAGAACTTCCTAAGGAATGGCGAGGTCCAGCACTCCAAATGACTTGTGGTCAGGTATCCTGTATGATGGAGAGGTTTGAAGAACACGTCGAGCAAAAGTTTTGTCTGCCACAACATTGTGGTTAGCATTGGATCGTGGGCATTAAATGAAGAGGTTCCAGGCATAGGTTCTCTATGGGGTCCATGGGTGTCAGCAGAAAGTCTCCAAGTGAATAATTTCAGGAAACGCTGAACCAAATACACTCTAAACTTCAAATTCTGCTGCACTTCTGACAGCTGCTCTATCAACGAGAAACTAAATTATCTTCCATTGCTGGAAGTGTTTTTTCACATTGTCCTGGAGTATATAACCCAGCCCCGCAGTGAGTGAAATCAGCTTATTGAAATCACCCGAATCTACTAAACCAGTCACCAAGCAATTCCACGGCGTAGTAGCTGGCAATGTGTGGGATCGGAAGTACTCAGGTGCAGAGTCGACTGAAGAGCAAGCGGAAGCAGAGTTAATACAGCTAACCATTGTGATTACTTGAGAGATTGAAAACGACCGAATTGTGTACAGGGAGTCTCAATAGAGATCGCTGATTCTCTGCACAGCATGAAAAGTGGTATTCATTCAGTTCCAGTAGCTATCCTTGATGAAGGAAGATGTTCGACAATAGGTAGAGGATACATGAGAGAGAAGAACCATCAGTGCAGTGAATGAAGAGTTTCGGCTCCAATGAACTTGTTAGATTGTCGGGCGCTTTACTTACTTGAGATCGATTTCTCCGTCTCCATCTTTATCCAACAT
>Ga0224501_10004399_pt1 | contig 11117 bp, 6 predicted proteins | sample SF_Oct11_sed_USG_4_FD_169105 | JGI IMG/M metagenome (GOLD analysis project Ga0224501, IMG submission 169105) | Sediment microbial communities from San Francisco Bay, California, United States - SF_Oct11_sed_USGS_8_1 | ecosystem: Environmental > Aquatic > Marine > Sediment | place: USA...
TGTTGTCGGTTTCCAGATTGACAGCAGCAGCAACATCGGCAGCGCTTGCGCTAATGGCATACGCTACTGTGGTTTGGCCTTGCGAACCACTGATAACCAAGGTTCCAGCAGCAGTGATATTACTGGCGGTAGATACCGCAGAACCATAGCCATCAACTCGGTAGTTACCATAATTAGAGGCCTTGAAGTTGGCAGTGGTGGCAACGATGGACTGACCAGGTTCGGCACCCACTTGGAATAGTGCGGTACCAAAGCTTCCGTCCAAAATGTTTTGGCCGTTAAATGTGGTTGTCTTGGCAATACGATCCAACTCTGCTGTCAGCTGACCCACCTCAGCCTGAATGGCTGCGCGGTCAGAAGAAGAGTTAGTCGCATTCATCGATTGTACTGCAAGCTGGCGAATACGTTGTAGCATATTACCCGCTTCAGACATGGCCCCTTCGGCAACCTGAGCAAGGGAAACACCGTCATTGGCATTTCGTACCGCTGTTTCCAAACCCTTAATTTGGGTTGTGAAACGTGAAACGATGGCCAAACCGGCTGCGTCATCCTTGGCGCTGTTGATTCTCAAACCCGATGACAAACGTTGCAATGAAGTCGCAAGACCAGATTGCGAACGGGTCAAATTCCGTTGGGCGTTTAAAGACATGATATTAGTGTTAATAGTCGAAGGCATGACGCTGACCTCCAGATAATGGTCTTAATCAAAGAGAAAAAGACGCAGTAGTACAACTAGCGGATATACTCATAATGAGTATTCACCGCTCCTCGCATTTGCTATCGGACACTAATGAATAAAATAAAGACACAGATTGCACCGAAATAGGTGAACCTGTTCAGATTAGATAGAAATTGATTACGAAATTAGACAGTTACATTCCTTGTTTTTGGCGAAAGCTTTTCAGTTTTGCGCCGCTTTATTTCCTCCTGATACGCTCCATGTTTAGAAAGGGTCTAGCTCCATGCTAGACCCTTTCCACTATTTCCTTATCCCAGTAGTGATAATACGTTACCAGGTATAGAGTTGGCCTGGGCCAGCATTGCTGTTCCAGCCTGTTGCAGTATTTGTGCTCGTGTCAAGGTGGTAGTCTCTACTGCAAAGTCCGCATCCATGACCCGTGATCTCGCAGAAGACAGGTTTTCCACCGATGCCTCCAGGTTCCGAATGGTCGACTCAAACCGCGCCTGTAAGGCACCAAACTTGGCCCGCTGTGAGCTGATTTGCGCCAGGGCCGCATCTGCAATAGAGATCGTGAGATTCGCAGCATCCACCGTGGCCACATCGATATCTGACACCTTCTGCAGGAGGGAAGCCTGGGCTAACCCTGACAGTGTGTCATCAGTTATCGCTGAGCTAATCGTGAACGAGGCATCGCTATCGAAAATCACCTGTCCTTCTAACTCGACTGTTACCGCTCCCCCACCCGCCGTCAACACTATTCCAGCGGCGTTTGGCGTTCCGGTTTCATCGATACCTATTACCGAGATGTTACCGGCATTAGAGAAGGTGGTATCCGCTATATGGACCGTTTCACCATCAAAGTGATTCAAGGTGATACCTGAACCATCTGCTTTAACTGTGGCGATCACCCCTGTTTTGGCTTGCACGGCGTTGATGGACGATGCCGCACGCGACAAGGCCTCTACCCCGGTTCCTGCATCCAGTGAAAAACCGACCGTCACTGCACTTGTTGCGTTGTTTTCCCTCAGGGTGATTCGGTAAGCACCCGAGTTGGCAGCCCCAAAGCTCAGTTCCGCTGCGGTAATGGCGTAGGCCTCAACACCAGTCTTATCACGAACTAGATTGACCTTGTTCGCAATATCCATTGCAGAGGAACTGATCGCTACGGTGAACGAGGCTGAGCCTTCACTCCCGCTGATCGTTATCGTTCCAGCGGCAGCAAATCGCGTATTCGATTGTGTTGCTGAAGTCCCTTCGCCATAGAGACGGTAGTCCCCATACTGATTGGTCTTAAAGTTAGAGGTGGTCGCCACAATGTATTCATTCACATTGGCGCCCACCTGGAACAAGGCCGTACCAAAGGTACCATCCATGATGTTCTGCCCATTGAAGGTGGTCTGTTTGGCGATACGATTCAATTCCGCTGTAAGCTGTCCTACTTCAGCCTGCAGGGCCTGTCTATCGCGTGGTGAGTTGGTCGCATTCACCGACTGAACCGCCAATTCTCTCACCCGTTGCAGTATGGATTGCACTTCTGTAAAAGCGGCTTCGGCCACCTGCGCCAGGGAGATCCCGTCATTGGCGTTACGCGAGGCCTGAGCAAGCCCTCTGATTTGGGTAGTAAATCGATCTGAGATGGCCATCCCGGCTGCATCGTCTTTGGAACTATTGATGCGTAACCCCGATGACAGGCGTTGTAGCGATGTCTTGAGGCTGGATTGCGAGGTATTTAAATTACGCTGCGCATTCAACGCCATGATATTTGTATTAATAATCTGAGGCATACAGCCTTCCTCCTTGGATGCCAATGGCCATCACGGGCCACTCATAGTCCTTTATGATTCAGAAGACACGATCTATTTCTATCCTTAGAAAATTCCTGCCTTCAATGAACTTGTCGACAGACAAAAAACAAAACTTAAACTTTTTTTAAGACTAATTTAAAAAATGTCGCCAAGTTTAAGTAAAACTCTATAAGCAACTGATTTTACTACTGGAGTAGAGTCAGTACATTTTGCGGAATGGTGTTGGCTTGAGCGAGTACAGCAGTACCTGCCTGTTGAAGGATCTGGGTACGAGTCAATTCGGCAGTTTCGATTGCGAAGTCTGCATCACGTGTTCTGGAGCGAGCGGCGCTGAGATTTTCAATGGTCGTTTGCAGATTTCTGATCGTGGACTCAAAGCGCGCCTGTAAGGCACCAAACTTGGCACGCTGAGAGGTCAGCTGCATCAAGGCCGTATCGGCCACTGCAATGGCCAACTTGGCCCCTTCTACCGTGCTGATATCCAAATCCGCCACTTTCTGCAAAACGGAAGCCTCATTCGGGTTACTCACCAGACGAACCCCGGTGCCCTGCACAGTGAAAGAGCGATCAGAATCAAAAATGACTTGCCCTGTGGCCCATGCAGTTGTGGCGAGTGCATCAGGGAGAAAAGTGATGGAGCTGGTAACCTGGTTTGTACCCTCTATGACGACGGTTCCCGCATTGGCGAAAGAGGTGTCTTGCAGGACGATATGTTCGCCGTAGTAGTGTGATAAGCGAATACCTGAACCGTCACTTTTGACGGTTGCGACTACCCCTGTCTTGGACTGAACATCATTGAAGGCGGTAGCTGCTCTAGATAAGGCCTCAACACCCGTCCCCGCATCGACGGTAAAACCAATCGCGACCGGCGTGATTTTGTTGTCTCCCCATAGGTCGAAGCGGTAGGGCCCTGAAGCGGCTGGGCTAAAATACACATCCATTTCGGTAATCGCCCAGGCACTGACACCCGTATCGTCCTTAAACAGGTTTACCTTTTCGGCGACTTGGGCCGCCGTTTCAGTCGTTGCCCACAATATGGTCTGGCTCCCTTCAGAACCGGAAACAATAATGGAATTGTTGGCCACGACATCGTAATTGGTATTTCCCCGAATAACACTCCCTATACCGTAGATACGATAATCACCATAATTCCCCGTTTTGAAATTGGCGGTGGTGGCAACGATATAGTCATTCGCCTGGTGCCCGACTTGAAACAGCTGTGTAGAAAAGGTTCCATCAAAAATCTTCTGACCGTTGAATTCCGTGGATCTGGCGATTCGGTTCAATTCAGCGGCTAATTGGCCCACCTCATTTTGCAAGGCCTGACGATCTCGAGCCGAGTTGGTTGCATTTACAGACTGGACCGCCAATTGCCGCACCCGCTGCATTATATTGCCTAACTCATCCAATGCCCCTTCCGCAACCTGTGCCAAGGATACACCGTCGTTTGCATTTCGTTCAGCCTGACTTAGACCTCGAATCTGGGTAGTAAAACGCTCCGAAATAGCCAGCCCCGCAGCGTCATCTTTCGCGCTATTAATTCGTAACCCAGAAGACAAACGCTGCAACGCGGTCGACAAGCGAGCCTGCGACGTATTCAGGTTTCGCTGCGCGTTGAGAGACATGACGTTGGTGTTGATAATCTGTGGCATAACGACCTATTCGGGAATCAGAATTTCCGTAATCAATCAAACATTCGAATGAGTTCATTCAATTAACATGCCCACATCAGCCTATTATTTGTTCACCCTATGGCATGCGCGATGCAGAATGCTACCCATGGAATCCAATACCCTTGATAGCTCGTCTACTGAAGCACTCTTGAAGCGTGCGCGGTCTCTGGCGAAAGATTCCAAACTCGAGGAAGCAGCAAGTTGTTACATGCAACTCACTCACCGCGATGAAGCGCCTGGCACACTCAGTGAATACGCGGAAATTCTGATACAGTTGCATAAAACGCAGCTTGCCCACGCGCTATTATCGCGCTGTCTCTCGTTGGAACCCGAAAACTGGAAGCACACCCACAGGCTCTCGATTCTTTTACTGCAACTTGGTAAAAAGCAAGAGGCAATCACCTTATTGAAAAGGGCCATAGACCTGGATACCAACGCCTTGGCCCCTCACCTTGATCTGATGGAAGTACTGCGCGAATCTGGCGAGCTGAACGCCGCTTTAGCAATCAGCAATCATTCGATCGAACAATTCGCTGCTAACCCGCAATCATGGAACTGCAGAGGTAAGATTCTCGCCATGCTGGGTCAAAAACATCAGGCTTTGTTGTGTTTTAGAAAATCAGTCGAGCTCGATCCAGACTACCTGGGCGCCAAAACCAATATGGGTGCCCTGCTGTGTTCCATGAAACGATTTGAAGAATCGCTTGCGATACTGCGGGAAGTCTACAAACGGCAGCCCGACAACACATTGGTACTGCACAATCTGGCGCTTAGCTATATGGAATGCAATGAGCTGGACGAAGCCCAGAAACTATTTGAAATATTATTAAGCAACCAACAGTTGCACCCTGAAACCTTGAATAATTTGGGCATGCTTTATCAACGTCAAGGGGATTTCGTGAGGGCACGAGATTGCCACAACCTGGCAATTAAGCGTGGTGCCGATTTTACTTTTAGTACCTGGCAGAGGAGCATGGCCTTGATTGCCATCGGAGAGTATGAACAGGGTTGGAAGGACTACGAAAACCGCCTCATCATACCCGGAAAGATTCCCCTCCCGAAGACGCCTATTCCTATGTGGTCGGGAGAAGACATCACGAACCGGCGCATTCTGCTCTATCAAGAGCAAGGCCTGGGAGACCAACTCATGTTTCTGGGCTGTCTGCCCCCAAACTGGCTGGAACGCGCCGAAGTGGGGCTCTATTGCGATTCTCGTCTTTACCCCTTAATTTCTCGGAAAATCCCAAACATTACGCTACTTAAGGATGATCCACTTGAGTCTCCCACGGCAGCGTATGATTTCTACCTCCCCTTGGGAAGTTTACCCAAGCTCAGCTACCCTTATGGAGAGCGGCTGGCGAGTGCCGGTGCCTACATACAAGCGAGTCCACACCTCGTGTCTAAATGGGAACAGAAACTCTCAACAGTTCAGGGCAAACTCAAAGTTGGGATCTCCTGGCGTGGTGGAGTTTATAAAGAGCAGGAAAGGAAGTCTATAACATTGGACCAGTGGGCAGAATTGCTCCGTATGGAGCTTCCCATTGAATGGTTTGCCATTCAATATGATTCTTCCCGAGAAGAAGTAGAGGCGTTTAACAAAAAGACTGGATTAAATCTGCATATTCTGGAATCCCTGCAACCCCGGCAGAACCTGGATGAGTTTTCTGCCGTTCTAGAAAACCTGGATCTTGTCATCGGCGTGAGTAATGCGAGCATCCATATCGCAGGGGCACTCAATATCCCCTCGTGGTTGTTGCTTACCAAATCCTCAGCCACCTGGCGCTGGGGAACCCACACAAGCACCTCCCACTGGTATCAAAGCCTTCGTATCTTTCGGAACGATTCTAACTCTAACCCTCTTGAAGTCTTTACTCAAGTTAAGAAAAGACTGCTCGAAATAGTCTCTATAAACCAATAAAGAGTACTTTTTCTTGTCTGCACGCAAATTGTACGACCAGGCGGTCGATCTACATTTGCACGGACAGCTACACACAGCCATGGATATCTACAATCGGCTACTTGAGCAAAACCCGGATGATGCCAGGGTATTGTTCATGCAGGGCAATGCACTCGCGCAACTTGGGCAATATGATCTGGCTAGACGCTCTTTGGAGAAGGCGATCAATCTGGAGCCTCAGCATGCGGAGTGGCTAAACAATTTGGGAATTGTAAATCATAGTAGTGGACGTTACAGCGCGGCCATTGATGCCCTAAACAAAGCCATCGAATTAGACAATCAGCATCTCTCAAGCTATCTCAGGCTCGGAATCATATATACCGAACGAAATGAATTCGACTCGGCCTATACAATGCTGAACCAAGCGTATGCCTTGAACAATCACAACATCACGGTGCTCATCAATCTGGCGATATTGATGGAAAAACAGGATGAGATACCCGGAGCAATTAGCTATTTGGAACGGGCTTTTCAAATTGATGACCTTCACGCAGAAACGAATCTAAACCTGGGCAATCTCTACAGGCAAGCGGGTGACTATGCCAGCGCAGAAAAACACCTGGATACTGTATTAGGAAATTACCCTAAATATCGCGCCCTGGCACTGACCAATTATGCATTAATCAAGGGAGAACAAGGTCTGTTCGGAGAGGCCCTACTCCTTTTTGAAAATGCAATAAACGAAGATCCTGCCTGTCATGCAGCGCGATGGAATAAAGGATTGACTAATCTTCTTCTGGGTCGCTTTGTGGAGGGTTGGGAACTGTATGATGCGGGTTTTCTAGTGGGCCAACGTCCCCATCTAGGTCTTCCAATCCCCCGTTGGGATGGAAAATCCACAGACGGGAAATTACTGGTGTGGATGGAACAGGGCATTGGTGACGAGATCATGTTTGCGAGTTGCCTGGAAGATCTCGCACAACATCATCCAAATTTTTGTGTTTATTGTGACCAACGCCTAATAGAATTGTTCATCCGCAGTTTTCCCCAAATTGACTTTGAGTCAAAAGAAATTGCAATGGAACACGGAGTCAGCGCAGAATATACCGCACAAATTTGTGCTGGAAACCTCGGACAACTCTATCGCAAAAAGCGAGAAAATTTTCCGAAAAAGGGGTACTTGGCCACTCATACCCAATCGCAACGCCACTGGCGTCAATTACTTGATCAACTACCCGGCAAAATCAACATAGGCATCTCCTGGCGAGGGGGCAAGCACTATGCTGAAAAAGTAAAGCGTTCTATTCCGGTGGAAACGCTGGTCGAGACATTCAAAAACAAGAATGTAAATCTCATATCATTACAGTTCAATGTTTCCGACGAGGAAAAATCAGTCTTTCAAAAGAATGGAATTACTTTAGTCGAACTCGGTGATCTCGATCTTAGAGGGAATATTGAACCCGTCGCCGCGTTGATATCCAATCTGGATCTCGTGATTTCGGTGGACAATACCAATGCCCATTTAGCAGGTGCACTTGGGATACCCAGTTGGGTTCTATTACCAAAAATTCCTGATTGGCGCTGGTTGCTTAACTGTGATGAGAGCCATATCTACCCCAATATGAGTCTATTTCGACAGACGACGAGTGGAGACTGGAAAGCCCCTCTGCTGCGTTTGGAAATTTTACTGAATACACGTCTCAATACGCCACTACTAAAGCTGGGCCCTTAGTTCTACTTTTCTCTATTGCAACAGTGTTAATACATTTTGTGGAATGGTATTGGCCTGCGCCAACATAGCGGTACCCGCTTGCTGAAGTATCTGGGTACGTGTTAATTCTGCGGTCTCAATTGCAAAATCTGCATCCATTATTCGTGAACGAGCACCACTAAGATTTTCAACAGTGGTATCCAGATTTCGGATAGTGGATTCAAAACGACTCTGCAAAGCACCAAAACGGGCCCGCTGATCACTCACTTGGGTTAGTGCAGCATCAGCAACAGCAAGTGTAATATTTGCAGCCGAGACACTGGTCACATCAAAATCTGCCACCGTGAGCAGTAGGGATGATTCTGATACCGCTGACACGATTTGCGCGGCCGTACCCTGTACACTGAACGATTTGGTTGAATCAAAAATGACCTGCCCGCTGATGAAGGCAGTGTTCACCGTTGCATTGGGTACGAAAACAACGGACGAGTTATTTGAAAAGAATCTTACTGTTCCACCATTGGTGAATGCAGTATCCAGAACCCGGATATTTTCCCCTTCGTAGTGATGTAAGGTAATCGCCGAACCGTCATCTCTAACCGTAGCGACCACACCAGTCTGTGCAGATACCTGGTTAAAGGCCTCCGCCGCTACCGAAAGGGCTTCTACCCCAGTAAACGCGTCAGTCAGATTGAATCCCACGGAAACAGAACTGATTTTGTTATCCCCGAGCAAGTCGAATCGATAAGCTCCGGTATTTTGGAACTCCACATCCATCTCGGTAATCCCCCACGCAGAAACGCCTGTGGAGTCAGTAGTAAGATTAATTTTATCTGCAATCTGTTGCGCGCTATCTTGGGCATTATAGGCAACCGAAGTGCTTCCCTCGGCGCCATGAATCGTAACGGTTGACCCACCGGCAATCCGGTGATTTCCACCCACATTACTCTCGAATCCATTGATTCGATAGTCTCCGTATTGAGTGGTTTTAAAATTGGAAGTGGAGGCAACTATAAATTGGTTGGCGTTGGCGCCCACTTGAAATAGCGCTGTACCAAACGTACCGTCCAGAATTCGCTGTCCGTTAAACTCGGTGGTTTTGGCAATTCGGGAAAGCTCAGCAGCCAGTTGTTTGACTTCCAGGTTCAAAGCGCGTCTATCACTGGCCGAATTGGTGGCATTGACCGATTGCACCGCCAGCTCTCTGACTCGTTGCAGGATGCTGCTCGCTTCCTGTAACGCGCCTTCCGCAACCTGCGCCAACGATATGCCATCGTTAGCGTTTCGGGAAGCCATACTCAAGCCACGTATCTGAGACGTAAACCGTTCAGAAATAGCCAAGCCCGCTGCGTCATCTTTTGCGCTATTGATCCGCAATCCTGAGGATAGTCTTTGTAAAGAGATCCGCAATGCGTCCTGGGAACGGTTCAGGTTCCGCTGCGCATTCAAAGACATAATATTTGTGTTTATAATTTGAGGCATAAACTAGCTCCTCAAAACTCCACTATCGTGACTGTTTCAACTTGCTTAGAAATATGCGAATCTGATACCAAGTTAGACCGAGTCTAAAAATACATGTAAAAATTTTACAATTATTCGGTACGGTATTTGCGAAATTTGTGGCAACTCTCAATCAGTGGAAGATTTGGAAATGAATGAAATGTTTCGCAGAGCCTACGAATTTCACCAGCAAGGAAAGCTCCAAGAGGCCCTCGAGTACTACGAAATGTGTACAGACTCGGAAGACATTCCCCAGATTCTATCCATCTGTGGACTCCTGTATAAAGAACTGGGCCGCTACGACCAGGCCACGAACTATTTAACACAAGCCGTACAGCGTTTTGACTCCGACCCTGGCCTGTTCTTTCATCTTGCGACCTGCTATGAGAACCTTTCACTCATTGATGAAGCGATACAGTATTACCAAAAGGCACTTGCCCTTCGGCAAAATCATGCCGCAACACTCAATAATTTGGGACATCTCTATAGGAAGACCGGCAAGATAGACCAAGCAGCCGATTTGATTCAAAAGGCGCTGGAGCTGGAAGTTTCCCCAAAAATTCTGGGTAATTTTTCACTGGTTCTACAAGAACTGGGTGAAACTGATCAGGCCTTGAGTGTTGCAACGCAGGCAGCGAATCTTTCACCCGAGTCGTTAGACTTTCGGTGGAATCTAGGCATTCTACAACTTCTTCAACAAAACTTTGAGGAAGGCTGGGAGAACTATGAAGCAGGTATTGAGAACGGAAGTCGAAGGATGCCTGCCCTCCCAATCCCACGCTGGCACGGCAATCCACTTTCACATGAAAGATTGTTTATTCAATCCGAACAAGGGCTAGGTGATCAAATACTCTTTAGCACCTGTTTTGGTGATCTGGCTACGCTCGTGCAAGAATGCACCATCGAGTGTCATCCCAGACTGGTTTCGATTTTTTCCAGAACCTGGCCCGAGTTGACCTTTAAAAAACCCGATGCCAATCTACAATTTTTCGACTATCGATTTGAAATGGGCTCCCTACCCTCCTTGTTCCGAAAAAATCAGTCCTGTTTTCCATCTGAACTATCGCATGTGATTGCAGCCACAAAAGAACGAGAGGAAAAATGGCGCTCTCTGTTGGCATCATTAGAAGGCTTAAAGGTGGGAATTTCTTGGCAAGGAGGAAATGCGGATGAGGCATGGAAACGCTCAACCACTCTTTCCGACTGGTATCCTACTTCGCATATCCCTGGTATAGAACTTATCAACCTTCAATATGGAGACTTGACTTTACACCTTGACGAAATGAACGAGTTGGGTATCCATCATTGGCCACAGGAAGACCTAACCAATGATCTGGAAAATCTCTGCGGCTTGATTGGAAATCTGGATCTGGTCATAACCGTCAGCAGCACCGTTGCACATTTAGCTGCGGCAATGAACAAGCCCGTGTGGTTATTGCTCCCTTACGCACCCAGTTGGCGCTGGTTTCTAAACATCAGCTACAGCCCATGGTATCCTTCGGTACAGATTTTTCGGCAGGAACAGAGGGGGGACTGGACCCACGTCTTTGAAAAGGTCAATCAAGAACTTCGCTTAAACCTAAAAGAATAGGCCTTAAATATAGTTAAAAAGCGAAAGATTCTGAATATTGGCATAAGACTGCTGCGCAGCCTGCAGGCCGACCATCTCCAGATTCATACGTGTAATCGCTTCGGCGTAGTCTATATCTTTAATCGATGAAAGGGTGGTTTTGATCTGTAGCTCATAGCTTTCATTGATATCGCCCTGTTTGTCTATCGTATGGAGTCGTGCGCCAATTCTCGCTCTTACATTATTGACGTTATCCATCACCTGATCTATATCAGCCAA
>Ga0224501_10004400_pt1 | contig 11116 bp, 5 predicted proteins | sample SF_Oct11_sed_USG_4_FD_169105 | JGI IMG/M metagenome (GOLD analysis project Ga0224501, IMG submission 169105) | Sediment microbial communities from San Francisco Bay, California, United States - SF_Oct11_sed_USGS_8_1 | ecosystem: Environmental > Aquatic > Marine > Sediment | place: USA...
GAAGCTAAAATCTTCGCTGAATAAAACAGACAAATATGGTTTGTGCTGATAAGTTCCGCTTGGTTGGGCAATTTTTGTTTGTTTCAAAATCATGTTTAGTGACGCCAGCAAAGAACTTGTGCATATACAGATCCTTGCTGCTTTCGATCGACCAGTGACATACTGCTGCTCAGTTATTTGCCAGAATTATTCATAGTAAAATGGATCACGGTGACACCTTTCTAAAAAAAGAGTAATTTGTTTTGAATGGATTGTACGCTCCCTTATATTTTAACACTAGAGAGTTTGAGAAGTCGCGTACCCCACTACAGAACCAGAATTTTACTGATTCCACCTACTAACGTATAATGACTCGCTCTGTGAGCCGTTCGCTCACTCAGTGAAAACATTGCTCATTTGGACTGGGTATTACTAGTGATTCAGTGCACAATATGGGCGCTAATATATGAACATGTCTGGTATATTAGTTCATAACATCAGTGATTACCTACAAACTGTGGCAGACTTATTTGATTGGACTGGAAAAAGGAAGACGTAATAAATATCATTGTACAGAACTTGGAATAAATTTCGTATGAATGTGTGGCAACTTGTCTGCATTTACACGCCAATGACGTTCGGGGCCATTTTCAGTTTACGTATACGGAACTGCAATTTCGCAAACTCTCTTTTATCTGCAAATTATGGCATCACAAAGACAGAATGGTAAAGAGTTGAACCATAATGCAGAAGGGTCAGCATCATTTGCTTTGAAAAAATGACCCTGGCAAAATAAAATGCATCCAAAGGCTAAAAGAACTTTTATTATTGCCGGTTCAAACTGTAGTACAGTGGAGTCCCTAAAACACTGGTGGCATTGCTGCTCTTACTGCCAACTGGTATCACCTCAGACCAAAGCCACCTCGTTATAGTGGGTGACGGTGACTCTTTTTGATGGTGCCCAAGACAGCATACCATGCGTGGCTCAATTGTGTCCACACAACGGTTGGCTTGAGGGCTTTCACAAGATTGTAATGCAACTGGGTTTTTGTTATCTTCAAGGCCGCCACAGCACACACAAGGCAGTTTTGTCTTAACTACCACCTAGATACAAACCTTGAAGATTTTGTTGGTACCTATCATCATGTAGGAACCGTTTAGTGGGCAGACTATTGGCCAAGAGCTGATTAGCAAGTACCGCATCTATATAGCACTACAACGTAATTAACACACCATAACAAGCTAGCACCCTGCCCCGACTATTTTATGATAAATCTAACAAATGTAGTTTTTAGACAGTATAGTTACCCAGACGAATGTGGCTAATCGAAACTTTTCTAGGCGATTGGGCAAATACGGACAAAAATGGTTACTGCATATCCTCATTAGCAAACTGACAAGAAAGTCTTGTATTTAGTTCACCCTCATAATGCTAGGTCAGCTTTATGACTCTTTGTCGGGCAGGTCCAAAGATTAAAAGGCTGTTATTATTCAAGGCTTGTACCGTAATAAGGACAGAACCAGATCATATGCATAAGAAGTAATGGAAAGATGGTAATAAGTATAGTACCTGCAGTTTCTGCTGTCTTTCAGCGATGAACTCCCGACTAGTGTTACCGAACACCTTCTTTGGTGGTAGAGGAATAGAGACACCAGATGGTTTCAGGTTTGTGTCTAGATTAACAAAATCTGAATACCTCCTCATAACAAACCATATATCCTCAGATGAGTAACCCCGCTGTACCTTCAGTGAGTATTCCTGGAGATCAGAAGTTCAATAAATACCCCAGTTTGAGTTTATTTGTTTCATATAGAGTCTAGACTTTACTGTACTGTGGCTATCATTATAAACCTACTCTGTCATTAGAACTAGTATCGGTTACACTAACATATACTGGTTACCAGGAATAGTATAAACCAGATAGAATAAATGATCTGTGAGGGCATGAGATTGACCCAAGGACTGCCTGAGACTGTTGCTGTGACACACCGAGTGAGTGGCTGACGGAGCGGGACCTAGTTGCTTTTGAATATGATCGTGAGTAACTACTAACTTGCCCAGTGAGTATGATTTGCAACTGACAAAGTGATTGTGAATCACTGTCCAACTCACTCACTCCATGAGTGAACCTGTGAGGTGATGGAGACAGTGACTGACTAGTGAGTGAGTGAGTTTGACTTAGATTTCGAACTAGGAGTTAGTTAGTGACTTACAAGTTAGTTAGTTCACTAACTCAGTCAGTCAGTAACACTACCATAAGTAACTACTAAGTAGGTAACTACTAGTTACTGACTGATTAACTAACTCAGTAAAGTAAGTGACAGTGAGTAACCCACTCTAAGTACTAACTCAGTAACTAGTAAGTAAGTAACACTGAGTTACTAACAGTAACTGACACCGAGTGACTGACAGTGAGTGAATTCACTGAGTGTGACTAGTAAATAGTAATACTAATAATAGTATTACTGAGTAATAGTAACTAATACTAGTAATAGTATCATAATTCATATTCATACTACTAGTACTACTACTACTACTACTACTACTACTAGTACTAGTAGTAGTATGACCAGTTTGGTTTTCATCGAAATAAGGGTCAGTATGACAAAACTCAGTACCAGGAATCGGTCGGCTTCATTTGTAATAAATTATGCTACTTACCACATGGTCGCCATTACTTTTGGCAGTCTCTATGGAACATAACAAGGGGGTTGTATCATCTACAAGTATAGGCGAGCTGGCCATGTCAACTACATGGGCGTTTTTGATTATAAATGCGAAAAGTGTGTTCGCTACCTCAAGGTCATATTGTGGCGGCTCCACCTTTGGATATTTTGTTACCTTGACAAGCTAAACACAAAACTTTCCAAAACGTACTGTTTGTACTTGTAGGGGTTGTAGCAGTGTCGCGTTAATTGACTAAGTGTGTTGATCTACCTAATCCTATGTAAGAACCAACTGAAGGTTAAATCATAGCGCAATGAACAAACAAAGAAGAAAGCCGGAGGAAAACAGAGTGAGTAATCATTCACTAGTGTTCGGGACATGCTCACCAGGAGTCCAGACCATTGCAGCGCCTTGTCTGAATTTTTGTTTTCACCTTTGAGCGCAACTTTCAGATCAGAGTTTAATTAGTGCTACTGAGTTCACTGTTCAGTTCCATCTGTGTGAATATGCTGAGAAGATCTATAAAGTCCATCAACGGAACCTCAGTTGGTGTTTACTTTTATCATTCTATGTGTTCCGACTGCTTCATGTAACATAAATTAATCTGCCAATGCCTGCATTTATGCGGCTACCATGTTCACATAATAGCATATGGCTGTACCTTCCTGTGAGCTTACCAGTCATGCGTTATCGCTGCAGTATCAGTATATCTATTTCAGAATGGAGCTGCCCTCACAGCTGTTGCATTTCAGGATCATCTAGTGAACAGTTTAAATCTAAACCTATCACTCGCTAATCCACTGAAATCCCAGGCAAGTCTCAACAAGAAGCTGACCTATCGCAAGCCAAAGGGGAAAGCTGTTGTTGATACAAACAGACATCAATCTAAAACAGGTATCTGCTATTTTGTAATGCCTACCAGCACCACTTGCGACCTTCTTTAAATACATCACGTAGGACATTGATTCAGGATGCGAAAGAAACAGTGTTAAGTGTTTACCATATCTGTGGATTTATCCATGATGATATTATGATTTGATATTGTCAATAGCTCTATGGTTTTTATCGGTAACCGGTGGCCAGCTGATTTAATGGTTGCCTCACCAATGAATATCTGAAATGTCAAATCTGGATATAGAGAATACTTCATGTCCTAGAAAAACATTTATATTGTTAGTACAGTTAGTACAGTAAATTATCCATCATTTTAATGGTGTCATTCTTCTTGGAGATGCAAAGACAAATTTCTTTCTTGTTACCAAGTATTGCAAAGTGTTCACTGGCTTCAGGCATTTTTGCAGCCAGTTCAAGCGATGCCCCCAAGGAATATGTGCTGGATCGGAAGCCACCACCACCTACTCTAGGTAGGTATATGTAGTTTATAACTGTTTTCAGTGGGTGTCAGGAAGGTGTTAGCAAATGACAACCCCAACTCACATTACAGTAAGAAAATTTTTTGATTAGCTTCAAGTTCGATTTGTTTGCCCCATGCACATCTAAAGTCTCTGCAGTAAAGTTTTCTTGACTTGGGTAATATTTATAGCTCAGAGGCTGGGTTTGATAGAGCAGCCAGCACAACTCTTGGACGAGACGGAATGGAAGGAAGTGAAGAACAAGGCAACGGAAAGAGATGAGTTTTCACAGCCTTGTGTGATCTGTAAAGAAGATATCGGAAAAATGTGTCATGTAAGTACATATATTATAAAATTATTTCTTCTATGCTTCCAACTTGAATTGTTCTGCGTAAAAAAACTGACTACATTACTGTGCAGTACGTTAAGATTGGGATCAGACAACGCGCACTTGAAATCATTGAAATTAAATAAAGTCTGCATAGGAGCAGATAAAAGCAGGAGTATTGCCTCGTGTCAATAGGTCAAGCATGGGGTTGACCTTTTAAACATATGTAAGAGAGTATATCACATAATTATGCAAGGTCACTGTGATCAGGGTTGGAAATATCGAATGCGATTCTATACTCGTTCCATTTTATGAAACGAACATGGCAATGAGGAGCTCATGAAGATTCAGTATCAAAGTCAGTATTAGAACAATCAGAATGCATTCGATACTCTCATTTTCTCAATAACTGGCTCACCTGCATTTAATGGTTATGAAGTTTGTTGGTACCCGACTAAAACAGCTAGCCACTAATACTGTCTAGTAACTAAGCTAGTATTAGTATTAGTAGCTATGAACTTTCATAAAAACCCCGGCTTTGGCGGGTTTCATCGATGAGGTGATCTTGACCCCGATATTGAGTGCAACCTTTTAACTTTGTTCATTCTAATTGGTAATCGTTTGGAAAAAGTACAATTTTTTTTCTATCTACACTGAAGTTAAAGTCAAGAACTCCAAATAATTAAACTAAGATTCAGTAAATGATGTTTATTTTTTACTTGGCAAGTATGGCATTTTTATGCCACTGCCCCTGAAGGTGTATAAAGTATCGGAGAAGATTCGTTCCTTTCTCTGAGAGTATCAAGTATTGGTAACAAACACAGTGTATCATCGTTATTGGAATATTTGATATAAAAAAAGAACTCTTCCAGCTCTGACTGTGATTTAGAGCAGTTCTCAAGCTGTAAAGCTAAATCATATTAGCTGGTCATCATGCCATTCCAGCATTTCTAATATCATGATATTTACATGCAATTGGATCTGTGGATTGTTGGAACGACAAATGTTAAAACCCCGACGAATGTTAAAACATTTAACATATGTCGTCATCAGCCCAACGGCAATTGTTAAAATCGCAGGTCGTTGGTGTTGAAATGACAAATGCTAAAACGCCAACAAATGTTAACATTTGTCAGAGTTTTAAAGGGGTTATGACACGGTTGATGGTAGACACACTTTCGGAGTTGTGTTCTCCATTCTTCAAGGGAGGCAACTCTGCATGTTTTGCAGCGATAGCAAGTGGTCTTTTTCCACAAACCTAATGATCTTCGCTCCCTTATAACATCAAGTAGAACATAACATTGAATGTAAGATTGAAGAAAACTTAAGTTATAAGAAGCGCTTTGCCGGTTTTCCTTAGCCCTAAATAGAGGCCATTGTGTTCGGGCCTCTATCATTTCACAATAATGGCACTAACGCTCGCTGACAGAGGTGAAAAACTGAAACCCTCTGAAACCCTAATTCTATGTTTTTGTTGAACATTTCCTCTATATAAACTTGTGTAACTACAAGTCTAGTGTGCACCTGCAAGAAGATTTTCCAAACATCAGCGCGCAAGCCAAGAAATCAATGCAAACACCAACAGCTCTGTGTTAATTTCCTATCTCGAGGCCAATTCTGGTGCGTCGATGGTCTGAAGAGTGCGTCGTCGAGGGCTCCAAGTATGCGCATTGGATAGGGCTATATCTAAGCTTCCATTTGAGCTGGGTATTGGGCCCATTTGTTGATGGTAGGCTTCAGAATCTACAAACAAGTGAAGTCACTTTTGCCCATGTCATAACCCCTTCAACATTTGTCGTTTCAACATGGATATTCATTGATTTGATGGTTCAATGATGGTTATTGTTATTGTAGGTAATACTATCATGTACCCATGTTTTTCATAAGAATTGTCTCCAAGCCTTCGAGAGGTTTTGCGGGAAAAAGTCTTGCCCTATGTGTAGAAAAGAACAATACCAGACTAGAGTAATTTATGATGGGTCTGCGTCATACAGGCATAAATGTGCTGCCAGGTACGTAGACTAATGACTAGTGCCCAACAACAAAAAGGTGTATCAGAATCTTGCAAGCCGCTGATAGTTGGTTATTTGCAATGATTCCCTGGGACTGTAATACTGAACTTTTTGGATAAAATTATACTGCTGCTCAGACGGATTTCTTTAATAAATTCTACTATGAGACTGATTGTTAGAGTTAAATGTTTCCCTTTAACTAAAGGGTCACAGTTATCTGCCATACTACCAGGAGTGTTTGCGGGGCAGCCAGGTGGATAGTGCAGCATGATTTATGCACAGCTTCGTTTTCACCAATAAATTCCGACATGCCGCAAAATGTTACCCTATGGCCAGAATGAAAGAGGCAGGATCAATTTGTGCAGCGTTTTTCTAACATCAATCCATCAAACTAAGGATACTAATCCCGTGTTGAGAGTAAACTTTTCCCATGTTTTCCCTGAAGGTAGCATGTAATTTCACTCGCACATTTTAGAATACAGGCCTTGTGGAGGGGATATGTTGTTCGATGCTGGTATAGAAAGCTCAGAGAGACAGTACCCCCGAAAGACTCAAAATTACGAACCAAATTTTATGAAGACAAGGTATGTCATAACAATAGATTGAGTTAGAACAGAGACAAGTACGTATCAGGAAAGTGATGGGGGAAACATGCAGCAAAAATCTATGAAAGGGGAAATATAAATTCATTAGTGACATAAAATTTGACACACAAGTTGACTCTCATTGCTTGTCTCTTGTAGTTGCATACCATAACAGAGAGAATGGTGCGGTCGCTTGATATGGGAGTCAATACGTTACTTCACGAAGTGGATAAGAATCTGGAAGCTAGCAGAAATGTCTTCCAACAATTCGATAACTATCACCGGACAATCACACCGCAGCAATGGTTTGAGATACATAGGAAGGTGAGAGAATAGGAATATCCTCACAATATTTGTGGGTTCATGGGTTTACCCGAGAAATAGAAACAGAGAAATCACATCCATCAAGTGCTGATTATAAACTGCATTTAATCTGACATGACTGCTTGCCTTGAGCCCATTTTTCCGTATCTGGAAACATAAGGTTCTGCTGATCCAGATGCGGCACATCTCAGGCTTTTCTTTAAGCATTGCATCTTATTGCTGTTTGCACTGCCCTCATGGAAGCATAGTTTTCCTCTCCCTATGCACGGAAGTGCCTCCATGGTGGAAGTCAAGCAACAAAGGATACTGGGTGGATCGTAAGCATCAGCTACTTTTTTGTAGGCACTGGCAAGGAGATCACCGGACTGCCCAATATGTTTGGGGGATCTAGATGATGGTGGCCGGGAAGCCATATTGACATCCTGTTCTCACATGTTTCATGAGACGTGTCTTACTACATTCGAATGTCTGACCCAGCTATCACCAGGCACTAACAGCTGTCCTGTGTGCAGATCTGCTTATCAGAGTCAGCTTCTACCTAAAGACTGTCCTGCTGTTCATGTGACTGGTGGTGATGCATTCAGCTATGTTACTTGAGATGATTGTCAATGACATTACCAGTCCTTCGCTGTTTTTTTAATGGTTTCATGATGCAAATTATCCAATAAATCTATATTTGATTATATAGCATCTCAGGTCACTCTCACAGTATACGGCAAGATGTGTTTATGAATAACAAACGCGAATCGAATACGGCAAGATAAAGCATCCAGGAGTCTGTACTTCCATATGGAATCCTACGCCAAAGGAAACATGCTCTGGCGTCGCATGTTTTAGTTTAAGTGTAATGCCGCTTGATATGATAAAACTAACACTAACAATTTATATATAAAAGTGTGAAACCTAACAAGTTTAGCTGCCATGATGAAAACGGGATGGAATTTAGTTGGAAGACAATGCAGAGTGTAGCTGCTGAGATTCTATCCTCATTCTGGTCTGGTATAAACCACCTCTCCACTCTTGACCACGTGTTTAATGAGACTCTCAGTTCCTGCCATCTGGTAAATTAGATGTTCCCAACTACAATACATGCATGTCAACAATAATGAGCAGTGGTTGTGAACCTCCCTATAAGCTATTTAGTCAGAAATTCAACTAAGTGACCAACCGGATTGCGCAGGACAATTGCATGCCGGCAGAGTCTCATCAGATGTATTCTAGCATTTTAGCCCGGATTTTCATTGTCTGGCGGATCATTGTAAGCCCCGAAGAAGCATGCCATAGGCATTTTCTGTGTTTAAAGAACACCAATTGTGTCTGGTGCAGGCCCATTGCATATTTTCTAATTAGAAAACTACTTTGACAAATCTATTTTCCGACCCAATCAATATGCCTTATTCCATACTGCATTTTTGTTTCCCTTTCCCACATGGTAAGTGCAGCCACAACCAGAAAGAAACACTAACCTACCTCGGAGCATCAATTAGAACAAGATCACCCATCTTGTTGGGTTCAATGGAGCCATGAGTGGCAGCTTTCCCCAAACTAGCCGCTGAATTCAGGGTTGCAGCGCATAAAGCCTCCGTCATGGTCATACCAAGAGTTACGCATGCCAAGTTCATCACCATGGGCTGAAAATTAACTCAGACTGCTGTTCTCCAAATACGACAAGGAGAATTAAAAATGAGCGATATCTATAGACTTGTGTCTCCTATCCAGTTCATTAGGGTGTTGTGTAACAGATTGGCATTGGAATTTAGGCAGGGAAGGAGTTTTTCTGCGTGGGTACACTGTCCCGAGCTCCTGGCAAAGACCAAAAAGGAGTCCATGACGTTTAGCCATGGGCTTCCCAGCATGACAGTTCTTGTATCAGAAGATCGAGAACAAAATGCAGCTCAGGATGACCCAAGATCATCTCATTCTACATGGAGGACAGCACTAGACCAATGGCTTGTTTTCAGGAAGGCCCACAGTTTGCCCCATAGAGTTGGTACACTATGCATATTTCATGAGGGATATTATGATTCCATTGTTTCCACCAGTGACAATCTCCATCAGAGTACCAGAAAGGTGACCAGTCTTCCCACTCACCATAGAGAGGCAATAAGCGTTTGGGTTAAAGTCGGTGCCAAGGGCAACGACAACGCCAGCATCTATCATTGCTCGAACCGGGGGAGGCTTCAGGTGCAGTAGATAGGCGGTCGTAGGTAAGATAACTGCCACAGAGCCAGTTTTGGCCATATCTTTGATTCCAGTTTCAGAGATCTCTTCCAAGTGACTCATAGCCATTGCATTAAGCTCACAGCCCATCTGGAGATAGTATGAACGGTAGCTGACCAATTTAATTCCACAGCGTCATTTCATAACGATTTTAACCCACACTTTGGAAGATTATGTCGCCTCATTTATTTTATCTGGTGGCAACAACATGGCTGATGGATAGTAGAGCCAAAAATAGGTTCACTAGAGATCGTGTCAATACTCATAGACTATAGAGCGCATGCATAACCATCTTCATTTCTCAGGAGTTGTCCTCTCTGGCATCTGGTAGATGAGGGTTATTTTAATTGGCTTTCAGTGGCTGCATTGGCTATCACATTTCAAATTCATTTTAAGAGGTTTAGTTGGAACTGTGTGTTAACCTGTGAGTACTGTAGTGGGCAGCCACCTGTAAGGCTTGCAGCATGAACAGTCACTAAGACGTTAGTTTTACCACCTCAGTTTACTGGGCATTATGCAAAGCAGCCATCATCATTCTATATTACCATACCTCTACAGAGTTTAGGCAGCTGAGCTCCTCTGCATGAAAATTTAGATTCCACCCAGCATTTCTTCCAGCTTCCAAAATGCGTCTGCTCTGATCCACATCATACACCCCTAAAACAGCCAAGGAGATATAGGGTATAATTTATGGTGTTATTTTTGCTGCACAGGCCAGTGTTATGGTGAGCCCCAGAAACACTAACAAGGGATGTACATTTGAGGCTGAATACTACCCAAAAGTGAATTTCCCGTTTAACATGTATAAAAAATAAGCTGAATTAAGATATGTTCGGGGAGACCAGGGTTATAACTAGTGTTGCACAGTTTTGAGCTTGCAGCTGGTATGCGAGTAGGAACAGGAGCATATTGCATGGGTATGATAAGAACCTTTCTCACAGAAGACATCGCAGTTATCTATCCGAAGCTCTCCTTTATTACAGAGAGCTGCTAGCTTTGGTATCTGGTTGTTTATAATGTCCAGAGTAGCTTCCTCTGGATCAGTCCCTCTAGAAAAAAACAGCTTTTGTACGAGATGATCAGTAGCCGGTAGGGGTTCAAATAGGAGGCGGTCGGAATATTTGATTCAGCCCTGATGTCTACTTCCCATGGGTGAATTTTACGTGGATGGTTGATGGATGGTTCGAGACCTAAGCGACACATGTCTTGGAATCAAGAAGAACACATATTGACCAAATCTTCGGGAACTGAGACCGAGTCTCCGGGCCCGTAACCCCGTCAAACTCAACGATGTACGACACACATAACGCTATATGTTGTGTTTGGTTGTAGTTCACTCCTGGTTCAGAAATGTAATGGCGTCGGAACTGGCATTTGTTGACGCTACACGGAGAGTTAACCGGAAAGAACCACCAAAACAGTCTTTTTCGAAAGCATTTTGCTTGTACAAAAAACAAACCCCCAAAAATAGTACCATGTGTTTTCTCATGCGTTGGTTATGGCAATTTATGGTAGCAGCCTCTGCACACCGAACTAGCACCATGCCATACAAATGTACTTTACACAAAGCTAGCGTCATCACCCTTGAAGATATAAATAACCAGAACTCGGAGACGTACTTGGGCACAGAGTGGGCTCCGCAATAGGTT
>Ga0224501_10004402_pt1 | contig 11115 bp, 13 predicted proteins | sample SF_Oct11_sed_USG_4_FD_169105 | JGI IMG/M metagenome (GOLD analysis project Ga0224501, IMG submission 169105) | Sediment microbial communities from San Francisco Bay, California, United States - SF_Oct11_sed_USGS_8_1 | ecosystem: Environmental > Aquatic > Marine > Sediment | place: USA...
AGTACCGCGGCAATTAACAACGACACCGAGCCCCGACACTTCCGCCACCGCACCGGGACGAAACTTCTGGAGATAGAAGCCCATGAGGAGGCCAATTGGAATCGTCATCGCAATGGTAAACGTGCCCCAGGCATTGTGGTAGAGCGCATTCACCACAGCGAACCCCAACCCTGCTAGCGCCACGACTACTATAAAAAGCACCGCCACCGCCGTCGCCGTGCCGGTGACCGAGCCCAGCTCATCATGCGCAATCTCTGGCAATGAGCGGCCATTGCGCCGCATTGAGGCGACGAGAATGATGAAATCCTGCACCGCCCCGGCAAGCACTGCCCCGATTACGAGCCACAGAAATCCGGGCACGAAGCCGAACTGTGCGGCCAACACCGGACCAAGCAACGGCCCCGCTCCAGCAATGGCCGCAAAGTGGTGGCCGAAAAGCACGACCTTATTGGTCGGATGAAAATTGACTCCATCGTTCAGCCGCACCGCCGGCGTCACATGGTGATTATTCAGTCCGACGACCTGCCTAGCCAGCCATCGGCCATAGAACCGATAGGCCAGCACATAAATACAGGCCGCCGCCACGACCAGCCAGAGCCCGTTTACTTTTTCGTTTGGGTTGACGACGCCGACCACGTGAGCAAGCGCGAGCGCACCGAGAACGGAGAGCAACAGCCAGAGTAAATTCACAGCCGCTTTCATGCGCGGCATCCTAACAACCTGCCAAGCGCTTGTAAACGAATGGGAGAAGCCTGTTGGCCTTCAGATTGTGAAGTGATTACGATGGCAGCACCTCAGGAGGACCACATGAAAGTGCGCATTGTTCGAATGGGTAAGTATCAATGTATCCATCTACCTAAAGCATTGCTCAAGAAAGCAAAGCTGGGTGGCGATGTTGAACTCCGGGCTGAGTTAGGCCGGATTCTGATTTCCAACACAGGGAAACCGCGAGTCGGCTGGGCAGAGGCTGCTCGTCGCATGCGAGCGCGGAATTAGGGCTAGCAAAAGCTATGGGAACAGCAGAAGGAGATTCTTCGATTACTACTTCGGTCGAGCTACTTGGAGGCACTGCGGTCTTCACAGGTACTCGTGTACCGGTTCAGACATTGATGGAATACCTGGAAGGGGGCGAAACAATTGACGACTTCCTGGAAGGGTTTCCGACCGTCGCGCGGGAACAAGTCCCCACCTTCCTGCGTCGATGATCACCTCAGATTTCTAGCACGCATGATTCGTTCGCGAGACACTGGTCATAGAACCGTTACCCCAGGACATAAATAAACCATGGCCACAATCATCCAAAGCCCATTCACTTTTTCATGGGGATTGCTGCCCCCTTCTGATTATGCAATATGTTCAGTCATCTGAAGGCTTCCGGTGATGAATGACAAAGCTCAATTCCTTTAACGATATCTCCATCACAATGCCTGAAGAGGACCTCTTCGGTATTGATCCTTTCGCCCAGGCATTGGCCAAGAGCCTGAGGGATATGGCTTCACCCATGGGTACAACTATTGCCCTTAACGGTCCTTGGGGATCTGGCAAGAGCAGTGCAGTTAATCTGATTCGGCATCATCTGAAGAATGACGTTGAAGACGACAAACTCAATATCATTGACTTCAAATGCTGGTGGTTTCGTGGCGAGGAAGCGTTGACCTTGGCATTCCTCCAAGAATTAGACTCGTCTCTTCAAAAAACTCTAGGAGAGAAAGCCAAGAATCTGATCCCAAAACTTGGGAAAAAGCTGCTCCAAGCTGGCCAAGTAATTGGCCCAGCTATCAACATTAAGACTGGCGGCGTTTGGGGCTCATTAGCATCTGGGACGATGGACTTCGCCAAGAGGTTCTTCTCAGATAGCGACCCCATAGAGAAGGTATTCAAAGAACTTTCTGATGCCCTAAAGAACCAGACCAAGCGGTTCCTAATAATCATCGATGACATCGATCGACTAACTCCCCATGAAGCGTTAGCCATTTTCAGGTTGGTCAAGACCGTTGGGCGATTACCTCGAGTGATGTATCTGTTAGTTTATGATCGAGAACTGGCAGAAAAATCGGTTAAGGAAATCTACCCCTCAGAAGGACCACATTTCTTGGAGAAAATCGTCCAAGCTAGCTTCGATCTCCCGCTTCCCACGCGGGATGACCTGAATAGAGCCATGCTTTCTCGGATGGGAGTGCTTTGTGGTGAGCCGAAAGCAACTGACAAACTGCACCGTTTCATGAATGTTTTCCATGATGCGGTTTCGCCATACCTGAATACTCCCAGAGACTTGGCCAGATTATCGAATGCGATTACTGTGAGCTGGCCAGCTGTAGCAGAAGAAGTCGACGTCGGCGATTACCTCGCCATTGAAACGTTGCGACTCTTCGAACCTTCTCTCTACAATTCTATTCGCAAGAGTAAAGAGCGTCTTTGTGGCACTCGATCAGATAGCAATGGTCGAGACGACCAACAGAAGGAAATGGGAGAATACCTGCAGCTGGTACTCCAGGATCGTCAAGAGCAAGCAAAGCTTGCACTGCTACGGTTATTCCCTCGATTGGAAAATGTGGGCTATTCAGCAAGCTCGGTTCAAAAGTGGGAAGCTGATCGGCTGGTATGTACCACACCACACTTCGATACCTACTTCAGAATGAGTATCGGAGATGACACTCTATCCATGAGGGAGGTCAACGATGTTATCGAACATGTAGGAGATGAAGAATATGTGAGAGGCATCTTTCGTACGGCACTTGGTTCGATTCAAAAGAATGGAAAGTCCAAAGTTCCCCTGCTACTCGATGAGTTGAACGTCCACGCTGCCAGAATAGAGAAAGAGAAGTTTCAACCGTTGATAACAGCCTTGTTCAGCATCGCGGACGAACTACTCAAAAAAGGAGATGGCAGTGGGGGTGCATTCAGTAGAGGGAACAACCAGTTACGTATCCACTGGCTATGTCACAAGCTGACTTGGGAACGATGCAGCTTGGATGAGCGAGATGTAATTTTCATGGCAGCCTGCAGAACTGCTCAACTGGGGTGGCTTGTCGATTTTACGAGTTCTCAAGTCACAAACTATTGCCCACGAGATGGTAAAGAACCAACCCCCCTAGAAAAATGTTTAGTTAAGCAAGAGTCTCTTCCAGAATTGAGGTCGCACACGATAAATCGCATCAGAGCCGCTGCACAGAGCGGAGAACTAGCTTCCCATGCTGAATTGCTGTCCATCTTATTTCGATGGGGCGAGCTTGCTGATGACGGTAATGTCCAGGTCAAGGAATGGACCAACAATCAGCTAATCAATGATGAATCGGTCTCTCAACTAGCGGAGGCATTTACGGGTGAAAGTTGGTCCCACAGCCTGGGCATGTTCGGCTTGGGAGATCGCGTGGCTATGCGCAAGCCCAGAGCTCAAATTGACGGCCTTGATCGGATCCTAGACGTCAGAGAGTTCCGGCAACGCCTTAACGAAATAGAGAATGGAGATACCACCTTGCAAGAGAACCGCAAGCAGTGCGTCAAAATCTTCCTTGATGCCTGGCTCGCCAGAGAGGCGGCCGAAGACTAAGTGCCATGCTCACCCTCATCCAGCTTCCTTGGTCTCCCTTCTGCATCACGATCAGACACATTCTGACCAGCCATCGCATTCCGTTTCGCCTCTACAATATCGCCTACCATGATCGGGAGCAGATCATCACAGCGACGAAGGGTCGGGGCCACACGGTGCCCTGCCTGATCGACGGAAAGCGCGGGATCTGCGACGTCACGGATTTCGGTCAGGAGGTCGCGCATTACGTGGATCGACGTTATCGGCTTCACCTGTTTCCCAAAGCCCTCGATGGGCTACAGCTGATTCTCTCACGCTATATCGAGAACGATCTAGAGTCGGTCGGATTCAAGGTGAACGATACGTATGTGATTCCGACTCGCCCTCTCATCGAACGGACGATGCTCATTCGCCACAAGGAACGGAAGTTCGGAAGAGGATGCGTCCGGGAATGGACCAGCCACCGACGGTATCTGTGCGCACAGTTTGCGAAACTTTTGAAGCCGATCGATGACATGCTGGCGGCTTCGCCGTTTCTGCTGACCAATCGCCCGTTGTTCGTGGATTACAATCTGTACGGCGTACTCAGCAATTACCTCTTCACCGGCAAGACAAAATTACCCAATCTCAAACACCTCCGACGCTGGCACCAGGCCATGAATACGAAGAAGTAACCGTTGTTGCCCCTTTCGCCACCGTTATCAAGAACGGCCTTGCTCCTTCTCCCACCATTCTGAAACACAGGCAGCTCTCTTCACGTCGTTCTATATGCTAAAGATATCCTCTCGACCTGTAATTGACAGAGCCGCCATCATTCGCTACGCTGTGTGTAACTGTTACACAGGAGGCCATGATGCCGACCAACCTTGCCATTGATGATTCCTTGCTGGAAAAAGCCCGTCGGATCGGGAAGCTCCGCACAAAGAAAGAGACGGTTACCGTCGCCCTGGAAGAGTTCATCCAGCGCAGACGTCAACGTGAGGTATTGAAGTCGCTGGGAACGTTTGAGTTCAGGAAAGGTTGGGATCATAAAAAAGACCGGCGGGATCGTGAATCTCGTCGTTGACACCTCGGTCTGGTCGCTAGTCCTTCGCCGACCAAGAGTCGATGACGCAAATGTCCACATTCAAATATTCCGCACACAGCTTGAGTCAAATAACCGTCTATTCCTGATCGGTAACATCCTCCAGGAACTCCTGGATGGATTGCGCTCGCCCAAGCAATTCGACCGGCTCGTGCAACTCCTCGAACCGTTCCCGCTGCTGGAGTTGGATCGCTCGACCTACATAGCGGCCGCCAAGCTTCGGACGATGTGTCGTGCCAAAGGTGTGCAAGCAAGCCCTGTTGATTTCTTAATTGCGACGGCTTGCAGCCAACATGGCTACCCTCTCCTCACAGCAGACCAAGACTTTTCATGGATTGCGAGACATTGTGATCTGATGCTGCTGCCCGAATAACTCCTACCGAACCCGTGAGTTATTGGACTTCCGCTTCTTTGGCGGCTTCGCTTTCACGAACATCACCGCTTCGTCGAGCCATCGGGTAAGACCAGCCGCCGAGCGATAACCTGCTTCACTAATGAACAGGAATCCCTTGAGTGGTTTGCCGGTGAAATCCATCTCGCAGGCATGTGGTTTTTTCAGAAGCGCGTCGTAGCGCTCCGACGCCACTCGGACCATGAGACGATCTTTTTCGATTCCACAGCACATGTGGCCGTTGAGCATGAAACAGAGCCCACCGAACATGCGCTTTTCTTCCACACCCTTTCGGCGTTTAAAATACTCTCGGATTCGCTCCGCCAATCGCTCGTTGTACGCCACGTAGTCCCTCCTCTGCTCCAACTCTTCGCGTTCATTGAAGGCCGATTAATGGATCGACGCGCTCATTTTGATATACTCATTCCCATTATGTCACCAGATGCCTCCACTCCGTCCCCACTAGGGTCTGATCGCCGGGAATACTATCGCATCACCATCACCCTCCCCATCTGCCTTCAGGCTGAGACGGACGCCACCGAAGGCACGTTTATCGAGAAATCGGTCAACTTGAGTGCTGGTGGTATCGGGTTAGTCGTGAACATTCCCTACCACCCGAACGACATTCTCTCCTGTACCTTGCTCCTGGCAGAGCAGGTGCTGTTCAAATCCTCGATCGAAGTGGTGCGCGTCGACTCCCTTCCCTATCCACCCAACACGTACCGTCTTCACGCCCGCTTTATTGAGATGACCAGGGAGAACCGAGAACTGCTAGTTCGACACATCCTACAGTTTCAACGCGAGCACCTCACGAGACACTATTCCGTTTGAGACGGAGCGAGGCGTTCTTGCCTCGTCATTGCGATCTATGCCTGGAATTGGTCTTCCCGCCCCACCAAAGAGGGATTCATTCTCATAGGGGCGGCCATCTAGACTGGGCCACCGTGGAATCAACACACCCCTACCAGCGGCACCATTATCGAGTCCTGCTTCCCGTGCCGTACCCCGTGATGTTTTCCGATACCCAGACCATTGCGGAAGGGAAAGTGACGAATCTCACAGTGTTCGGCTGTGCGATTGAATGTGACGAGACCCTCCCAGAGCAGACGACGCTCCGTGTGCGGCTGATCCTCCCCGATCACGCACAGTCACTACCAGTTGACGAAGCAGAAGTTCGATGGGTCCAGGGGAATCGAATGGGCCTGCAGTTCCTCAAGGTGGAGCGGGCTGCAGACTTTCGACTGCATGGGTTTGTATGGGATCGAATGGTCGAGCGGTTTCGAACGATTGTTCAGGACGGGCTTTCGACTCGCTGATCCTGATTCACCCCTCGTTTCCCCACCATGGCAAGGCACAGTAAGCCAACGGCAATCCAGACCAGCTCACGAAACCGTCGCAGCAAAGCAAAGGTGATGCCCGTCACGTCGCTGTAGCCGAAGGCCTGCAACAACAGAAGATAGCCGGCGTCTTGAGCGCCCAGACTTCCGGGAATGAAAAACGACCCGCCTTTAATAAAAGCCGCCAGAGCTCCGATGGAGATGGCGGCCCAGAAACTCACCGACCCCCCAAGAAAATAGATGATCCCAAAAACTTCCAGCGATTCGGCCAGCCAGCCGAAAAAGCAAACTCCGGTCGATGCGAGAAATGCCTTCTTATGGTGGCGGTAGAAACTCAGAATCGTCTGGTCGATCGAGCGCAGGTGTTCTTCCTGCGTTTCCAACGCTCTGATCCTCACACCTAGCTTCTTGACGATCGACAGAATCGACGCAAAGAGTCCGCGATGCTGAATAAAGACAAACCCAGCGATCGAGCACACAAGCAACCCCACACTCACCAGTGCCGCCGTAATTGTCTGTCCTGCCGAGCTGCCGGCACCGAGAATCCAAAACCCAAGAGCGATCCCGGCAAGAATGAAACACACTTCGGCGATCGTCATGGTCGTTTTGGCAATCACCACGGACGCCGCGCCTTCTGCGATAGGAACATTGTGTTTCCTCAGTAGATACGCCTTGAGCGGTTCGCCTCCCAAGTACGCCGTCGGGGTGGTCATGTTCACCACTTCGCCGGCCGTCCGAATTGTGAGCAACCGCCAAAATGGCACGGCTTTCCCAGCCGGCCCTAGGACTATCTTCCAGCCATAGGCTTCGATTGTATACATGAGCACGGACGGAATAAGGATGATCAACAAGGTGACCGGCCCTAGTCGCGACGCCGCATCGTAGATAGTGCTGGGTCCGATATGCCAAACGAGAAGGCCGAGAACGGCAAGACCGAGGGCAAGTAGAAAATACCTCAACACGTGGTCAGTGGTGTTGGCGTCGCATTCATAGTCGAGGCATGGCTATCGAGGACGGGCGGATGACCCAGACCATCGCAGCAGCAAACAATAACGAGCCGGCGGCGGCAAAGATGAGAAACCAATATAATTGATCGAAGAGCGCAAACCCCAGCAAGGCTGCCGAGAAATCCCGGCTCGCGACATTTCTCAACAGGGTATCGGCCCAGGCTGCATGGGCCTGAGATTTCCACCCGCTCATCGTTTTGATTTTTTGCGCCTTTTCGACCAGCAACAATGACACGGCGTTCCCTACAACCGCCGCAATACCGAGTGCAAGGGGAACCCACTCATCATCGTGTCCAATTTTCGTGGTATAGAGCCCCACGGCGATGCCTGCAAAAATCGCCATATGCACGATATTGTCCAGGACGAGATCCAGCCACGCGCCGAACGGCGACTCCGTAAAGGTCAATCGCGCGACTTCCCCATCACAACAATCGATGACGGCCGCCAATTGAAATAACACCGCCGCCACAACCCCGGCACTGTACGTGCCCAGCCCAAATCCGGCAGCGGCGACCAGACCGATGAGTCCAGCAAGCGCCGTGATGGAATTCGGCGAAACCCCGACGGCAAGAAACAGGCGCGTAAACCAACGAGACAACTTCCGATTGAAGTACCGGTCGACAAACCCCTCAAATTCCCCCTTGAGGGAGTTGTATAGTTTGTTTTCCGCTGTATCCACATCGGACAAGGTGCGAACCTCTTGATACCAGGTGCTCCGCTTTGTTTCAGCTGTCACGACCCGTACTCGATCGTCTGCAGCCGCCCGCTCAATCCACTGGCGGATCGGAGGGCTCCCTTTCTCATTCGTCGCTTGATTCGCCGCGCTCATGAGGCTCGCAGGAACAACCACAAGTTCTGCGACTCGGACGGTTGACTCCTCCAAGCGAGTCGAGCCAAGGGTCTTCGAACGACCGAGCGGCATTTTCAAGGGCACGCCTTGCATTGTCGGATGCTCGAGTTGATCCTGTCGGGATTGCGCGACCACGATCGATTGGCCGTCTCGCACGTCGCGTCGTAGTTGTTCGATCAACCCATGAGAAAACACGCTATGGACGCTGGCAATCAGCGCAAAGCCATGCACTTCCGCAGCCAACGATTCCCATGTCCGAGGATCGTCGAGTGGAAACTCCCGAATGGGCATCCAGCGGACGGGAATCGTGACGCGCGGCCCTTTGCCCAACGTCAGCTTGAGTTGTTCTTCCTCCGAACCGGAGAGGACGATTAACTGACGAATCCCCGCCCGTTGCAGAGTCAGCACCGTACGTTGAAAGAGTCCGATTCCCACGACACTTGCCAGAGGACCCAGCTCTCCGATCTCCGGCCCAATCGGTCCGCCGAATACTCCGACGGAAGGCAGGAGAATCGCCGTCGCTAATCCTTGAATCTCTGCTCTCCGCTGGAGAATGCTCTTACTCATGGTCTCACATTCAGCGATGCCTGACGATCACGCCCTTCTCCTCACTCGTGCGCTTCTGACATCGTACCATAGGGAAGACTTTCTCATAATCTTGGCAAAACTTCCAACTCAGCTTTCTTTACGTCGTCGATGAAATCAATTTCGGTCCAGGGGAGTCCTCCGATCTTTTCATGACCGACTCGTACGTCCCGGAAATACGCCAGTAGAGCATCTTCGTACTCAATATCCCACGCCCCCTTGTCGATGTAGTCGCGGAGCGAGGAGATGACGCGCGGCGTGTCGGCATGCCGAACCCTCAAAAATCCCACGCCCTCGCCGGCATAATCGCATTGTTCCGGCATCTTTTTTGTCAGGGCAATCACGCGGCCACCCGCCACGACCACCATACATTCTTCACCGGTTTGCTTTATCGTTTCATCCATCAGTAACGCGTTCTCGTGAGGCGACGAGACCAACCGTCGGAGAATTTCACGGTGGAACAGCACATCCGCATCCATCACGATGGTATCGTCGTCGAACACATCTCGGGCAATCCACAGGGATGAAATGCTGCCTCGGTGAAACTCTTCGTTCACCAAAAACTTCACGTTGAGAGCACACGAATCCTGTTCGACCGCCGCGCGAATCATCTCCTGCTTATACCCGACGACGATGTCCACTCGACGAATGCCGACGCTCGCCAGAGACTGTAGATAGCGATGCAGAAGCGATCGACCGCCGATCTCAATGAGGCACTTGGGGCGATGTTGCGTTACCTCCCACAGGCGTTTCCCGACTCCTGCTGCTAAGATGATCGCTTTCATAGGGGTTTGCACGCCTGTTCAAACGCGTCGAGAAATCCGACGAACTGTGTTTCGGTCAATGCCCCCATATTGGCAACGCGGAAGATCTTGTTTTCTAGGTTTCCTTGTCCGGCATAGATCACATAGCCTTGCTGTTTGAGCCGGTCATGCAGTGATTGGTACGTCACGCCATCAGGCAGGTGATAGGCCGTAATCGTATTGGATTGCCGATCTGCAGGAAGCAGAGCCTTCACGCCAAGCGACGTCATGCGTTCACGGATCAGTGTCGCCATCTTCTTGTACCGTTGGATGCGCTTGGAGACACCTTCCTCAAGGAGTTCATCCAGGGCCTCATCGAACGCGTAATAGACTTGTACCGCCGGTGTGAAGGGAATCGTACCTCGCCCTTCATTATCGATGTAATGGGTCAGATGGAGATACCACGACCGTTTCGGATACGATCGCATTTTCTCAATAAACCCCTTTCGCACCAGCACGAATGAAACGCCTGGGAACCCCTGAATGCATTTCCCAGCCGTACCCGCCACCATATAGATATGCGACTTGGCGACATCGAGCGTTTCTCCGGCGAGGGCGCTGACGGCATCCAGCACAAACACACGATTCTGGCTATCGACAATCTCCGCGATCTCATGAACAGGGTTGAGTAGCCCTGTCGTCGTTTCATGATGCACCATGCCGACCACATGAACTTCCTGATGTTGGCGTAACGCGAGCAGCAGTCTTTCCGGATCCGGCCGAACCGTCCATTCACATTTCAACTCACTCACGCCCAAGCGATGAAGCCCGATGATCTGGGACATCCGCTCTCCATAGACGCCGTTGTTGAGGATGAGTATCCGTCGGCCGTGCGGGAGCGACGACATCAAGGCGGCTTCAACAGCAGCCGTCCCTGACCCAGTCATCACAACCGCGACATAGTCTGACTCAGCTCCAGGGACGAACGCGTTGAGCAGCTTGGTTTGGATCCGATGCAGCAACTCGGAAAATTCATCTTCTCGATGGCAGATATCTGGACGGAGCAGAGTTTGTCGTACACGATCAGAAACATTGACCGGCCCAGGATTCAGGAGAACCACGCTTTTCTCCTTCCACTTTTATATGGCATGAATAGATTTCCTCTTATCGCGCGCGGCCAGAAAGCACAAGGGAAACTCGTCGCGCCCCTTTATCCCTCAATCGCTTTCATGAACCGGCGGGTCATCTCTGGCGGCTCGTGCAGGACACGACCGGCATCTTCCACAAATTCATTGACTTTGATAAGCAGCATGCTGGGCCCATCCTTTTTCAACATGTCTTTGAATTCGTAGACAAGATCGTCGCGATCCAGTACTCGCTCAACATTCACATAGCCTGCCGACTTCGCCACTTTCTCCAGCGGCACGACATTGGAGATCGTCGGCTGATTCCCCGTCGTTCCGTACACTTCGTTATCAAACACCACATGAATGAAATTCTTCGGTTTCAAAGCCCCGACGGTCGCGAGTGTACCCATCCCCATGAGGACATTTCCGTCGCCGTCAAAGGTGATGACCTGTTTATTCGGC
>Ga0224501_10004403_pt1 | contig 11115 bp, 4 predicted proteins | sample SF_Oct11_sed_USG_4_FD_169105 | JGI IMG/M metagenome (GOLD analysis project Ga0224501, IMG submission 169105) | Sediment microbial communities from San Francisco Bay, California, United States - SF_Oct11_sed_USGS_8_1 | ecosystem: Environmental > Aquatic > Marine > Sediment | place: USA...
ACTGCTGATAAGGCGAATGGTGGGTGCGGCCAATGAGAGACAGCAGGTACTTACTGTTATCAGTACGTAGTATAGATAGGGTGATGAATGTGACGCACATAGGATGAGCTATAAACCCATCCACACTGACTTCCTGTATGTGCTTCAGCTCCACCCGAGATGCTGCGAAATAACGAAACCCGAATGAGCAACTCACTTCCATTCATAAAGTTATCCTTCTAAGAGGATAACTCTATGCTTCACTGAATAGAGGAAATCCTCCTGTAAAACCCATCATTGTTCATAAGGGAGGACGAATTTTAATTTGATGAAAAACTGAACCTGAAATTCTTAACATGTTTATTTGTTTCCATCCCCGATCAGTCACAGAATAAATGGTGCCAGTCATCCTAGATTTGGTGAAATGTCTCACCATGCGTGACAAGCAATATATTCACAGTATCGCGCTTTGCACCAGCCACCTTGTTTAAAGGCTGTGACGGAGAAGGAGCCAAAGAAAGGGTGAAAAAGAGAGTAACTGTTCAAATAAATTTCTTGTAGCTTCCCAAACCGACCGAGGAAAGAATACCATAACCAGAAGAGTGGCAAGCCAGACAGGAAACATTTGTAGGCATAACACTACAGACAATCATCATGAATACGCCTGGGCAACAACAGTATAGCACTAAAACCTTAAAGCCCCATACCACCAATAGGTAATCCAAGGGAGCGACGTGATGTACATGACACGGTGTCAGCTAAACAGAAAAAGCCACCAGTAAGACAGGTGACAAGACAGGTGACCCGCTGCTGTGTGTCGAGAATTGGTCTTCCAAAGATAAACAGCATACGGAAATGCATTATCAATTTGCCATCTCAAGAAAGAGTTCATTAAATGTGACAAATCACAACCTGCAAACCAGCCTTATCCACAGATTACTAGTTAAACTTACAAGGTTTAGTTTTGGTAAATGTATTCATTTAGTTTTTAAATGAGTGAGACAGTGCTGGCCAAATCTGATTCATGCGTACAAAAATAACCCACTACCAAAATCCTAAAACATAGTTACAGTCCCTCACCAGTGTCACGGTTCTCAACTACAAAAAAGCCATTGGTATGACCAAATCTGGAGATCGGGAAAGTAGAGACTATGTTAAACAACAAACATATGCTCCAGATTGAAATAGAACACTTGTATGCAGGGTTTTCAAGAAAGCACTTACCAGATTGCACATCTCTTAGCTGTATAGAGAAAATCATAATATGCCGATCAGCACACAGGCAGATGAGATAGTCCTGAAATGTGTTGATGAGTAAAATAGCAAATGGCACTTTAGTAGAGGTACAGAATGCATTATCCAGTTTCTTATTGCTGGGATAGAACCGAATCTACAACAAAATAATAAAGAAGTTGGGAGTTGCGTTTCCATTACAGAACCGGAATAATGACCGTTCCGCGTCCGTAACATATAGTGGCTCGCTCAGTCACTCACTGACTCGGTAAAAACCGTGCTCACTTTGGGTCAGTATTAATGATGGATGAGTGGACAGACTGTGTGCAAATTTTTTGACTATATGTGATATATCAGTTCATAATGCCAGTGGTTGCTTACAAACGGCGAGAAACGTTTTTAATTAAACTACAAAAAGGAGAACATTAATGGTATCCTACTGAAATCTTGTATGGATGAACGGTAACTCGTTTGCATTTGCGAGCTTATGTAGCAAAATGAAAAAAAAACCTTTAATCGAACTGGTCAAAATAAAGTGGAATCTTTGCCATTAAAGGTAGAGTTTGTCCCATAGCCCTAATGGCTGTCGGGGGAGTGGCTGTTAAAGAGCCACAGTGCCTCTCCATCTTTTCCATGAGATATTATTTTATTTCGGTTTAAAATGATTTATTCCCGCTGAGAACTCTAATTTCTCAGTGCTTAAGGCATTTTTAAATAAAAGAGGACAACTCCCATGATGCTGCCGAATCGACAGCATGGGCCTAGCGATTAGCTGGACGAAAAATTTGCTAGTGTGGCAGTAACTCAACGCCTATTCCTTCTTCTCCGATATACTGCTGTGCAGTCGCTGTACCTGAAATTGCGGGGAGGGGACATACCGTACTGTAACAGCCATGAACTTTGATTATAGGCAAAGTTTGTGTGCACCATCTACAAGTGGTAGAGCGTTGGGCTCTGCGGCCTGGAGAACCCGGGTTCCAATCTTGGTCATGGTGGGCCACTGTTGTGAGCATGAGCTCTTCATATATATCCTAGCATTAGGCTTGGGATATCCATTAAGTAGAAAGTGTTACAGTGGAAAAGTGATTAAAAAAGTTACCTCATCTTTCTGCTCAGTGAGATTGAAGCAGCCAGCACAGATGAATTCATTCCACCAAATCAAACCACCCGACACAACCATACTCTTCTCATGTGCCTCGTTTCCAAATAGCACCCATTTTCTCCGCAGAAGAGAGTAGTGAGCTAGCCCAGTTCTGCCAGCTATGGCTATCATCAGACCCGTCTCATCGATCGCCGAGTACTACGGTGAAGGGTAACACCAGCATGTGACACACAGAGATAAATAGATGCAATACATATCATGTAAGGAGTCATCATGAGTGAGTTTAGCCATATCAAATACTAACCAGCGTGTGGAATCAAATGTGCTTGAAAAAAAAACTTTGATGTAGAATGGATGTGAACCTATGACCTTTCCGACAGCCGCGCTTAGCACACCAAAAGATATGGCTTCTGACTACTAGACCAACTAGCAAGAATTCCCAAAGTGTGCGGAACATCGGAGTGATTTGGTTGCCTAAATTTTCTGCAAATGAGATATGCCATCCCTTACCATAGACACGTAAAACCCATTACATGTCTATGCGCCTTACTCACCCGGATAGGCCAGTTACTGCCAAGGTATGTGTATTTTATAGGGGCTACGCGCCACTGTTTGTTTGCAATAAGAATATTGCTGGCATCATCTGCTGTGCCCTGCTGGCTTTCTGCATGACCTAAGTTTACATATAGTCTATCTTCGCCTTGTAGAAACAAGTGCTTGTGGTTACTCTACAAGGAAGGAGCTCAACACTGAGGATGACCTCAAACTTCACCAGGAAATCTCATGGATTCGACGAGCCTGTACCTCACAAGGAGCATCACACATTTATACGGCCCAACAATAACCGTTTTCTCGGAAAACATTGGCGGTTTAGAGCAGAGTTGAACAGGTACTCTGCATGCTGAACCCAACTACTCACCAGGCATGGATTGACCGTTAGCGGTGACTTGACAAATGGCATCTGGAGAAAATCAAATTTTCGTCTCTGTTTGACCGGAGCTCGTACTGTTGTATCACTTTCTGTATCGCTGCCACTCGAGGCATGGTCAGCATGAGTGCTGGCAACCTGTGGGGTGTCCACGGGGCTCTCAGGCGACTGTTCGATAGACACCCACAGCTGGTAACCTTCAGCACCCCACTCCATAGCACGAACCACAAAAGACTCCTGGTGTGGTGTGGGCATTCTATAACACAGAGAGCCTCCAGTGAGTCTCAGCGTTTCCCAGGGTGTGCCATTAGGGGACTTTTTGCACGCACCCGTGGGCCCCACAAAGAATGTCGCAATTGGAAACCAATGTGGTCATTGCAAATGACAAGAACGAAAATCGCACCAGCACTGTGAACTGCCATCTTAGATCCTGAATCAATATCAGGGAAATTGGGAATTGGGAAATCGGTGCCCAATGACTTTGATAAAGCTATATATTACATAATTAGTAAAGAGCTCCAGTATTATAGATGTATTTGTGAATACACTCACCCATAGGTGACAGTGAGAGAACAATAGAGAAGTGCTCCAAACACACTCCACACAGCCACTCCACCTTTTTGCCATGCCCCGATTATTGCACATTCGTCTGGAGTCCAGGCTAATTTTGTAATAGCACCACCCGCGACACCGGCATCTGTAAATGGGCCTCAATGTAAACATTTATCTACATTAAAAGTAGGGCCTGTTGTTGAAATACAAAGATCACAAAATAGACTCAAGACATAGGACCGGAAACTGAAGAGCAAAGATAAACATAAAAACATGGAAATTCATGACGAACATAAATCTCATGAATGGTGGCGTACCTGGGTATTCCTTGCTCGAGACTTTCAGCTCATGGCTGATTTGGAGAGCACCAGTTGCTGGGTCTATGTGATACACCAGACCTTTACCACTGTAACAATGAACATACTGATCACTCAATCTACTGCATAAATTCAAATTAGAAATTAGCCACAACTGGAGGCAGCCACTGTTCACCATAGTACAGGGACAAGGGACAGATAGGCAACCGAAACAACAAAACCTCAAAGAAAAAGTCAGAGATGTGCACATGCTGGTTCACAGTACTGTAACGGAGTGCAATTCCAACCAGGGAACTCTTCGTATCCCTAGGGTACTACCAGACTAATTATTCAATTTTCTGGCTGACTGATCGGCTTTTTTTCTGCCAGGCAATCAATACTACACCATTCTTCTGTTCACATCCACCGCCAGAGTTGTCTTTGTTTTTTAGACAGCATGAATCAATGGGAACACGCTGGGAACACCTAAAGTTAGCTAACTTGATGACCCGATAATCATAGCTCTGGTTTATTTCCACAGGTTCAGTTAGCCTTCCAGAACATGGCCGCAATCAACACAAACCTTGGTACCGACAACGGCGAAACAATTGCAAAAAGATTTTGTCGCCATCGGCTACTGTAGGTTCCGCTTACCAGCCCGGCATGGTAGATAGTCTGACAGCACCACTAGGCCTTCAGGCTCTTTGAGGCGATATTGCTACCATACAGCTAAACAGCCAAATAATCCTCTAGGGTCAAGCAAGTTATGTCAACTTAAGATAAGGAGCAAGTAGTACACAGTTTCCTATAGCCACCCATAATAACTGGGTGGTGGTGTGTGTGTGTGTGTGTGCGTGTGCGGGTGCGGGTGCGGGTGCGGGTGCGTGTGCGTGTGCGTGTGTGTGTCATGCACATAGAGTAGGGGAGGACAACTCTATGGTGCTGCTATTAGGTACTCACCTGGCACATCCGTAGACTAGTAGCCGGTATTTATGGTTAGCGTGTACACAGGTACCATCCCTAAGTTCGGGTGCCCACACACCATGCAGGTTCTACAAGCAGAGGAGTGAGGACAAACTGTGAGGTATTCAGACAACGCTAGACCGAGAAGCGGGACAACTTACAAGTCAATTATTCAGAAGGCGTGTTAGAATCATAACTAACTATCATAACTACAACAATATGGGGTATGCTTGGCTCATTAGAGAACAGTAAGACAGTGTAGAAACATTGCCTCGCCATTGTTCTCAGACCTACACCATGAAAATCCCACAAACACATACCCGGTGGGAATCACTCATCGGTGGATACGAGGAGTCATCAGTCCCCAGTTGGTTTTATCTGTTTGTATATGCCACATACCTTCTTATCAAATCGAGCATTCGGGGCAGCAAGAAAGAAACCTCTGCCATCTGATAGGACAGCCACAAAACCACCAAGTAACGGACTATATTCTATATCAGTAACATATTCTCCGGAACTCAAAACCTGTGCTCCTGCGGGCAAAACAGGACAAAGATTATACCATTGATACTCCTTATTACACAATGAGTGGTTTGAGTGGTTTGCTTACATAGTATGATTACCACTGCCCTAATACTTTGTTCGAACTCAATGACCAGCTCACCTGGGCAGGGTAAGGAATGCTACATGCTACACACCCATCAACACATCATTTGCATATGATTTATATAGGTATGTTGCGGCTGTCAATGCTGAATGACCCAATGATCATAGTCACTAGAGAGTTAGTGAGTTGCGTCCCAGTATATGTGAACCATAAACAGTCCCGAATTGATGTCATTGGCACACAGACAGTTGCCGTAAGTTCGTATTAAATTTCGTACGATGATACCTTTTTTTCTTTTTCTAGTTCAATCAGATAAGTCTGCCACAGTTTCGAGGCAATGTGAACTAGTATACCAGTTATATTCATACATTTGCACCCAGACTGCACACGGAATCGCTAGTAATACTGATCCAAAAAAAGCAATATTTTCACCAAGTGATCGAACAGCTCTCCGTGCGAGTCATACACATTAGTGGGTGAAATCGCTAAAATTCCGGTTCCGCAGATGGGTACGCAACTCCACAAACTCTTTAATATTACGGTGACAATTATTCGCTAGTATTAATAGATATATGCTGTCGAAAGACTGGAAATCCATGATATACCTCTTGATTGTTGCAAATCAAAGCTGAACTGTATGCTGCCCATGTCAGTACACTGCGCATCATTAACAGTTCCATCCCATTTGGTTCTTTTAAGGTTCCCATGACTTGTTGCTAACACCAACTCATCACGGAGGTAACCTATGCTACAAAACATGTGAAAAACAGAGTTCAGTAAAGCAGTGACATGTCACCAAGTAAACAAGGACTCTATAGATTCACTACGATTGAAGTAAAAAGCCCCATAGATTGGTACAATCGTTGATTAGATCAACGAGAAACAAAAGGGGTCAAGTCAGACAATAGAAATGACACGCATGAAAATATGTACTATGTATGATCAAGAGTATGTCACACACAAAATGTTACAGAATACATCATTGACAAACCTGGTAACCCTTTCTCCCAAGTTCACTGAATGAATTTGCTTCAATTTCAGGGCAGGTATACCTTCACCAAGAAACATTGCATCATATGCCTTCTGTTGTTTTCTACATCAAAATATACAAATCCAGAAAACATTGTTAAGTAAAGATTGCAGGAGCGGAGTAGAGCGCTCAAAATGGCCATAAAGTGGCCGTCAGCTTTGGTGATCCAGCGGCAGAATGCCGATCCTGCGCGCACTATTTCTCCCACGTCAGGCAAGCGGGAACCAATGACAATGCAAATTTGAATTTGCTGCTCGACCAAGTTTGCTCTTGGCCTAAAACGCCGGAAGTGGAAATCTATCCGAAGTAAATAAGATCGACTTTTTGATTGACCACTGCGCTTGAGCTGCTTGGAAAAAAATAGTGAATGCCAGGTCGACTCACAGTGGCACTGGATTGCCGCTAGATTAGTGGAAGTTGACGCCCATTTGAGCGGCACAGACAGCGGTACCGCTCATGTAAACACCACTGTGATGCCGCTCTCTACGCCGCTTGCCGCTCTAGAGTAAACCCGCGATTTTGCCACAGCGCGAGGCCATAGACTCTGGATGGGGTACTGACCCAACAGAGCACTGAGCTTCAGGATCATCAAAGGCTTTGACTGAGGAGCCTTGCTTCTTTGAGTCAGCATTAGGCATCCAATATTATAAACACATTATGCCTATCCATCTTATTCATCGGCACAAAGAAAGGGGAAGGAAACCCTCAGGGTTATGTGGTAATGAAACTGCAGTTGATGCTACCAGGTAAATGACAACTAAATACGCTTTACTTTGTCACAGAATAACCTTGAATTACAGGGGAAACTATATTAGTCCCTAGTCAGGTGGCAGGGCTTAGCTACTGCAGGGATGCTCCATCCTACTACTTTTATTGTCTCAGTAGGGGTCATACTGAAGTAAATGAACTAGAAAAAAACCACAATCGAAGTTATTGTTTGTATACATATCAGGGACAAACGGTACACTCACAGAGTTAAGGGCCTCATTGCGGGACTAAGACACAATGCAACAACACAGTTAATCCGGCAGCTGATGGGCAAAGAGGTCCTAGTAAGGCAGTTGGGCGCTCTAACCCTGCATGTGAAATCTGCAGTTCATAGCTCAGTCAATGCCCCCACAGCATATAAACTAATAAGCAGTCCATTTAGTACGCTTCCTTATGGCGGTTGATGTTATTTATACTTTGTATTGAATATACCTGGTATGGCCCTTGTATTGAATATACCTGGTATGGCCCTTGTATTGAATATACCTGGTATGGCCCTTGTATTGAATATACCTGGTATGGCCCTTGCGAAGGTACAGACATTGGTGATTATCTGCATCTCCATCTATCTCCAGCTTGAAGAAGAGCAATCCCCCTTTATTTGTCTACAACAAATAAAGTTTGTGTCCTTCACACGCTATAAATCTCAAAACTGAAAACATACTGAATACCATGGCCAGCATGCAAACTATAGCGTAGTTTCAAAAACCTGTACAGTCTGCACATTAACTCACAGCTTGCAGCACTACAAAAGTACAATAATAGACTGTTTATTACTCAGGGATGTTGTTGTCTTTTCAAAATGGTATAGCTTAAATGAGAGCAGCTAATACAACCTTGTGAATTTTTCCAAACTTTTTTCAAGATATTAACAGTGAGCAGTCATGGGTTGTAGTTAGAACACACGAGCTATGAGCTCGAATCTTAGAAAAGTCAACGGTGGAGACAGGACGGTTATGGACATCCGACCTTAATTCGCTTCTGAGCTCCAACCAAGTCTCCCTGTTGACCAGGAGAGAAAACTCAATAAGCTCTCACAAAGAATAATAATGTGGAGTATAAACAGAAAGAAGCTAAAAATGTATATAAGGCTGTGCTACCACCAGCACTAATACAGAGCAGTTTAAATACTCACAGTGATCAGGATTGTTGTAGCATCTGATTTCCAGATGGCACGCACATTTTTCCCAGTTGTGGCAATTGAGTGTGCGCTACGTTGTAATGCTGTGATTTGCACACTCGGCTGCAACAAGTAGATGGGTAAACAGAAAAGGGTTCAATATGGTTACCAAAGACAGTCATCAAATTCAATACAGTAAACCCTACGGTTGCAGGGAACAAATACAGTAAGCCCTATGGTTGCAGGGAATCATGAGACACAGATGTTTTATCCGCTGAAACGACACTGTGTCGAATCCTATCTCAGAAATTAGATCTTACAGGATACTTTATTGAAAGGCACGTTTTAAATTGAGAGGGGTTATGCAACTGGTTTCACCTTTTTAGATCAGTATATTTATTTAGATCCTAATCTTTTACAGCCACACACTTGGCTAGTGGTGCCAAGGGCCTGGTACTCCAAAGAAATAGTGGAAAAATTATGAAATGCACTTGTTGGATGTCCCGCATCATTACTACTATTACCTCTACAGCTACAAATGCACCTTATACGCCAGAATCAGTTACTCAGTCACCTCTGCTCATTTCCCATGTCAATCAGCAGCTGGTATTGGTGTGGTTGCAGACCTAACAGTTATCTGACTTTTAGCCTATATGAAGCCAGGAATGCATTCGATTTTATATTTACCTCACAATTAACTGTGTTAGTGTTACTCACTAAAGTCACTTACTTACTCTTACTGTGACAAGTTGCTCGGCCATTGTCACTCACTCTGGCGCTGAGGAACTTGCCCAGTTACTCTTCTCAGAAGTTTGCTCAAAGTCTAACTCTAACAGTAACACTAGCGTAACAGACGGTCTTAACTTTCAGTCATTCAAAATACAAATACACTGATATTCTAGTTTCTACAAACGTGAGTCGTGACTGTGAGCGGTGACGACTCCACTCTTGCTACAACTACCAAAACAGCTACTGTGTCAGTCGGTAGTATTCTAGTACTAGTGGTAGTAGACAAGTCGTGTGGTGGTGGGTTGACTGATTGACAGTGACTCACTCGGTTCACGCACAGTCACCCACTCCATGATCCATCACTCACTCACTGACAAGTGACTTGGACTTGGAGTTGGTCATTCGGTCATTCAATGATTCATTGGCTTGAATTTGGACCGTACCTTACAAAACCATATATGAATAGATTCATCCGTGAGCAAAAGGAGAAGAGAGCGATCCCTGTTGCTGCATATATGAATCGGCTCTTGTGGAAGATTAGATTCTTTGGGAAGTCTATAGTACTGCGGCAATGCTATGGGAAAATACATGTCGATAAAAATTGAAACACAGCCACATCTCTCGACTGGGTATATATGTCAAGGTCGTAGGGGTCACAATCTCATCACCGCGGATTGCCATTTCTATTATCGTTTATGGTTTAGATCTTCTTGCTCTTTTTTGACAATTCTTTTCCAATGCAATTTCCTTTACTTAAATGCTCAAAGTAAGAATCAAATCTTTTGCGCAGATTGACTTGAACAAGTTCCCGTGAGTGCGAGCCTGCGTTTGCTTACTTGGGTACGTAGCAACGACGTCAGTGGATTGGAGTTTTCATTGATCACGGTCAACCTAAGTGTTATTGCTGGAAAATTGCTGGTAATTACCCTGAAGTAATCGTATCCTATTACCCTTAGCTTATTGGTAGAGAGGAATACTAGATAGGCAAATCCAATTACTGCATTGATTGTCATCTGTCACCGTGTTTAACAGCAATATAAACAAAAGACAGTCGCATCTTCAGTTGTTGATTTGAGGAGTGACAAAATCGCTATCTCACGTTACCTGTAGACTGTTGGTTATACTCGTGATTATGAGCTTTCTTACTAGCAATAACTTATAGAAGAGGTTTCAGCAGGTAGGCAAATGCTATTGCCAATTGGGAATTTGTTGCATGCTTGTTGGAGACTTGGGAATTATGGTACAAGAAATTAAAATGTATATAGATGTAGGTGTCATGGAGGTGCCTAGAGTAGTGATGATAATTAGCTTGGTCTTGGCCTCTACAATGGCAGCATGCAATCTTCTTTGTTTTTGTGTAGAACCAAACTCATCAGTATGGCAACTGATATGGCAAAAGAGAAGGCTGCGAGGCTGCTCAAAAAGAGAGGAAGTGTATCCACTATAAACAGTGATGCGATGCAAAAACCTGGACACCATAAACGATACCAAGGGTAGGTGTTCGCACTCCACTAAAATATAAATGTGGTAAAGAAAGCTCTGTAGAGTACACTATCCGATGCATAGTCAAGATCTTAGTCTATTTCCTGTACTTTCAACCTACTCTGTTTTCTACTTAGAGTACACTCACGTACTGTTTTATGCTACATGTATTTAGTTACTTTGTATAGTAGCATTGTTTAGGGAGAATGGTATATTTTATAGGCGTCTGTCTACTCTATACCAATACTTTCACACCGTTGGGTACATTTTCTATTACAGCATCTAGCGCCTACTGACTCTGTGTTGTGGAATGCTCATGCTTAAAT
>Ga0224501_10004406_pt1 | contig 11114 bp, 8 predicted proteins | sample SF_Oct11_sed_USG_4_FD_169105 | JGI IMG/M metagenome (GOLD analysis project Ga0224501, IMG submission 169105) | Sediment microbial communities from San Francisco Bay, California, United States - SF_Oct11_sed_USGS_8_1 | ecosystem: Environmental > Aquatic > Marine > Sediment | place: USA...
GGGTGACATACCTCAATGAATTCTTTGGATGGCCAGATTGTTGATGGGTCTATGCCCGAAGCCTTCCCGTGTTTCGCCAATACCTTCCGATTAAATTTAGCTTGATTCCAAGGTCTGAACAAGTTCCTTTTTGATCGGAGTACCTCGGGATCTGGGATTTTCGATTCATATCTGTCTCTATTAACCGGGTGCAGTCGAAGAATGTCAGTCTGAGCTGGCTTATTGAGAGTGAGACCTGTACAAATTGCTCGAGAGGAATTAGTCGAGGGTTGAATCAAGTTACCCGAAAGCAACGTGTGCAAAACCCAAGCGGCAGGTTTCTCATGAACTCTCAGGAGGGCCGCCATCATGCTTAGTCTTAAAACTTAATACGAACACAATTAAGCAATAGACAGGATTCGGTCGGTTCAGTTATTTTATATCTCAATTACTTATCTCTGATTAGTTGATCAACTGAGTAATTTAAAGATAAAAAAGTACAATTCTATATATTCATTTGCGAGAGTTTCCAAAGAGGTTTTAGCACTATGCCATTAAACTGTCGATTAAAGCCGCACTCGTCTAAAAAAACCTATTTGATAAAATTGCGAAGCGGTAGGTTTTGTTTGGGCTTGGTTAACTCTTAGTTTTTTAGTAGTCAATATTAACTATTGTATATTGTTTAGCTATCAAAAATGCACTCGTTGTATAACCTCACACAACGTTTCATATCTGGGTATGACCAACTCCTTAACAAAGCGCTATAGGTAGTTTGTTCATACCTTGGAGTTGGAGTTGGACTGGTCATTCTCAGTGGTCAGTCTCAGTCAGTCAGTGGTCAGACTCACTCACTCAGGTCAGTGGTCCCCTCTGGCCTGAGCAGTGAGTGAGTTACTGAGTAGTGACTTAGTTAGTCAGCTAGTTACTCAGTTACCTCACGAGTTACTAGTTAGTGAGTAGTGAATTCTGGTTTGGTGGTAGTAACGAGGCTGGTGGTAGGCTACTAGTAGTAGTGGTAGACCAGACTGATCCTGGTGGTGGTAGTCAGACTCAGTGGTAACCACTGGGTGAATGACAGACTGAAACTGGAACTTGGAAGGAAGTGGTAGTGTTAACACAACTTCACGAGGGATGCTGACGCTGCGCCTTGAGTGGACTTCGATGAGTGAGTTACAGTGGAACATGAGATGGGTGGAGTTGAAAAGTTCGGGCTGAACGCGAAGTCAGTTGGCAAGCACCCAACCGTTGATTGAGTTGACTGAGCGAATCAGCGATTCTCAATCATCTTTGGGTTGATTGACTTGAATAGGTGATGTGTGGGGTAATGAGAAACCCGATATCTAGGGTTGGAAAAGTTCCTCTTTTTGTCAAATATTTGATTATTCTGATGCCGATATACTGTTTTCTTTGTGTATCAGTTACAAATGTATGATACTCTCAGAGAAAGGAACAAATCTTTTCGTGATACACGATACACCTACAGGGGATGTGGCATAAAGACGGCAAGAAGAAAATAAACAAAAATTGAGTCATAGTCATTGTCATTGAGTGATTCCCATCTCAAATATTTGGGAGCTCTTTTCTCTATTCAGTGAAAAAAGAAAAAAAATCGTAGTTTTTGCAACCGATTACGCTAATTAGGATGCACTTTTTTACACCACTAAATCTCGAGGCCATGGTCACCTAGTGGTTAAACCTGCTAAAACCATGGTGTGAATGGAAGTTCTAAGCTACTACTAGTAAGTATACTTACTAAGTTATTAGCTAGTACTAGTCCATTTCCGTTCCACAAAATTGAATGAGTAACGGTAACGAGTACCGAATTGTATCCGATATTTCTAACCCTGCCGATATCCCCGATAATAGATACCCATACCCCTGAAACCCTCTCTCATAATGCACTCATAGTCATACCACAAAATTTCCAAACTATTGAAAAGTACTCTGGTTCAAGGGGGTAGGGTGTGCTAGGGTATTGGATTTCTCAAACAAAGTATCTAGTTTTGTAAGTTTTGGGTATGAATTAGAGGTATTGGAATATGGGAATATAGGTATCGGGTCTCCGATCCCAGTGATGTGTGGATTAACACACTTTTCCTGGTGTATTTGTTATAATATAGTAACAGTAGACCTCACGCAGTAGTACCTTTTAGGTTGACAGACAGAAAGTTTTTTCTATTGCGATGTGAGTGGAATGAACCACCATCAAGCACGGTCCACCATTTACGTTCAGTTATTGTAATAGATGACATAATTTCAGATTAATCTCAGGATGGGTGACTCATCGGGACTGACTGATGATGAGATATATAACCCCACTAATATTCCTGGAGAGAATGTATGGGAGCCAGCTCCTGAAACAATCATCAATCTATATGAGCGGATTAGCAAGGTGATAATCTCTGTGTCTTACTGATCGTGGGCTTCTGTAGGATTTAGATCTCAGATTCTGTTTATTTGCTACCAATAGATCTCTCCGATTATGTATTACATTACAAGAAAATAACAATTTAGAATAAAAACTTCATGTCTCAGAAATTATCCCAAGTCGGGACTGACGTAATATCAGTTCTGAAAATAACCTGATACATAATAAAATGATATAAAATAATATGGTAAAAAGTTAAACTTGTTACCAGAATGTTGTGCCACAATGTGAATAAAATTTGAATTGTTTGTACATCAAAGGAGATTATATGATCTTAAATGGGTAATGACACCGGCAAAAGTGACTTCTCTTATTTGTAGAATCTGAAGGCTACCATGGACAAATGCGCCCAATACCCAGTTCAAATGAAAGCTCAGATATAGCCCTATCCAATGCGCATACTTAGAGCCCTCGTCGACGCACCAGAATTGGCCTTGAGATAGGAAATTAACACAGAGCTGTTGGTGTTTGCATCGATTTCTCGGCTTACGCACCGATGTTTGACAAATGCGTTCGCATGTGTATACTAGACTTGTAGTTACACAAGTCTGAATAGAGAAACCGTGCAACAGAAATATAGAAATAGGGTTTCAGAGCGCAATTTTTCACCTCTGTCAACGAGCGTTAGGGCCATTATTGCGCAATTATAGAGGCCCAAACGCGCCGGCCTCTATTTAGGGCTAGGGAAAACCGGCAAAGCACTTCTTATAATTGACGTTTTCTCCAATCTTACGTTCAAATTTGAGTTCTACTCGATGCTATGAGGGGGTGAAGATCACTAGGTTACTAAGTTTTAGTAATTAGATCCTATTTTATTTCCATTTAGGCCGTAGTTATACGAGTGACCGATACCCAGGCATTTTAGGCTCAAAGGTTTTATTTCATTCTTTATTGACGATCCTGGGGGGGAGGGGGAGATGAAGCTGTATTGCATCACCTCTCTCATGTCCTTTCTGTGGATTCGAGGAGGCCTGGTGACTTCCATCTCCTCTCTGAATATTTCTGACTTAGGATATATGCAAAGAGCCGGTCATGGCATCAAGACAGTGCATCATCTAACTCTACTGATATTTGTTTTTGACTTGTAGGGGGAGATACTGGAGCTGAATTGGAAACACCCGGGTAGGATAACTGATGAGGTTGCAACGGAGGAGGAGACGACTATCGATGATGTGATTCCCGCTACTCCTGAGGTGGATCAGAAAATCAAGGATAAGGTGCGCTTACTCTCCATGTTCGATGAGGATGATAAAACACACGCATCGCATACACCAACTCTTAATAAAACTCCTAAACGTGCTCAAACAAAGCAAAAAGCTTCATTCGATAAAATCTATAGCCGAGTGACTGGTGTAGGATCACCTAATCAGCACCAGTCGTGATATAGAAATCCTCTTAGTCTCACCATTTTTATTATTATCTCATTGTAGTTTTTGTACATTGTCAGTAACCCAATTGTAACATTGTTTATCCTCACTACATACACGTAAATGTTTCTGTAAGTCACTGCAATGTCAGCATGTACCATACAATGCTTTTAGTTCTAAAATCCACTTCCCCATTGGTCCCTCGCCGTTATGTATAAAACTTCCATACATGTTAATAAAAAATTCAGTTCTAACATATCTACTCCTCAATCAGTTTCTGAATTTTTACAGAATTATTTTCTGCTGTGTTACCATGCCCCAACTGATAATAGGCTCCCTGTATCACTGGGTGGCATTGGTGATATGCCACTCAGCGTTATCTGCTTATCTATCACTCCTAGAGAGAATGTCATGATGGCAATCCTTTTTCACTTGGGCTTTATAAAAACCTCAGGAATGCCTTTAGCTTGATCCGTGTCACGACCGGGGCCTGCAGGTTGGATTATTGAGAAACACCCAAACAGATGTTTTGATGATTACCAGTTTATAATGCCTTTATTGGCAACCTGACGTAATTCCTTATGTAGGCTCGGATCCAGGCCTTCCCCTAATGCCCCATCCAAACTCAAATCTAACCCAAATCTCACACTAGACAGCCATCCTATGGGCCCATTTCTGCGTTACTCTCGCCGCATTGGTACGCGTCTGTTATAACACACTCCCTATGACAAATTCATCAACTAATCATTCAAAATGTCAGACAGCCCTCAATTTTATAAACTATGATAGATTCACTCCGGTAATAAAACACTAGCCAGTCCGTGAGCCGGCTCTGCCATAAATGGCTAAATCAACCACCATGAGAGACCTCGGTAACAGAGCTAAAAGTGTTGAGGATGGGTTGGATTCTATCTGTGACTTTCCGTGGAGATCGCTCAGGACTACCGGTAGTCAGTTCGGCAGCGGGCCTGACATTCGCGTTAATAGAAGTAATAGTAGCACCAGTCGTGACCCAAAGAGCAATAACAGTCTTCTTAAATTCTCGTTAAAATCAAAGAATTCACTGGGTAAGTTGACAGCGTTATGACTGTGCCGTATGTCATATGTCTATCGTTTAATCAGACTTAGTGTACTGTTCCGTAGGAAAGCTGCAGATGGCATTGCATCTCGCAGTGACTTATGATCCATCACATAGAGATTATTTACAAAACTTGAAGCCAATCAGTAAGTGACATGGTATCCCTGACTCCCTGAACCAATGATGGGTGAAATGTTTTTAGGTTGTCCGGGTATATGTTGAATACTGTGCATGGCTGGGGTATCGGTGCGTTACTGGTCACAGTCGTTGACCACCTGGTGGTAGTGTGGGATTTGGTTTTAGGGTGGGGCAATTTATAGCCCTGCTATGATGGGTTAACCTTTGCATTAGAGCCACTAAATAAATGATTAGCTATTCCATGATACTGGTCAGTTTTGCATATATGTCAACTGCATGCCTGCCACATTTACTGAAATTCCCATGCACCACAGCAATAAAAATATACAACCAAGGACGCCAACAAAGAATACAGAATGCATCAGAGTGTCATGAGGTGGAAAAGCAGGGCATGGGAAATTGGGAGAACAGGTCAGCTGATAGGATCAGCAGCTCGTGGTTTTCATGGACCTTTTGGTGTGAGGGTTAGCCAGACTGGCCAGCTACTGGCCAGCTATTGACCAGCTACTGACCAGCTACTGGCCAGCTACTGGCAAGCGGATGATAAATAGAGAGCTTTAAAGGTAAAAGGATTCCCTGCTACTTTCATGGCAGTCAGTAGTCCATTCCCTATCCTAATACATGTGTAGTATCCTATGCATTGTGCTAGACACTATGACACTTCATGATCAGCACTCAATTCAAGAATGCTTACCTTTCCTATTGATCTTTGATATTATAAGCTCTCTTCATAAGTTTTGGGTTATTCTGCTGGACCATCACTTATCATGGAATAATGCACTGATCTGGAATCTGTACTTTTGAGATGAGTTAGCACCAGTTATTTCCCAGAATTCCATGTTCTTGTACGAAATGTCATGCTAATTTCTACCCATGTCACTGTGCCCTGATTTTAGGCCAGGTGGACTTTATTTTATCTAATGAATAATGACTCAATCCAACACGGACATTGACATCATGACACTAAAGCTGGCGAATAAGTCTGTCCACATGTATGGTTGGAGATAATTAATGACCTATTAAGTCTTACATGCCCTACTACCAGTGGCAGAGTCGCACTGTTCAATATTTTTCTACAGGTAGAGTTACCAGCCCCTAATAACTCTATGGGTAAGTGCCATAGAGTTATCATCCCCTAATAACTTTATGGGTATGCACCATAAAGTTACCAGCCCCTACTAACTCTATGGGTAGGTGCCATAGAGTTATCATCCCGTAATAACTCTATGGGTAGGTACAGATACAGACACAACTTTAGTTGTCTTGTTTCTGCTGAGATATGATGTAAAAAGTGCAATCAGCATTCAAGTGACCACATACAAGTTGTTAGCTACGAAACAACCAATATTTCATGCTTGAATAGATCCACCCTGAATGTAAATGCTCTCTCTTGCTGACCGTAAATAATAGATGCTACAATGCAGTGCATTGAGCATTCAAAGTTTCAAACAACCAGACGATGCTATCACTTCATATAATGCTGATGCAGGATGTAGGCTAGTCAGTGAAATACATTCTACCCATCACATTACTGTATATAGAAGTTCTACCCGTAATGGCATAGTACCCAATGTCAAAACCAGTGCATGGGATGGGACTGAATGAGAGACTACTACAGGACCTTACGCTTTGCGCACAATGCTATTCATATTTCAGGCAAGAGGCATAACTTGTTATTTCAGCTTCAGGATTTGGCTGTAGGTAGAAAGTGTCATTACTACTGTTCCTTAGTCTACAAAAACAGAACTGGGTACGTCTCTGCTTGCCACACTCTCCCTCACTCCCGTGGGGGCAAAGTTCCCGCTAGAATATGAGTTCACTTGGTTAGGTCAGCCATGATACAAAGGAGTTGTCGTCTCATCTTTAATTACGCTTGTAAGACCCAGACTGTTTACAAATTCCGTACCTTGTTCGAATAGACCAAAATTCTTGAGCTTGCGTTTCGCATGTCATATACGTTTCCTGCTGGGAAGCCAACCGTGACTGATTCATTGCTGGACATGATCGTTAGGATATAGCACCGCTTGGTATTAACCGTCAACCCGCCCAATACGAGGTACAACGGCTCTCTACCTGATTCGATCAGAAGAAACAGCCCATTCAGTTCACCACTGATTCAGGAAAAGATAGGTCAGAATACTCAGATAGAGTTAATCACAGCTGAAAACAACATGCCAAGATTGGGTAAGAGTGACTAAACTAAAATTTCAACAGACCAGGGTCCACTCCCATGTCAACCGTAACCAATGACTAATCCAGTTGTAGTTAGTTGGTTCCATCTGATCTGTTAGTGTTTCACTTGTCACTTGACAGTTGAGTTGAGTTGTCAGTTGACTTGTCTTGTGTCTTCAGTCTTGACTCTAGATTCTAGTCTTGTCATTGTCAACTAATAATAGTAATAGTAATACTATCTCTATAGTAACTATACTATAGAGATAGTATTTAGGTTGACTAGTCTAGTATAACTATATTAGTTACACTAGACTAATCAACCAAAATCAATGATCAATCAATCGTCATTCATATCAATTATCACCCACTCATATCAGAGTCAGACACTCACTACCTGCTCAGTTAGTGAGAATGAGAGCGAGTCACCGAGTAAGTGACGGTGACCTTCAAGTTCATTGTTCCAATGAATGATTCATTTAGTTTTCCTCCACTTTTCAGTGCGGTATTCTATTTATCTATTTTATCACCTTCCCCAAACCAATTGAGTGGTAAAATGTAAACGGCTCTACTAGAGTTTGGTCACTTCATCGTGATCGGGATAAAATTGTTGATTGACTCAATTCAATGAGTGAGTTGGCTGAACAGGCTCGGGACAATCCTTTCTGACTCAGTCATGAGTCATTGAGTGGCTCACTCGCGTCACGGACTGACATTTACAATTTTATATAGTAAATCTGGGTATCATCATCATGTTAATTCATAGATACAATAATTCACGCCTCGCTGATAATGGCACGCAATTAATGGAAACATTAGTTATATCTGGCTGAACTGCCCAGTCTAACCTACTGTCAGTAAGAACGTCATTAAATGAGCTCAGTTTAGTGTCTGGATGAGCTGACGGACCGGAAATATCTTCAGATTTCCAGATTTGCTACAACCGGCAATTAGGTGTGGGTTTTCAAGTTCCCTCTCATCTGTGTGATGGTGATGACCATCTTAATTCTGTAATGTCAAGGTCTGGATGGTGTGCCTTCACACCTATGACCATAATGGTACAGCACCCACCTGATCCCTTCCCGCTATTCTACTGACTGTGCTTTATGACTAGGTCTTAGTACATAGTATTAGTTTGACTCAGCAATGCGACAGGCATAGGCATCTGGACAGAAAAAATTGTCACTTCCAGGAACACTTGAGGTCTGTGTTTACATAAGGAAATCCCAATGGTACTCCGAAAGAATTGAAATTAGGGCTGTTCTCGGCCAGTGTAGACTTAACTGGTATATTAAGTGCAGTAATGCGGCCTACGACAGACATAATGTACTTAGGTTGCTATGTGAATTACTGTCATTATGAGTTTTATGGTCCTTGAACTGTCTTTTTAATTATGCGGTATGTTTTATTGCAATCCGTAATAAGCCACAATAGTAAAAGGGATCAATGGAAGAAGGAAAGTCACATTGCAATCCATATGTCCCCCTTTTTTGCTAAATGTAACTCCCATATATAGCTTGTCAGTAAATGCCCAGAAACCAGTAATGCAGGGCATTCTATGGATCATCAGTCTGTTAATCCGGATTATATAAATCTGTTATGGTTTGGTTCATCCAATACAGATGAGTCCTCTAGGCTACGTTCTAGGTCACTGCTTGTTATGCCGTTTTAGTACACCATATTGGTTCAAAATGGGGGTCTATATCCGCCTGTCAACGTTACATTCCAATATTCTGGCACCTGACATGGGTATTATGCTGGCACTTGCAGACCCAATTATGCCTCCCCTGCACATGCAGGCTAATGTTACCTGTTTGGTACCTTCAATATAAAAATATAAAAACTGACTCTATAGTCTCTGATCACATGATCGCTGTTGATGCAGATTCTTAGACCTATACTTGAGGATAGTAAAAGGTCGTCTGGTTTCACTAAAAGCAGGTCCTGATTTTCTGTTTTAGTCACCGATCTCAATGGCATTTCATTAACTACTAGACTACTAACTACTACTAGACTACTAACTACTACTAGACTACTAACTACTACTAGACTACTAACTACTACTAGACTACTAACTACTACTAGACTACTAACTACTACTAGACTACTAACTACTACTAGACTACCAACTATTCTACTGTCTATGAAATCATTAATTTTGATCCGCACCAGTCACTGCCATTCATAGAGTAATCCTTCCAGCCCCTTGCTGCCACTCATGAAAAACAGAGACATATTGTTGATTTAGTTCACCCATCACTGGATAGGCTGCTGACCTGGAAACCTGAGAGTCGCAAATGTTTTTCAGCCATATAGCCGTTTTCAGGTTTACCACACTGTAAATTGTTCCATAAATTCCCTTGCTCCCGGTTTCTCTTGGAGACCCCTGATCCTTCTTTCCAGTCCCATTGTGCTGCGCATGAATTTAGACAAGAAATCTCTATGGTTTTGTCTTACTAACGGCCGCAGATTGGCTATCATGTCTGCCTTTCTCAGCTGACTCGGGTCGATTGTGAGCATAAACTTCTGGGGCATTGTACAGTTCCTAATGGTGACATTATTCTAAAAAACCTGAAGTTATGTGGCTCATCCTAACTTGCACATCTAGAATAAAGCCCCTCTGTAATCCGTGCATGACGTCACACTGACCATAGAGCGCTTGAGAGTTTACCATAGAACTCATGGGAGAGCAACTCCCATATCTCAGTTTATACGCATGCCTACCCATTACAATGCACGAACTTGTGGGTATTCCCGCAAATATGTTAGAAGTGCTCACCTCACTCAAGTGTGTACTGATTCCCGTTCTGACATTGTGTAGGGGTCACGCTTACAAGGCTCCGCACCTACGTGTAAAAAGCAGTGAGGTCACATCTGTTTCAGTTGTTGGGTTAGTCATACAAGTCCCCACTGAACTGACAGACTGCTATGCATACTGGACCCTGCTCATTCGTGGCCATCTAATTTTTCAGATTTTCCATTGATCTCTCCTGTTCACAGACCGTTATCTCTTTGCTGATCTTGTTGGTGCATAAGTGGCACTTTTGAGTCATCAACATGGTTATTATGTAACTCTAACACTATGATTATTTAGTCCAGTCAACTCCCAGTCAATTTTATTGGTTGACATTAGAAAATGATAGTTTAGGTATTGCACCAGGAGAATGAATTCTAATTTACTGTTTGGCACGTATGCCACGATCTTCAGGCCCGCTGGCTCTGTTACTAGCGAGTTATGATGGCCACTGATAAACTGAATCATCGGGCATATCCTGTCAACCTAATTGATTTCTTACCCTTGCAGCTGGACTAACGCCATGAGGAATTTTCTTAACGAGGGTAGAATAACCCAGCCACTGGCTGATTGATTACTTGTCACATAGATTCATTCCAGCGGCTTTCTTCTGGAGCGCGTCTCATTTGCATACGCCTCACGATTGGGACTAGCTGAGAGTTTTCTGACTGTTAGTAACGCGTGCTCTCCTCTTTCTCTTTTTGTATATTTCTCTCTACCTCAACATGGAAACACAACCTGCAGTGAGTACATACATGTAGATTGACTTGACATGATTCGCGCAGGTTTGTATACATGAAGAGATACGTAAGTAATAACCTTTGCGCTGACAGGCGAAGTGTGAGCTCGTATTTCCCTAGTACGAGGCTCTCGGCACTTGTTGGTAGCAGCTTTCACAACTGGGTTGTCATCTCATGCCCGGTAGCAAACTGCATCGGGGCCCGTCAATTTTTGCTGCGTCAGCACTTTATAACCCACCTAGGATTTTCACACTTTTTCATCGCTGTGATGACCTCGGAATGAATGGTTACTCAGCGGTTTTGGATGGCCTGTCATCTCTTGATTTACACTTCTTCATTATATCACTTTCTCATCACTTTATTAACTGGCTCAGCTTATCTCCTATCTCCAGACAGTGCATGCCACACTTGGGAGCGTTTA
>Ga0224501_10004408_pt1 | contig 11113 bp, 7 predicted proteins | sample SF_Oct11_sed_USG_4_FD_169105 | JGI IMG/M metagenome (GOLD analysis project Ga0224501, IMG submission 169105) | Sediment microbial communities from San Francisco Bay, California, United States - SF_Oct11_sed_USGS_8_1 | ecosystem: Environmental > Aquatic > Marine > Sediment | place: USA...
GATTTAAACGCGTGACCATCCCCTTTTATCTTGGTTTCACCCCTAAATCACTCAGTATTTATCCATATATTTGAATATATATCCAAATTAATCTATTTGCTTCCCCTTATGAGTACCTAATATATTTAGCATACCTTTTACCCCTTAGTCAAGACTTTTTTTGCTTTTTTCGAAAATGAGGGAGTTCTTAAAAATTAATAGGGAGTTAACTCAAACGATCGGCAACGGTTCACTCAAAGGCTTAATCTCCCCCCACTCTCTTTTTCAACTGATTTATCCTTTTTTCAATCAGCTCCACATCCTCGGGGCTGAGGCGGTCTTTCTGTGTGAGGAGCTCCTGATAGAGCTTTAATGCCTCCTCCCACTTTTGCATTCTGATGTAGAGCAGGGCTAAGTTAAGGGAGGCATCGATATTCTGGGGGTCGTAGTAGAGGGCTTTCTGGAAGTTCTCCACTGCCGCCGGGAGGTCGTTTTTCATAGCCCTGATGATAGCCACTCCATTGTACGCCCTGGACATTTTGTCATCGTAGCGGAGCGCGGTCTGGTAGCTTTGCTCCGCTTTATCGTACTCCTTTTTGGCATACCAGCAGTTGCCCAGGTTGTTATGGATGGATGCGTTAGTGGAGTCGAGCTGGAGAGTCTGTTGGAATATCTCCATTGCCCTATCGATGTCCCCCCGATAGAAATAGCTGATACCCAGGAAATTCAGAGAATCTATGTCTTCGGGAAAGAATTTAAGGGCGTTTTCCAGTGTCTGGACGGAGCGGTCGAGTTCCCCTATTTTTTGCAGGTAAAACCCCAGGTTTTTTCTTATGTCGTTATTATCAATATTCATCTCCACTGCTTTTTCCAGAATCTTGATTCCCTTTGCCGTCTCCCCGGCGGTATTGTAAGTCATGGCTAACTGCATGTAGGCGGCGCTGAAATCGGGCTGAAGGGATATGGCCTGTTCAAACCATCGGATTGCCTCCATCGGTCTCCCCTCTATAACGGCGATCATTCCCTTATCAAAGGCACTAGCCACATGGAGCAGGTTTTTGGGGTCCTTCTCCGGCACCGCGTAGGTGGAAAAATCCTTGGTGGGGGGGACTGTCCCCGACAGATAACCGAGGGAGCGGAGTTTAGCCCTCTCCTCAGAGCTAAGGGGGGTCAGGCTGGCCTGTTTCCCACCTCCCGATTGCAGCTTATCGAGGGTTTTTCGGTAGCTGCTAAAATAACTCTCCCACAATTTGGGAGATGTCCGGGCTATATTATTTTTCTCCTGGAAGTCTGTTTTCAGGTCGTAGAGTTCTGGCAGGGGGAGGTCAACCAGCTTCATATTCTCCTCTATTATCCCTCTTACCGGAGCCCATCTTCTGGTGTAAGTGTTGGTGAGGGTTTCTAGGTAGAGAGGTCGGCGGGGGAGGGTAGAGCCTTTCAGCAGGTGGTCTTTCAGGGAGAGCCCATCCTCGAGCAAAGGTCTTTTCCAGCCGAACCAATCGATTACGGTGGGCATAATATCCACCAGGCTGACCGCCTCCTGACTCCGGCGGGGCTTCAGCACTGCTGGCTGGTGAATGAAGAGGGGGATATGAACGGTCGTGTTATAGATGAAAGTCCCGTGGGTCTCCTCCCCGTGGTCCCCTAAGCCTTCCCCGTGGTCGGCGGTGATGATAAACAGGGTCTCCTCCAGCAGTCCCTGGGACTCCAGCAGTTGGTGGAGCCTCCCTATCTGCTCATCGGCAAAGGCTATCTCGCTGTCGTATAGGTTTCTGTATTTCTGCACCAGCCGCGGTGGAGGCGCGTAAGGGAGGTGAGGGTCAAAAAGGTGAATCCACATGAGCCAGCGGCTGTCGGCGGCGTTTTTAATCCATTGAATAGCCAGCTCCATGGTCTCGTCAGCGGGGCGTTCGGAATAGACGAAGATAGCAATCGACTCCTGGCTGATGTATCCGTCATCGTAAAGCTCGAAGCCCTGGTCCAGGCCGAAGCTCGAGTCCACCGGAAAGGCGCTGACGAAGGCGGCGGTGCGGAAGCCATTCTGCTGGGCTATCTCAGCTAAGGTGAGCACCTCCGTCCCCAGACGGAAGGGACCGTTGTCTCTCACGCCGTGGCGAGGGGGGTAAAGACCGGTGAGCAGAGAGCAATGAGCGGGGAGGGTGAAGGGTACCGGGGTATATGCCCTGTCGAAGATGATGCTGGAGCGAGCGAGCTTGTCCATCGCGGGGGTGAAGTTGACCTCGGCATTGTAGGCACCCACATGGTCGGCTCTCAGGGTATCGATGGTGAGGATTAGGCAGCGAGAAGCACGGCTGGATGGATTATTTATGGAGAAGGAAGGCTCGGTACCTCTCAGCCAAGGGGTGAGAAGCAGGCAAAGAAGCACCAGCAAGGGAGCGAGCCAGAGGCTGCGCCTTCTTCTCTTCATAAGATTACTTCTCCATAAAAGATTTTCAGGGCTGATTAATCACATCCCCCCTCATCGGACAAATAGATGGTGAAGGAGCGTTCAGGCGGGGACATCGGTTATTGACTCTCCGACTTGATTTTTTTTAGTCTCTCTTGAATCTCCTCTTGAGCGGGGTCTAACTTCAGGGATTCCTCCAGCAGTTGGATGGCTTTTTCTGTCTGCTTCAAATTGTAATAGATATACGACAGAATGTTGAGCACAGGGGGATACTTGGGTCGCTCCAGCCGGAGTCGTTCGTAATAGCGTCTGGCTTCCTGATAGTCATTTTTATATAGGTATGCCTGACCGATGAGCTCTAACAGGGCGGGGTGGCGTGGGGAGTTGACCAGAAGGGGGCTGGCGCGCTCAATCAATTCGTCGTATCGCTGGCTCAACAAAAGTAGCCTGCAGTAGTCGAGATTGGCGGGGAAGTGTTCAGGATTCTTCCCCAAAACCGCCATTAGTCCTCTTTCGGCATATGCATAGTCTCCGGTATTCATATAAAGCTTAGCCCGGAAGTAATCGTATTGGGGGCTGTCATAAGGGATAATAGCCTGATTGTAACTCCAGCACTCGGGCTCTGGCTGGGAGACCAGCTCGAAATCTGCCCGGGCGTAGGCTTCTACCACACCTTCGCCAGTGGTCATGTTTTTCAAGAATATATCCAGGGAGGCTTTTCCCGCACTCAATTTCTCCAGATTTAACCTTTGATAGAGGGTAATCACCAGGGCGTTGCTCGGTACTAATTCTGCCAACGATCCCTCTACTCTGCTCACCATCTTCCCCCTCTGGGAGATCTCATAGGAGAGGAGATAATTGGACGCCTGCTGGGGAGTTATCTCATCGGGGAAGAATATCTGATAAAAGGCTATCATCCCCTCTTCCCGGGAAAATATGTTATCCACTGAGGGGGAGATAGCCAGGTCTTCAAACTGGAAAGCCTTGACCCTTTGACTACTCTTATCCCCTTCTGAAATTCGGGTTATTTTATTGACCAGGTATAAATTCCCCATAAAAGGCACCTCAGCAGGAAGGGGAGGAATGACGAGCTCAGCCGAGGTGGTAGCAATCTCCTTGCTCACATTGTTCCGCAGCACCAGGTCGAGATGGAAGTTGCCGGGGATTAAAGCCCTTCTGAACATCAGTATCATGGGACGGTAGCGAATCTGCTCAAACTTAGCCTCGTCAAGATAGATGTCCTCAAGCCCATAAGAGAAAGTGTCGACGACATTCTCCTCCTCATCCTTGATGGTGCCGTTGAGGTCCAGATTGATGAAGTATTGCTCCTCGTACTTGCCGACCTCCAAATCCTCTGGCTCAATCTTAAGGGCTATATCGTAGAAGACATTGCCGGTGGAAGAGGCGAACCATCTGACGAGATTCTCTATGGTCATAGTCCTGAAGTACACCTCCACCTCCACCTCGGCTTTGCCTGTGAGGGTGGCATCCACATAGTCCTTTCTACTCTCCTCCTCTAAGTTGCGGGCTCTCCAGATGTCGCCTATCAGTTGTTCAGATTCCATCCCCGCTGCTGATGAGCCGAAGGTGCCAAATCCCCCGGAGCTGGGCAAATAGCTCCAGGCGGCATGGGCTATGTCATATCCCAGCTTGCTGAGGAATTCAAATTGGGTATCCTCATCAAGAGGCTTGACATCCGGACCTGGCTTCAGGAGTCGATAAGCGGTATCGGTCAGGGGGCGATATAATCGAAAGGGGGGCATACCATCCTTCATGTAGAATATGAGATAAAAGCCCGGGGGTAGGTGATGCTGGGTGTTACTTATATACTGCCACAGCTCCATTGTATGGTTATAAAAGCCGTCCTCAAATGGGACCCTGAGGGCAGGCTCTCCTAAAGTGATATAAATTCTCCCCCGGTCGGTCTTCCAGCCCGGCAGGTAGGATTCCCTTCCCAGATATTTATTGGCATACTCCCATCTTTTGTAGTGCTCCTCTTTAAACTCATTCTTCTTGGTTCCCGGAGTGGGGTCCCTCGCCAGCCAGAATCTCTCAATAAACAAATCCCGCTGTTCGTCCGTTTTGAGCTGGAGGAAGCCCTGATTCTCATAGTCGGAGATAATATAAGTTACCTCGTCAAGCCACCTCTGATATTTGGCAGGGAGCTCTTTTCTCAGCTTTTTGAAATCTAACTTCTGTTTTTCCTTATTTTGACCTTCAACTCCTCCGGCTGGAGCAGCGCTGAAGGAGTTAGAGAAGAGGACGCTTCCAATAGCGAAAAGTGACAGCAAAAAGCAGATAGTCCCCCATCGCTTCCCTTTCCGAAGAGCTTTTTTTACAAGAGTAGTAAACATCTCCATAAATTAAATTCTATGTAAAATAGGTTGAGTTGTCAACCGATTTCTTATTTTCCCATGCTGAGGGACAACGCTCGGAGGTTCCCACCTCTCCTGAGTGTCGGTGAAAAGAACCTTGCCTCATCTTATGGCTCACCGCAGGTTTGCTTTATTAAGGCGTATCAATTATAATTTCCCTTAGGTTTAGGAGGAAAAGGAATATGTCCTCACCGGTGGGACATTCTCTCACGGGGATGATTCTTTATCTCATCTATAATAAGTGGGGTTCCCTGTGGAGCAACAGGAATGAGATTCCCCTCTATATCTTTTTTACGGTGGCTCCCGACCTCGACCTCATTCCCGGGCTTCTGGGGGGAGATATTTACAGGTACCATCATGGTCCTCCGCACAGCATCTTTTTTGCGCTGCTGTTCACCTTGCCCTTTAGCCTCCCCCGGCTGAAGAGAGGGCTCAAGAGGTTTCTCAGCTCATGGGGAATCTTCTTCTCCCTTTATTGCACGCATCTCCTTCTCGACCTCTTCACCATAGACCGCCGTCCCCCCTATGGGTCGCCGCTATTCTGGCCGATATGGGATAGATATCTCAGCTCACCGATTACTTTTCTGCCGCCGGTTTATAAGGAGTCGTGGACTGCTCTTGTCAGCCTCAACAATCTGTACACTATGCTCATAGAAGTGGCTATTTTCCTCCCCTTGCTGCTCCTCATATATTGGTATAGACAAAGCAAAGGTGAAAGAATCCAAGCAACGGTACGCCATTATGATAAGTGATAGACCAAGGCTTCGACCGGAGCTCATCATCAGCCGGATTGACGAGGCTGGACCTCCCTCCTATGTGATCAAAGACCCCCTCACCAACAACTATTTCCGCTGTGGTGAGTATGAATATTTCATCGCCAGGCAGTTGGATGGGAGGACCCCCTTATGGGAGGTGCAGCTAAAGTTCAACCGGGAGTTCTCCACCCCCATGCCTATCTCCTCGCTGGAGGAGTTCATCAGCCAGTTACAGTCGCTCGGCTTTATCGAGGAGGAAGCTCCTGAAAGCCGACCGCTGCTGGAGAAAATAGCCAGGGAAAGGAGGCGCCCCCTGCTGCAGCGCCTCCTCTTCATCAAGCTGAAGGCGATCAATCCCGACCGCTTTCTCACCTGGTTGGAGGGGAATGTCCGCTTCATCTTCACTCCCTATTTCGTTACCTTCAGCCTGTTGCTGATGCTGGGAGGGGCGGGCGTGTTCATAGCCAATGGGGGAGAAATCTGGCAGGAAATGCGTCAGCTTTACCATCTGCGAAACCTTCTCCAGTTCTGGTTGGTTATATTCCTCCTTATCAGCCTCCACGAACTCGCCCACGGGATGACCTGCAAACATTTCGGAGGGGAAGTGAACGATATGGGGTTCCTTCTCCTTTACTTTCAGCCCTGTTTCTATTGCAATGTCAGCGATGCCTGGCTCTTCAGGGAGAGACGCCAGAGGATGTGGGTCTCCTTCGCCGGAATATTCTTCGACCTTGTTCTTTTCTCATCCGCAACCATTCTATGGCGGATTTCAGCCCAGGAGACCTGGGTAAATCACCTCTGTCTGGTGGTCATGGTGGTAGCCGGGGTGGGGGTGCTCTTCAATCTTAATCCGCTCATTAAGCTGGATGGCTACTACCTGTTGAGCGACTACCTCTTGCGCCCCAACCTCCGCCAGCGAGCCTTCGGGTATCTCCGCTCGCTCATCAGCCCTCACAGGGAGGAAGTGGATAACAGGGATAAAAGAATATATCTGAGCTACGGGTTGCTGGGCGGGTCTTACTCGGTTGCCCTTATAGGATATCTGACGTTTAAAGGGGGAAAGTTTTTCATTGACAGATTCCACGGGGCAGGCTTGATTTTATTTTTAATCTTGCTTCTGTTAGCTTTTCAGGATATTCTAAGGGAGGGAGTTGCTAAGCTGCTTCCCCGTCCTGAGAGGAAAACAAAAAGCCCCATGAAAAGAGGAAAAAAGCTGGTAGTCATCCTTATCATTCTCATAGGGGGAGGACTGCTGCTCGGTCTGGTGAAAATGGAGCTCAGGATCTCCAGCGAAAGCCAGCTCATACCGGTGGAGCGGGCCATTATCCGAGCTGAGGTGGAGGGAATTCTCGACCAGATACTGGTAAAGGAAGGGGATAGAGTCCAGCAAGGTGATGTTGTGGCCGCCATTTCACCTCGCGAGTATGAGATGGAGATAAAAAGAAACCAGGCTGAGCTGGCTGAAAAGAGAGCCAACCTCCGATTGCTCGAAAGGGGTCCCCGCCCCGAAGAAATCGACCAGATGAGGAAGAGAGTAGAGAAAGCCCGCACACAGGTCGAATTCGCTACCAAGGAAGTGGTAAGGGTGGGAAAACTCTACCAGGAAGAGCTGGTGTCCGATAAGCAGATGGAAGAGGCGCAGCAGAATTTAACCCTTTACAGCAAGGAGTTGGAGGAGGCTCAGGCTGACCTCAACCTTCTTTTAGCGGGCTATCGAAAGGAGAGGATAGAGGCTGCCCAGGCGGAAATCGAGCAACTGCAGGCATCCTTAGATTACCTTTTTAAGAAACGGCAGCTGACCGAGGTGGTCTCCCCTATATCGGGGGTGGTCACCACTCGATTAGTGGAAGAGAGGGTCAAGGAGTATCTGGAAGAAGGGGGCGAGATCTGTCGGGTAGAGAACTACTATACTGTGCGGCTGGAGATATTCGTTCCCGAGAAGGAGATCGCCGATGTGAAAGCGCGGAGCAAAATAAAGTTCAAATGCCGCAGCTTCCCCGCCAGGAGCTTCTATGGAACAGTAAGCTCCATCGCCCCGGTTGCCGCCAAAGGGGAAAGGTCTCAGGTAGTAAGGGTCATCAGCCAGATATCGAACCCGACCTTGGAGCTAAAGCCCGGGATGACCGGAAATGCAAAAATATATTGCGGCAAGCGGCGGTTGATATTTATCCTCACCCGTCGCATTGTAAGGTTTCTCCGGACAGAGCTATGGTGGTGAGCATAAAAAAGGACCACTCCTTCAGAGGAGTGGTCCTTCCGTAATATGCTTATGAGCAATAGATGAAATCGAACAGGAGCCTGATGTATTTAAAGTAGAGAATTAACCCATGGCTATGGCTGCACGGGTGGGAGCAATTCTTTTCTCCAGACGCTCCACATTAAGCTTTACCACTTTTTTTGTGCTTTTCTTTGCCATTCTTTTTCACCCCTTTTCTCTTTGGAAAGAGAATTAACCCATGGCTATAGCTGCACGAGTGGGAGCAATTCTTTTCTCCAAACGTTCCACATTAAGCTTTACCACTTTTTTTGTGCTTTTCTTTGCCATTCTTTTTTCCCCTTTCTCTTTAAAGAGAATTAACCCATGGCTATGGCTGCACGGGTGGGAGCAATTCTTTTCTCCAGACGTTCCACATTAAGCTTTACCACTTTTTTTGTGCTTTTCTTTGCCATTGTTTTTCACCCCCTTCCTCTTTGAAAAGAGAATTAACCCATGGCTATGGCTGCACGGGTAGGAGCAATTCTTTTCTCCAGACGCTCCACATTGAGCTTTACCACTTTTTTTGTGCTCTTTTTTGCCATTGTTTTTCACCCCCTTCCTCTTTAGGTTTTTCTTGGCTTAAGGGGTAAGATATTTTCTACATTAGCTGTCGGAATCTGGTATGTCATATTAGCATAAACAAAATACTTACCTTAGCTGCAAATCATCAGGTAAAATGAAGGTGCTTTTTTAACAGCACAGGAAACAAAGCATTCATCTCCTTTTGCTCGCCCCTCAAAGCTCTTCTCTAATTTTAAAAGACCATATCATATCATTTCGCCCTTGTCAAGCTTTTTATGAAAGGTTGGGCGGCTCTGCTAATTTGGAACGCCCACAAAGCCACCATGCCAGAGGCATAGAGCGTCATTTAAATTACAAGATTAAAAAGTGAAAAATTATCTTTCAATTTACTCTTGATTTTTTAGATAACTATGATAAAATAATTGCTTATTTAAGAAAGCCTTCTCATAAAGGGTTGATTAAAGGGCTTATGAATGGACACAGCATCCCACTTTTAGCGGAAAGGGCAATGTGGCATTATTTATATAATGGAGGGTATTGGTATGAGACTTAAGATTTCAAGTGAGTGTATCCTCGGCAACTTTGCCCGCCGAGTCGAGAAGTTAAGCGGTCAGCGGCTCCTCACTTGCTATCAGTGTGGGAACTGCTCAGCCAGTTGTCCCATGGGTTTTGCTATGGAGGTTCTGCCCCATCAGATAGTGAGATTGGTCCATCTGGGCCAGGTGGAGAAGGCCTTGAAGGCAAATACCATCTGGATGTGCGCCTCGTGCATCACCTGTACCGTGAGCTGCCCCCGGGGAGTGGATATTGCCCGGATACTGGAGGCGATAAGATTTCTGGTCCTGAAAGAGAGGAAGGTAGCTGACATCTATGGCCCCGCGCAGGCACCAGAAGAGATGCTTCAGAAGGCGCCCTTAGAGGGTTTAACTGGTATCTTTCGCAAATTTAGTGTGTAGCGAGACGAGAAGGAGAGAGAGATGAAGATACCATATTATCCAGGCTGCACCATGGTGGAAAGGGCTAAGCATTATAATGCCTCTGGTCTGGCTTCTGCCAAAGCCTTGGGCATTGAGCTGGAAGAACTCCCCAAGTGGACCTGCTGCGGAGCTACCTTCCCCCTCACCCTGGACAGGATAGCAGGACTGACATCCCCCGCTCGGGTGCTGGTGCGCACAAGGATGGAGAAAGCCGAGGAGTTGGTAACCCTATGTCCCTTCTGCTATAATACCCTGAAGAGAGTCAACTTCGCCCTCAAGAACAACCCGGAGGAAAGAAGGCGCATTAATGCCTATCTCAAGGACGACTTCGAGAGAGAAGGGTCCACCTACGAGAACTATACCGGAGAAGAGGTAAAAGTCCTCCACTTCCTGGAGGTAATACGGGATAGGATAGGGTTTGACAATCTTAAAGACCACATTAAAACAGACTTAAAGGGGCTTAAGGTCGCATCTTACTATGGCTGCATGCTTCTGCGACCAGAGAAAGAGCTGAACTTTGACGATACCGATAACCCTTCCATAATGGACGAGCTGTTCGCCGCCTTGGGATGTGAGATTATTGATTTTCCTCATAAAGTGGAGTGCTGTGGTTCATATATCTCGCTGAACTCCCCGGAAGCAGCCTTGCAGAGCTCTTACGACATTATTCTCTCAGCCCAGCGCTTTGGGGCGGATGCCATTGCGGTCACCTGTTCCCTGTGTGCCTTCAACCTTGACGAGCGGCAGGGAGCTATGATGGAGAAGTTCGGTCCCACTCCCCCCATGCCCATCCTTTACTTTAGCCAGTTGCTGGCTTTGGCCCTGGGTGTTCCCCAGGAGGAGTGCGGATTCCAACTGCACGCAGTAGATCCGCGCCCCCTGCTGGAGAGCTATGAGCTTATAACAGCGGAGGCTAAATAATGAAGAGAATAGGAGTATTCGTCTGCCACTGCGGCATTAATATTGCCGGGGTAATAGACTCCAAGAGGGTTGTCGAAGAGATTAAAAAATATCCGGGAGTCGCCTATGCCACCGATTATGTCTATATGTGCTCCGATCCGGGGCAAAACCTCATCAAGGAGAAAATCAAAGAAGAGAAGCTCGACGCCGCTATAGTGGCTGCCTGTTCGCCGTCGCTTCACGAGCAGACCTTCAGAAAGACAGTGGCTTTGGCAGGTCTGAACCCCTATCAGATGGAGAGCGCCAACATCAGGGAACAGGTGAGCTGGGTGCATCAGGATAAAGAGGTGGCTACCAATAAGGCAATCCGAATCATAAGAAGCCTGGTAGAGAAGATTCGCCTCAATGAGGACCTCACGCCCTTTGGTATTCCTGTTACCCGAAGGGCGATGGTCATTGGTGGAGGCATAAGCGGCATTCAGGCTGCCCTCGATATAGCCAACAGCGGCTATGAGGTCGTCCTGGTGGAAAAGGAGCCCTCCATCGGTGGTCATATGATTCAGCTTTCGGAGACCTACCCCACCCTTGATTGCTCCCAGTGCATTATGACCCCCAGAATGGTGGAGCTCAATCAGCATCCCAAAATAGAGCTGTTAGCTTACAGTGAGGTGGAGGATGTATCCGGCTATATAGGGAACTTCAAGGTCAAGGTGCGCAAAAAGGCGAGGTATGTAGACCTTGATAAATGCACCGCCTGCACTGATTGTGATAAAGTGTGCCCAATAGAGGTCGCCAGCGATTTCGACCGCGGTCTCGCCAACCGAAAAGCTACTTACCGCCCCTTCCCCCAGGCGATACCCAACGCCTTCGTCATCGAGAAGACCGAGCCCGCCCCCTGCAAGATTGCCTGCCCCATCCACCAGGATGTCCCCGGCTACATG
>Ga0224501_10004409_pt1 | contig 11113 bp, 11 predicted proteins | sample SF_Oct11_sed_USG_4_FD_169105 | JGI IMG/M metagenome (GOLD analysis project Ga0224501, IMG submission 169105) | Sediment microbial communities from San Francisco Bay, California, United States - SF_Oct11_sed_USGS_8_1 | ecosystem: Environmental > Aquatic > Marine > Sediment | place: USA...
CATACGGTGTCATACATCATTACACACTATCCACTAGGCCATCGCTTCACTCTCATACGGTGTCATACATCATTACACACTATCCACTAGGCCATCGCTTCACTCTCATACGGTGTCATAGATCATTAATGTATGTGCCGTGAGGTGTCATTACTTATGATACCTTTGGCTTGAGGACATTGTTGATGAAGTCCTTGGCATTCACACCGAGAAGGAAAGCCACCTTCTCAGCCTCCGTAGTGCCATCGGCCTCAGCCTGTTCCTCTCGCGGTCTCTGCTTGAACTTCATCTCACCCATATGAAGAATGGAGCAGGTGGCTAAAATACAGGGAATTTTATGTCCAATGTCTCTGCCATATCTCAGTAGGTACATTGGTTATGATTGCTCACCAATTGTAAAGTAGCACTTTAATTTTTTTTTAAATTGATCAATGCATAGTTTGCTGCTCTTGGTCTGTACAAAAGAAGGTTTGCAATTAGCCTTGTGTTTGAAGCAAGAAATCAAATGTTCATTGTTATTATTAACTATATGGCAAGGCTTGAAGATCAATGTGAACTGTCCGAACCCACCAAGCTGAACCCAGAGCCTAAGTTTCTGTCCTACCCTTGTAGAGCCTAAGTTTCTGTCCTACCCTTGTAGAGAGAAAGTTTCTCTTCAGAAGAGAATCCAAGAACATCAAAGGCGTCATCGGTAATCTTCATTTCCTCCACATCATCGATACCATCCACAGTGAGCACACCCTGGTTGATCATTGAGTACAGACCAGCATCAGGCTGAACCAAAAGCTTCTCTGTAATGTGTTAAAGTTACAGAGGCCCATGCTAAAGACTGTATGGGGGAGCAGCTGTAATGCAGGTGGGAGGATTGAATTGGTGATCTGGGTTTTTGGTTTGTTTGACCAAACCCCAGGCCGCCTAGCCGGGATTGTTAGTTTAGCGTGTAAGTGAAATGTAGCTTTTGAACAGGGATGAACGCCTGAAATCAAGCCAGCAGCCTCCAAACGTGATGAGAACATTTTAGAACTCTCACAGATAAGAGCTGTTTGCAGGGCAATAGCTGGTTTATCCTGAGACAACAATCAATTGAATAATATTGGAATGGTGTGAGCAGCGGTTCAGCAAAACAATAGACAACCTAATTTCAGAATCGGACATTTACGCTTTCTTGCAGCAAAAAGAGATTAATTAACAGTCAAGTCATCCTTTGAACTGTGAGCATTTCACCAGAGCACATACAGGGTATGGGATCACAGGATAGATTGAGCAAGGGAGCGGCTACATTACCGTGATAATGGGGCAAAGCCGGGGAGAGAATCTGGTAGAAAATATGAAAATCTCTCTCGGCTTTTCCCTGTTTGGTTACTCGCGACTTCTCTAGAAGATCTTAGAGATAAATAAAAAATATGTTAGTATGAATTTATAGTAGTTTACCATGGAGCTCAGGCTTGGCATTGCTGAGCAGCTGGTAGAAAATATGGAAGTCCCTCTCTGCGGCTTGTTGGGCGGTGACACGAGACTTCTCAAGCAAATCTACAGTGCCACAGAGACATGATGGATCAACAAGTAAACGTAAAGTTACACAAAACTCCTGCTCTTACAAAATCTCAAAATTTGGTGCAATTTTTCTTTGTTGCACCCTGCTATATGCTTCTTTGCTTCATTGTTGTGGTGAAGATGCTGGATAAAACTTGTTTGATCACCAGTTACAGCTTAGAATGGAGCACCACAAGTGGGTCAGCATCAAGCGAGGTTTGTTTTTGTGTAAGCTAGGGTTAAAGTGAGGAGCTCATACCTCATACACACACCCGAAGGCCACCATGACTGGGATCCGAATCCAGGTTCTCACGGTTGTGAGCCCAGCATTCTACCTCCAGGCCGTCCCCGACACTGGGTGGATAAGCGAGTATGATAAGTGATACGGATTAACTTACAGAACTCAATATCGGCTCCTGCGATCTTGCCGTTGGTGCCAAAATGGATACGGATAAACTTTCCGAATCGGGAAGAGTTGTTGTTTCTCACGGTCTTGGCGTTACCGAAGGCTTCCAATACGGGGTTAGCCTGGATGATCTGATCCTCAAGGTTACCCTGGAGTTAACAATGTTAGCATTCATATCTGCCCTTACTTGTATGGTAAGGATGTTCTATTCCATCTTACATGACAATCTGAAATTGTTACTGTAGGTATGCAGGTATAGGTGCTACGCTGTCACACACATAAGTCATATGGGGCCACATGTACATACAGGGATTGATTATATAGGGTAAAGTGATGATCATGCTGTATGGGGTCATACGATTCACCAACAGGGATAACAATGGGATATACTTAAGTTTACCTCAGCAAGTCACATGATCTGAAAAGCAGCACATAGTAAGCAGCATGCCGAAGAATGTTGTTGTCATATACAAGTATAATAATAATTTTGTGTCCAAAGACAGAACAACTGCTAGGAGTATTGCAGCTTATTTGACTCAGCGTTTCTAGAGGTGAGTCATTAGGAGATGCCCCGTAGAAGTTAACTTTATGTAATAAACAGTATATAAGTTCCTTGTTCCAGTATCGTTGGTACCAAGCATCAAATAAAATCCATTCCTAATAGTCAGCTGATGAGGGAAAAGAATCTGCACAGTCAGCAGATGAGACAATAGCATTCCACACACCACAACAGACACTATTTACCACCACTCTGTCGCGTTCTTTCACTGACCCTACCTTATGGGAGTCGTCTTCCTCCCCTGCCTTCTTGGGAGCGGCAGCAACATTGGCAAAGTAGGAGATGACTTTCTTGGTGTTCTCAGTTTTACCAGCACCGGATTCTCCACTACACAAGGTCACAGAGTGTTAAAACTTTAGAGGGAAGGCAGCAGGACTGACCCGCAAACTGACTATCATCGCGGAACCCCACTGCTCTAAACTAATCCATCACTCATTAAGCTGGAGGTTCCCATCGAGTATAGACAGTTGGCAAATCAGTCTAATGGTTGGTTATCAATGAGACTTACTGCTTTCAGAATTGCAGCTGTTTCAGCTGACTTGGTAGAAGCATGGGCAATGTGAGCAAAATATTGGATGACCTTCTTGGTATTTTCTGTTTTACCCGCACCAGACTCGCCACTGGAAAGACAAGGACAAACGATGCGCCCAGCAAACGGCATGCGGGTTAGATGCTCCCACTGCACAGTATGACACGCAACAGGCTAAATAGAGAAGAGACTGTATAGGCTCATATGACCACATCAAAGCACCTCTGTACTACAAACACCTTATAAGGATGGTGCATACCTGTCATACACAAATTTTAGTGCATAACACACTACACGGAAATCTATACACTTCCCTCTACGAGCATTACAGTGGAAGAAAATCACACAGAGCACACTGCGTTTCATCAATGTAAGCTGCACACGCTTTATGGATAGCTTAACAGATAGAGTAGCTAGCCATGGCCTAACACTGGACTGGTGGTAAAGCAGGATATACGGTATCCCTGGGACTGGTGACATAACTGCGGGGAGAGATAGGTAGATGTTAGACTTACGTAATCAGGATGGACTGATTCTCTCGGTCTACAATATATATATACAGCGATGAAAGATACTCGCTAATTATGTAGACTACCTTATCTTTCTATGAATACTTCATTTAATCTGGGCTCCTGGGATTTAATAAAAATTAGTCAATTCCATGATAAAAATGACTACAGTTTTGCACATTCCAAAAGAACTGAATCCCTAATACCAGTTGCCATGTTGTGGCATGCAATGAATTCCCAGTGGAACCGTTTACGAGTTCGCATTTCTTGGACCAGAAATACAAAACTATAATCAGAACATAAGATCATGCTGTTTTACACGCGTGTTATCGCTGAGCCAATGTCTTGTTTTCAGGATGTTCCATGCATAGCTTGAACGATAGAGTTAACACTCTATGGGCGCATCTCCTTTATATAACACCGCTATCTGTATCTGATGCAAAGCCCACTAACCCACCGCTTCTCCTTTGGTGTAATAGAGCTATGCTCACCTTGCAACATGTCATGGTAAGCGTTATCAGCGATGGAGAAGACGTGGGGTGGCATCTCATTTCTCCTCTTGCCCTTGTACATGTCAATGACCTCTTGGGTATAGATGGGCAATCTCTTGTAGGGATTCACAGCCACACAGAAAAGTCCCGAGTAGGTCTGTAATGTAAAATGTGACAATGCTGTTTTAATCCAAGTCAGAGGTATGTTCAATCGCATGGACATCTCAGTCCAGTTTGATGAAGATGATGTGAAATCATCTCAGTACCCTCCCATGATACCATGACAATGCCAGCTCATGAGAAACCTGCTTTTGGCCAGTATACCTCGATCAGATTTCAGCCTAGCTTGTAATTAAGATTCAGGCAACACATCACAGAGTTCAGACAGGCGTTTTAGGCGTTATGGTCATTACAGTTTATATTGGCTGGTCGGCTGAATAGCATCTTTATTGTTCATCTGATGGTATTAAATTAGCGGATGCGAGACCTTCAATCTTCAATAGGTCGAGAACTGAGAAAGTAATTGGCTCATTATTTTATTGCCAAGTTGTTGCGCCTCCAACGGAAACACACTGGATAGCTTAAACCAGCATCATTAGGAGCTCATATTACCCACTTCCATATAAGGAGGTTAAATGCCTCCGACGCATCTATAGTAGTACCGCTTAGAGAGGGTCCGTTTTATCGTAGGTTTATTTCTTCAGAAATACATGTGCAGTGTAGTTTATGGCCGTGTATAAATACCAAACAATGGTTGGTTTGCAAATCCTGCAACGCAGCCGGTATTCAAATAGGTCAGGAAGAAATGTCAGATAGCTGCTAGAATAATATTGATATGAAATAGACAGGCTTTGGCATTATTGTTGCTCGCTAATTTATGCCAAACCGAGAGGAGGGTGCCGAAACTATATTAGTGCAAGGTACTGAGTGAAAATGGTTTGCACTTAACGATGAAGTTTGGCATATGCTTCATCTATAACCATACCAGGCATACAGAAAGGTATGTAGAAATCGTTATTACTCGCCATTATTATAGCAGAAAACAAACCTGTTCACTCAGGTCAATGTAAGCAGACATATCGAGACAAGCTGGAAATATTTTCCTTTCCAGCAATTATGTGAGTTCATCACCAGTCTGTGCCTGGGCATAGTGAGAGAATAGTTGGCTGAGCTCACGGGGAGCCGTCAATTTTGAGCCGCGGGTTGGGCATATACCCAGTCTCGACAGAGCCAGCTTGGAGATGGACTTTACTTACATAGATCCTCCAGCTAGAGTATCTCTCTCTGAGATTGTGAAGAATGGCTGCCTCTGACAGATAGGTCAGGTTAGCCATGTCCTCAGTCTTCTCAAACTTAGGAGGATTACGCTGGTGGACATCCTCCTTGTTCACAACTCTTTGCTTAAAAAAAGAAGATAATTTGGTTGATTTGCCCATCCATTTTTTCATTGATTCGTCTCCATGCTTGGGTGATAAAGAATGATGCTTTACATAGAGTTTCATTCATTTCTGGTTGATAATTACTGTTGGTCTGAGGACAGGAGCAGTTACTTTGTACAGATAAAATTATTCTGGAAACCCTTGTTTAAGTAAATGGGCCATGAGATTCCGCAAATTCACTGGTCATAATTACTGTCAGATATTCTGAAAAATTCAAGAAGTTGAATTCTGATTTCCGGAGTTCGCATGTATGATCCGCTGGTAAATGTACCTATATGCAGGTCATTAGGCCAGTTGGTGACAAAGTCATTAGGCCAGTCATCCCCGGCAGTAGTGCTTAGCTTACCTCTCCAGCAGTGGTCTGCACTGTGATCTCATCCCCCTTGGAGCTGATAATCTCAGCGGTAGTGAAACCCTCCTTAGCATCCGGAACAAAGCAAGCTTTCTTACCATCAAAAGGCACCTGTGACAAACAAGACGATGGAGTAGTGTATGCTGAAACAACTCAAACTGTGTATTATGAAGAACCAGTCATTAACAGAATTTCACTATAATGTTATGTCCCATACTAAATAGTACTTGATATTTACAATGAGAAGTAATTCCGTACATGCAAATTCATTGTAAGTACAAAAGCAGATTATCATTTTACAGAAACTAACAGACCTACATCCAGGAATGTACGGGGCTGGATAATAACGATCTAAATGCCAGGAATTCAGTTCTGAGCATGTATATCTATGTGTACATGTATATACGAGTATATATGTGTGTGAACATGTATTTACCTTTTGATCTTCAAGCATTTGCTTCCTGTCTATAGCCAAATAGGCTAAGACATTCTTCTGCTCCGCTTCAGTCGGCATGATGAAGGAAAGTCAGCTTGCAACAGCCAGATGTACACGAAAAGACAACTCAGAGGGCCCGATCTGTAAACGAAAAAAACAGGCGCTTGTCGTTTTAACAGTTAATGCTCTTCTTGGATGCTTTGCTCACAACGAGGAGGATCCTTTGTTTACGCTTTGATCATGCTGTCTTAAATGTTATCTCAAATGCAGTACAATTGTGAATACAGAGTTCATACAATGTCCATCTACAATGTGAATGAGGTTGTGGAAATAGCAACTTACTCAGTTAGTAGAGTTATGTGTGTTCAACGACTGAATCAAACTATCTATGACCAGAGCCATGAGTAATACTTAACAGAGAATGTTATATCACTAGCTTGAGCTGGCCAATTTAACAAGTGCTCTTACCAATAGGAAATTAGTGAGCTGAAATCAAGAATCACATTGATAATTAGTTAGGATGAATCAATTATCGTTTACATAGCTCTTAGTCATTAAAAGGTACCTGAAGGTACTTGTGCTAGCCTACATTTTAAGGTGCAGACGTACATGCATACATACCTCTGAGAAAATGTCCAAGTGTACCTGGCATTTGGTGCACACTGTTTATATACCAGCTCGGTTTGCCAATTCCAGCCAATGAAATAAGAGTAGAGTAAATACTTGATGGCTGACGCACTCCATAAAACGAGTTAGAGAACGACCTTTACCTAAAAAGCCCCTGCGCGGCAATGCTAATTACCACCAACTTCTGCTGAATAAAGTAATACTGCCATTAGGTTGCAAGATTCATAGAATCTCCAATGACACAGCAATGCACAGTTTCATGTCCATTAGGTTAGGTTTATTTTATTTTACATGGATGACATTATTAAGGCAAAGCCTTGTTTACAAAATGTACACGTACCTTTATTACTGATACAGCTAGACGTTTACGCTCGGCGAAAACTGCAACGCATCCTAAAAAGACGATAGAAGGTAATCAATGCTGCATAAGGTTGACACCGAACGTTTCGAGAGTTTTTTCGTTGCATTTTTTACAAGAGATTCAAGTTCATCGTGTTAGTCTATCACTGAGTTATGACAGGACGGAAGATCTTTAACAGGCCTGATGAAGGACCTCTTTGGGCCTGAATCTTTCGCCATCCACAAAAAAGACTTCACTTTACTTTAGTAGCGTGACTTCGCGTAGTCATAGGAGACAGAACTGTTTGCTATCTAGCCCATCGCTGTCAGTCTGAAGTCATTCACCAGAGCCCAGGTGTTGGCATACGAGTCCATTCTTTGATGCTGTCAACCTCTGTGCCACCTTTCCAAAACTGCGCTTCCCATGATGGGTTGTGCCAGTGCATAGTGGCGCGCAAACAAAAGAATAGATGAAAGTAACATATAGAGAATGTTACAAAATGCTCCGACTCTGAGAGTCTCTTGTACTGAGGTGGCCATAGGTTCTCAAGATAGTGTGAGCATTGGATATGAAGCGCCTCTCACGCAAATTTAGTTTCTAGTTCACGAGCATTCAGCCATGGAAATATATCTTAATTAACTGCATCAGTGGAGCCAGTCATAAGAAGATCATAATGGTGTCAACGGCCTTACTGCATAGAGAATGCTGCAACAAGTTATGTTAGTTTTTTTATCTCCATGGTGCTTCACTGCATTATACCGTAGCCATCAAGGGTACACTAGTGAATCTGTAAATAGTTGCACCTCCACTGTATCTAAACAGGATATGAGAACCTAATTAACCTTTAGGAAATGAAGACATTTGGCAGTAGTTTTTCCAGCCGGTGTAATTATTGAGTATACCGGTATGATCAGCAGCCTTACATGGCAAATAAGGTAGGGCATAGTTCAGCCGTTGTTCAGATGTGATCCAGCTTCTGGACGCCCTGAAGAGGGAACTAGCTCTTAAAAATTGGTTTTTTTTCTTCATGCACATACGAAGCTTTCATTTTTTGTCTTTAATTGTATATAATGTGCGTTTTGTATCCGGATTAATATTACACACATGAATTATTTTTTATAACTGCTTATTCCTTTTGATTAAAGTCTTTTGGCATGATGTGTTTCTTTAGAAGCTACACTTTGTTCCAATTGCGTTTTCCCCATAGAGTTACTTAGCATGCATATTCACCCTGCGGTTACATGTTGTAGAAATCTTTAGTTCATTAGATTAGATTTTGGGTCATAAAAAACCTCATCATTTGCATACCTACACCAGTTTGTGACTATAAACTGCAATTTGTGCAACAGAAAGTGCTGCTCCTCAGCACTCATAACTAATGAGGGTGCCGCGGTACAGGCACTTAAAGGCGCGGCACATCACCTCACCGCGGGCCATATTCCACACTTGTTTGTAAAACTTTAGCGATAACTTACCATAGGGGTGCCGATAGTGGCTGCATGTGCTTTTTCTGGTTATGATCCGGAGCGGTTATTATAGTCTGACTCAAAACCTCATTTTTAAATTGTTACAACATTTATTCGCGTACCTCAAACGAGGCGTGTCTAACCAGTAAATTGCAAGATATCATTTGGTCAAAATTATCACAGCTATTAAATCACAGTTAAATGAGCTTTCAGTGACGGGCACAATAAAGGAAGTCTATATAGAGAGAATGGCTTTGTGTTTGCGTTGCTTTCTTTGCTCTGAGAGCAAATCGTCGGCCATTTTGAACGTCTTCACATCATCAGGGTCTTGAAGGAAGATTGCAAATACCTTGTCACTGAATTCACTGAACTTCATGTGTAACTCAGTCTGCACATCTTTAAAGAAGAAGAATTCATACGGCCATCAGATACACAGTCAAATAGGCAAAACAGATCAAAATGCACTGACCACACCAAAAATCCTTGAATAATTTTTAAACAACTGCAGTATCATCTTTAATGCTACATTATTTGGAGAATGAATTGGTATTGTAGTCTATTATCATCATCCACACCTTTATGAAGCACCCCCTTTAAAATAAGTTTAGACCGCCTACACATACGTGGTTCCCTATTCATAATCACCTAGCTATCAATATAGAGCAGTAGAGGCATTGCCTCCAACACCTAGTAATATCCTAGCAGGTATATGTGAAATTTCACACATTGACGACTCACCTTCAACAAACTGATCTTTCCTGTCATGCATTCTTGGCATAGTCTCACTGCCAAATCCAATTACAGCCTTGAACTTTCCGACGACAAAGTCGATGAGTTCATATTTATTGGGCTTATTAGCCAAATCATCTCTCACGACAGCGAATCCATCAATGATAAGTGTGAGCATGAAACTGATCAGTGTAAAGCCCATGATAATCGTGAAGGAAAAGAAAATCAGAGGAGCAAACACGGGGTTGGCTTGCTCCATGCTCTTGTAGTCGAACTTATCTGAAACACACATTTAAAAAATAACTACAACCTGCACAACTTACTGATAATGATTGCCAGTCAGTGTCACATACATGCATCACCGCACAGCTTCACGGAGAGTGATCAGGTAATTATGTATTGATATGAACCTATGTATCGGTACTCAGCCCATAGTTATAGTATAAGTCTGACAGTCTGACAGTCTCATTAGTTTATGAAATTATCAAAAGAAACAGTTTCACTGGGGTCGCTGTAGGTTCTATGGGAACGGCAAACAACTCTGTAAACTGAGTGGATGCTAATACAAAGTCGTTTGCTCTTCAACAAAAAGAAAAGAACTCGTGATGTGATAGTAGCGATTACTGCATAGTTTATGCTTATTTTGTGACATCACAAGTGAATAGCGTTGCTCAAGTCCAGGATTGCTATTGCCGATTCACATATTCATAGCATGGTACTGCCACACTGGCTGATATGAACATGGCACACGGAGAAAAACACACTATGTTACAGACTATGAACTTACTCAACATGAGTGTGAAGAGGGTTGACATGGTGTATGTAAAGGATTGGAACTCCAGTAGTAGGGTGTTATACACCAAATATGACATATGTGCGAAGGCAATAAACACAGTTAAGAATGCCACTGAGAAGGACATCAGAGGCTTTGAGATGTGCAGCAGTGTGTATCTGTAAAAAAGGCAGTTTTAAAATATACTTCAAATTAGAGCAATTTATTTAACGTTGTTTAATAATCTGCGTAAAAATGTTAAATGTTAATTGGACGCATGAGAGAGACTTCCCCAAGTTTGCCTTAAATTATTCCTAACTAGCTATGTCAAACCAATGATTGGTCAAACGCCATGCCATGCATTAAATACTACTCTGCTGCTGGGAGTTATCCTCCCTGCCGCTGCTGTAATCAATGCATTTTTCCATTGCTCAAACTCACACACGTTTGGTCTAGTGATCGAATTGTGTGGCATGGTGAGGTATTGGAAACATATCTCATGTACACATCAGCATGTGGCACATTATTTTGAGTAGAAGTTAGGGGGGAATTTCTTAATCTAAAATACGTACCCAAGGATGTTCATTTTTTTGTTGAATCTTAGTAACTTGAGGAATTTGACATTGGCCAGGTAGACTATGAATGCCAACAAATATAGATAATTCTGCAATGAATAAATAGGCATTAGCAGCCGACTACCACGCAACTGTCAATAATTTATTAATACTGAATATATACACATTCAACCAAGGGAGTGGCAATGGTTCAGTTACAGGACTATACGACTTGTGTGCAGTTACTGGTGGGTTCGAATAGCAGAAAATTCAATGGTGAAGTCAGAAAAAGCATTGTGCTCCAGGGCTTTAAAGGTTGGATGACGAGGCAAATTTTTTTGGCTGATCAGAATCAGCATGTCTCAAAACCT
>Ga0224501_10004410_pt1 | contig 11113 bp, 9 predicted proteins | sample SF_Oct11_sed_USG_4_FD_169105 | JGI IMG/M metagenome (GOLD analysis project Ga0224501, IMG submission 169105) | Sediment microbial communities from San Francisco Bay, California, United States - SF_Oct11_sed_USGS_8_1 | ecosystem: Environmental > Aquatic > Marine > Sediment | place: USA...
CGGCCAATCCCAACACTACGAGGCAAGATGGTGGAGGATTTTTTCTGCTGCTGCACTAGAACTGCAGGCCAAGACATTGTACCGGCGTCCTCCCAACAGGCCTGTCAGTCCATTCAAACCATTAGAAGTTTATAACTTTGTATGGGCACATATTGCGATTCAAAAACTCGGCCATAATTCATCTATAGCTTTCACAACAACTAATCGCGCATTCTTTGCAAACAAACCTACAACAATTGAAGCTGCCAGTATGTAATTAGGAGATTATGTAGCCGTGACTATAAACTAAGTAAAGAGTGAATTGTTATTAGCCAAACGCTGCCATGAGCTGTATTATCAGAATCTAGAACGTCCATTCGTTTTGATAGAAAGTGGACCATTCATGGCTGTATAATGTGCATCCTGGTACTGAATTTCATGTTCATTATATATTCCATTCAGAGGTAGCCTGACTATTGTTGATAGGCTGCAAATAATCAATGACTGCCAGGTAAATTTATCGAGCCGTAGGCTTGAATATCCGCAACAGTCTTACTAGCAGCACTGGCGCATCTGTTACCTTTCGTTGCACTAGCTGAGTTTATGCGAAACCTGTAAGAAGTTTCATTGAGGCATCTGGCTTATAACGGAAAGGTCAAGTTATATAGTAGAAGTGCATTCGCAACACGTTATATCAATCTCTAACCGGCATAGCCACCACGAAGAATGGGTGGCTATTATAGAAGACTCACGGTCGGAGCGCTTCACCTAGGTAAGTATAAAGAAAAGCAGCACACCAGTCGATCGGGGAGTTGTTTTTGAGACCTAAATAGCAGCCAAAAACGTCATGTGATAATTTCACGAAATTAGTCAAGTACTGAGTGAGAATGTCAGAGCTACATATAACTCTCTCTCTCCTAGTAATAATTAGCATATCTCCTCAAGCTGCAATAACCCAGCTCCAGGTGGCTTTGACTCTATATATGCGTATAGGCACCATCACTGCTGGCATAATAATTGTGTTTTCAATAAAGTGATTATACAGACTGGTTGCTATAGACTAGAGAGTAGAATATGTATATTCATCTTCATACGAATCGCACGTCATGTTGACAGAGCAGCGTTCCAGGATTGTTTGGATCGGTATGTCACTCTCACTCTGCATGACTGAGACTGTGATCACGTGGGGGCGACTGTTGTTCTGTTTGTGCAATATTTAAGTTGATAAAGACTTTTTTCATCACTAATATTTGAGATTTCAATCTCAGAGCTGAAATATATACTATTAGCCTCACCGCTGTTACTGTATCAGTATGTTTTGCTAAGAGGGCAACCTATGGCACGCTCTGATCAATTTGTTCTGTACATGTGCTGACAATTTATTCCAGGGTTTCTACATGCACATCATGCACAATGTTTGGATGAACAACGGTTTATATTCTCTTTCCATCATATGGTCGTCTAGCTCACTCGGCCAGAATAGCTGGAATATTATTATGTAATCCCTTCCTGGTATGCTGTTACATCCATTGCCGTATTGTCCTAATTTACAATTGTGGTCTGATATCGGTAGCCATAGCACGCAAGGAATAGCTCTACCTCACGCGTTAGTTTACCATAAGTGGTATATAGTAAATAACGCTTGTAAGAGGTCATGGTCGAATCAACCTATTCACATATAATACTCCGTTCACAAATGATTGAGTAATATGATCATGGCAGCATTGAGTGCATACAAGTATTTTTTCTACCTTGCAGCCATTCTTATGGTGGTAGTCCACACAGCAGCGGACGACACAGAATGCCTCCAATGTAAGTACCATTCAACCTTGATCGATGATTGAGCAAGTGGAGCTATAACTGTCAGTCAGCGATGGCTTCGAACTCTCCTTTACTACAGGGAAAATGCATAGAATGCAGCTTTCCAGCCTTTGCTGTTAGATATCGAGAACTGTTTCCATTTAACTTGCAGTTTGTTTCTAGGGATTCAATGATTCCAGCATACTAGGTGATGCTTAATAATCAGTGACATGAACTGGTCAGTGGTAACTAACTAAGCCTGCCTCTAACTCGCCATATAGACACTTTCTCTGTATGGGGCTGAGTATTGGTTCATGGTAGTTGACTACAGGCCACACAAGCTTGACAGGATTGAATAGATTATTGATGAGTTACTGCTTAACTAGTCTGGCTGGGTTCACAGTATTGATCATGCTACCTGAAATGGTCAGTTCCCAAAAGACTCTCAAACACAATGTATTGTATGATGTATCCCACCCATGTCACAGAATATTTGCTCTCAATAACCTACTGAGACCGTACAAATTTGAATCTCAGTGACTGCAAACATGCACCAAGATTATTACAAATTTACCACCGTGATTCCCCGCTCAATGGGCCCGAAGAGCTGTGGTACCAGTAGGAGTGACTTTGAATCATACAGACAGCTGGAAAAGCTTATTAGCGGAGGTAGATAAAATGTGTTTGTTACACGCGAACCTGGTATTACCAGTGTTTGATGCTATGCTCTGCGTATAAACCCAGGTATGCATTTATCTGCAGTATAAAAATATATTTGTATGTTCTCTATCAAGCTAGTTATGCCTAAATAGATTATGAAATGTAGCATCATGAATCCGGCCACAGGTGCCAATGAACTAATTAGTTTTCTCCAGTTTGTAGATGGGCCGGTGACCGGTAATGGTTGCCTAGAACTTCACGGTTTTGAGGTGAAGTTGTAATAGAAATGTCCTTCTTTCTTGCAGTACCAAATATGATTGACTGCTTTATATGTGATTCACGAACAGATGATTTCTGTAATGATCCTTTCAATTCTACTGATACTCTTTCACTACAACACCTGAGAAAATGTGATGGAGAGTGTTTGAAGTGGGTTCGAGACTACCACCCGGGTGAACGTAAGTCAATATAAAATCACTTCCTTTTTTTCTTGGATAGAACTACTATAGCCATCAGCTTGTTACAAAGATGGTCCGAGGTGTGCCCTATAGAGAAGGACACTTTATAAGAGGACATTTGCCATTCAACACAGAGTTTTAAATCTGACAAGGGGTTATAGAACCAAGTGGTGCCCAAGCCAGAAATTGAACCAAAGATTATACTGATTCTAAATCCAACGTACATAACAATGGTACCTGCTTGAAGCTTTAACATTCGAATACAGCTACATAACATTGGTTTAACACCAATCCGTTGGTTTGGCCTTTAGACTAATTAAACACCCCAATATTTATTCAAGACAATAAGATTTCACAATCATTCACTCGCTAATACTTAGATAACCACAACTGAAATTGAGTCGTAAGCTGAATTCTTTGCGCGAGCAGCGAGCGGGCGTGTGAAGCGAAGTCTTGCTTAATTATCCACTTCTGCCTTATTAACTCATTGCTAATTTAGTTCTTGACATTTTAAGGAAATTCCCTTGAGACCAATTGGCACAATACAGTGACGAATTTCCACCAATATACGATCATTATTGTGCAGGGGCCGGGAGTCAGAGTGACTTGGCTATAGACACCTCTGTCTTCTTTGGGTTAGATCGAGAGATTTATAATGGGCCTTATCCGTTTACAGCGGACTCTGAAAAGTATATACTGAGGATGTGTAAAGCTGATGTGTCTATAGACATGTATCTATCACACGATATGTGTATCGGAGAGTCTAGACCAGGTTCGGGACATATGTGTACCTGTTATCAAGGCATGTGTAACTCGGTAACGCTACAGAACATTAATTCCGCACTATTACTATCCCTGGTGGTAGCTGCCTTTACCCAATCATAAGTATACTTCTGGAAAGATGCAATTATGATATAATGATGTTCTAAACAGCACCATATACATGTACAGTTCATTTCGCTCTGCAATCATTTTATTCCTGCAGTGTATGTATATATTGTGTATTCATTTTGATTGAATGGCTAAAACAAAGTCTTCGGCATGTATACAGCTGTTCCTTCTAAGCGTAGCCAACTTCAGCATCAGTGGATAGAATTCAACAATGGATCTACAAAATGAAAACACACAATGAATTAAGTAAAAGACCCTTCTCAGGATCACTTTTCATTGATAGAAAATAGATTTCAGTGGATTATGTATTGATAGACAAAGGCAACCTTTCAGTCCAGTATTACTGGACTGTTAGCGCATGCACAGTTCAGTTGATGTTCCAGCTACAGTGACCCCTCGATTCATAGTATCTCAGTAAGAATGCTAAAACTTCAAATTCCCTTTGAACTTCCATCAGGTTCAAGGGAATTTCTCTAAAGAAGATGAATTAGTTGGGTCCTGATCTTTTCTACAGATTCACTGACTGAACACATGCATACAGCAAATAGGATCTTGGGTTGTGAATTTGTCCATCCAATTGATTTTGTACGTATGTTAGCTTAGTAATTTTGCATAATGCACTTAGTCACGTGTAATGAAGCGCAGCCGCTAAGGTCACACTAGTCAAGTGCGTTCTCTCACTACACAGCACATTCCATTATGGGCTGTGTATTCGCTGGGGATTCCCAGAGCAGAGTCAATGCAGGAGCCGAAATCTATCTTGGGGCGTGATAGCTTTTCCCTCCAAAACACAATATATAGATCTGGTAACAGCGGGGCAGTAACTGAGGAGTACCGTGTTATGGAAGTCACTAATTATCAGACCCGGTCACCCGTGACAGACCTAGCTAATGGTTGCTTCAGAGAAACGAGCCTAGAGGGGCATCTCTCGGCACGCCATGCTGAACTCAACACAGACGCTATTTTGTTTGAACTCCTAGCTCAAGTCAACTGAGTAGCACGCTCTCAATACCGTGTTCCAAAGCGAAGCTCGCACTGTCAATGCTTAAATGGAATTTATGTACATTTATTGGCAAGGGAGGACGGCTCTGCATTAAAATCCACCCAATGACAGATGAGGGGTCGTCTGGCATACCCCTGGGTAAAAACCTCGCCGCATTCATTGGGCTGGCACCCACCTGATAGGGAGGAGAGATGGATGAGGCCCTCTCTCTCAGAGGAGACGACCACCGTTTCATGACCAAGCATTATCGTGGAGCTATCCGAACTGGGAGGGTCCGAGTGTGAGTCACCGAGTAATATAATTTCCTCACCACCAGATGATGAGATGGCTACAAATCAAGAAGACAGGTGTCAGTGAAAACAAAGACAAAATCCAATACAACTGAATAAAATACTGTATCTTGCAGTCATTCCAGATGCATGCACTACTCTACTCTAACTGGGGAAGAACTCCTGTATACCACTAAAGGATCAAACTGAGTACATACTGCTTTAAAAATGGGTCATTTGAAATCAAACCATTGGCCCTTTGATCCTAGTATTACTCATACGGTAGTGTGGTGGCATTGGGACCGAAATTGTGAAAATAACAAGATACATCCCACGTGTTACTACGTATTGTAGCGAGTATCTTAAAGGGAGAAAACATTATTATCCAAACAACCTCATAGAAGTGAGAATAGCAAGCAACTTACCGGAGTGAGCATCAGCCAGCTCATGGTTAGGTTCTAATTCAGGGGGTTCCTTCTCTGGTATCTAAAACATTTGCGGGCATGTTTCAGAATCAGTATATACTCTGCGCATATACGGTTGAGATTCTGACCTCTGTCGGTCTCTGGAGACTATAAGCCCGGCGAGGCAAACAATAACTATTAACGTTCCTGAGCTCTATCAAATTGTCCAAGAAGTTGGACCACAAGCAGTTGAGTTCATTAGTATCAGTTGGGTAGGATTCTCTAGGAGGCTCTATGAAGACCGATCAAGAACTAGGAGATAACCCCGAGCTTTAATTGCCTTAACAGAGTCAGGTGATCTGGCTCTTTAGCATGCAGCGGGCATTGATATAAATAAATGGGTCGGTAATTGGTCCGGAGGACAAGGCTGACCCCGTGGACAGTCTCATGAAGAACTTTCTCACATCATCAAAAGGGAACAGTTCCATTAGACACGCTGTAAATTTTATGAAAAGGGTAGACAACTCCGTCACATGAATGAACACTAATGCGGAGTTGTTTGCTCTATACTACAAAGAAAGGACAACTCGGGATATAATTGTAGCGGTTCCAGGGTATTTTACTTCTATTTGTGATGTCACAAGCCAATCAGTTTGCTTGACCTTGAGATTGGGGATTTCCGATCCAGATATTCATATCAATAGGAGTTTGGGTGGGAAAAGGGGTTGTGTGAGGCTTCGCTCACCCTTATCATCCTCACATGTTTTTTTTCTTCTGATGGATTTCTGTTGTGAACCGGTTTGTGGATAGAGTAACAGTAATTTCCAACCATGGGTCCTATCCAAATTAAGATGAATATAACTCACCTCAGATAGAGGAAGTGCCTGTACTATCATAGGTTCGCTACTAGATAAGGAGGAGAGAGGGAATGCTGTTGTGTCATTGGGATTGGCGATTAGAAATGTATTTCCGTTTAGACTTGTCTGCAAAAAACTAGTGTAGTCCACCAAATCCTCTGTGATGACAGCGTGTGTTCCTGCAAAACAACAGAAGATTCACTTAAGGATCAAATAAATAAACAGGAGTTGTCCCCTTTCTACAAAAATCATTCATGGTAGGATGACTCCGAATAATGGACCTAAGTCGAAATTATTATACTAGTTGATGCCCCCCCTCCTATCTCCATGACAGACTAGCTGTCAGGCGTGGTGCAGAAATTGGCCTACTGAGACTTCAACTCAGCATTTTCCAGGGTGCACCATTAGGATACCTTTTTTTTTGCGCTAATGTGCCCCAACAACAAAAGGTAACTTGATGAGAGGGCTTTTTTTATTTAACATTGTGATCCGAAATCGAATGGGGATGTTGCAAAGGACAAAGTTCTTGCCCGGACTGGGACTCAAACCAGGAACCCCCAGTCCAAGGACCAGGACGCTATTCATTATGCTATGGCTTCACACAATATTAATCGATGACAGACGAGGGTTAGTTTTGTTACCGTCTGGTAACTGAAGAGTTTGTGTCACTTTGAGACCATCACCGCTGCACAGACGAAGAGGCAGATATTTAGTGCCAGTCAGTCCATTCGCAGCCTTGTCTTCTTCTGATACGGTCTGATCACTCTTGGAATCTGAAAACAAAGATCAGATGGATCACAAATAGTTCCATCTATAGCTGATATAAATTGGAAAGTTTGGCGCTGTCGAGTCTCAAAAATCAAAGGGAACCATCCAATGTTACAAAACTAGGATAAACGAATGAACCTAAAGCCTGAAACCGTAGATCACCATAGAAATTCTTCTGACAGACGAGTTAAATGCGGAGTCTAAAAAAGTTCACTGACCTGATCGAATTTGCAGGTTAACAAGCTCTATAAGTTCGGTAAAGGGCAGCGTCTGATAGTTGGGCACATGACGTTTTAGCGTCCACCATTTGCTTCGCAGCCACTGCGGTGATCTCACGCTGCAAAACACAGCACTGTCCTCTCAACCAATGAGGGGAAACGATACAATACCTCGAAATAAGGTAACAGGGTTGTTTGTGAATCACGCCCGCACCAGCCAACTAAACCTATAGCTTAGAGACTGAGCCTACATAAACTCAGTATTCCTATGTACACGTGTGTGGGGTTGATGGTGAATTGGTCCATTAATTAGGCCATTATCAATAAAATGCAAGAGCTAATCTTACCAGGACCAATCCTTGGCAAGCTCTGTCCAATCCACATCAGATTCATCCTGAGCACGGAGAGCGCTCATCCTAAAAGCAAAAATAAACATCAAATATAATTTGCGGTGCTTCCAACACAACTTTGGGCAACTAAACAGTAAGGCGACTGTCTTTTTGTAAACATATGCAGCGTTGTGCCAGGTCTAATGGTTACTTCAAACAGCCAAATCTCAAGTGTACAATGATATTCCTAGCATGTTTTAGCTCAACTCTCATTGCAGAATCGTCCTACCTTATCAATATTTGACCCATGATTGGGTGCAGGTGTATTAGCGTGGTGATTAGAAGCGTCCATCAAAACATTGACTGCAAGTGCTATAACCAGCACTAGTCAGGTAGCGTAGCAAATAAGAAATGCTTTGAAGAGTGGCCGTGCTGGGCTACACGACATGGAGTGAGTGACATGAGATAATAATGTTCAGACTCAGGGGCATCGCCAAATAATTCTAGAGTGAAGAGGAGAGTGACTCACTTTTCCACCAGTAACAAATCATCTGCAGGACTAGACCAGTCTGTACCACCTTTCTGTTTCCAATTGAGAAAGTTCAGCCATTTTGCACGACACTGCTTCTCCGTTCGAGTCTTCACTTTAGCCGCAACATCAGCCCAACATAAACCATGGTGTACATTCTCACCTGAATTATAAGTTGTACAAGAGGTAGATCAAGATGAGATTATAGAAGTGAAATTGACTGAGCAGTGAATAGGGTTGAGTTGTCATTATGAATGCTTCACAACAAACATCAGATGCAGGACGTTAGTGCACTAAGTAAGTTGACCGAGTGCCCGAGTCAAACAACAAATAGATTTTACAAAGAATTAAAAGTTAGCCGTCTGAAATCAGACTGTTTCATAGATAAGTAGATGAGCTGGTGAATAGAAATGAGTTAAGGGTAGATAATGAGAGACTAACCTGGGGCTGCCCCACTTAGCTCATATACAGCTGCCGCTAATCTCATCTCTTCCTCATGCTGCCAGGTACCATAACGACAGCTGTCCTTCATCAGACGACAGCGATCACGTACACTGCCTGCACTACGACCTAACGCTGCCCCAATGGTGGCCCAATCGTTACCATGCAGCATGCGCAATCTGTGAACAAAAAACACAAGGTATCACTGTGTAGGGATTCAAATGACAAAGTATCCGGATGACTAATGCGTAAAACGTAAATGGTCTATTGAGAAGAAACATTATGTCTCCTTTATTAAAATGTACCACGTAAATAATTAACATACTCGCGTAGTTTGCGGATTTCATCCTGACTGTATTTGCCTATATGATTTTTCTGATCATACATTCTGAGCACCCGTCGATACACAGAGAATAGAGGTCGATCGAGACCGCGAGCAACTACTCGGTAGAAATCTTTCCGCATGTCCTTGGTCATGTCAAAGATCACGGAGTTTGGATCAGTGACTCCCTTTTCCTTCAAAATGACAGCATAAAAGTCGCTACAACTTTTACTTCAACAATACAAGAGAAAGACCGAGTTGTTGTCTATTTGCAGAACTATTTCAAGGCGAGATAACTCCAGATGCCAACACAATCTAAAATTTTGCGACGAAGACCTGAATTATTAGGCCAAAGTTCCGCAAAATAGGTATACAACACAATAATATCAGGATGAGCCTTATTTCCTTACCTCACAGTACTGAGCGATATTTCGCTTGAGTATCTCATTCTCTTCGCTTGTCCACTGGCCCTGTCTCCAGCGATGGCCCATCTCTTGTAGCGACTGCTTATCCGTCTTAGATGTGAACCAGTTTTGTGAGATGAAACCTCCTGGCTGAGGGGACTCGGCCACCCAGGTTTCATCCTTATCCTAAATAGCAGAGGCAAGCATGAGCGGCCCATTCTAAATGAAAAGTAGTTGATAGTTGGCTTCTTCCACTTTATGGAGAATCTTGCCGACAATAATTAGACCGAGTCCTATCTGATCTCAGATCGTAATCAGATGGCCTCTTTTCCGGTAGTGCTGAGTATTGCTGGTGCACGCCGCGCTGGATACTATAAGCTACAAGCTATAAGCTTGCAACCAATTTCTTTGGTCAAATGATCGGAAACCTTACTCAATCAGACTTTCTTCAAATTGCTGTCTTATCGGATTAGGAAGTCTTACATGGATCAGTTTTAGCGATTTCCTTCCTAATTTTGAAAGTTTACAGTATGATCGGATTGAACTCGTATTGCGATTAAATGGCCCTTTTTACCGACAGATAAACCCGCTCCAGCGTTAGGTCCTCGCTAGTTTTCATAATTTTATGCTCCTTACCCCATTCACTGTTGTGACTAATACATCCATAACAGCTTGGTGGTCTCCACCACCAGGTGTTTCAGTAACAATCTCCTGATCAGTGATGCCAGCATCTGCAGGCAGAAGTAAATATAATATCAGTTTTACAATAGGAAGCACATTCTGCAGAAGCTTCAGAGCTAGCCAAACAGCAGACTAGGACAGAATTAAGTTCAATAGGGGTTCTACACCATTAAGAGATCAGAAGCAGCCGGTCTGTATTGAGAACAAATACGCCTAAATAACGATCTAGGTTAATTTTAATCAAAATTATGTGTGCAAAGACAGCTAACTTTGACAAGATTCAATGTAAGCTGCTTAGTTGTTGAAACAATCTCTGCGCAAAGCCAGTAGTAGCTGTGAAAGCCAGATCAAGCTATGCATTGCCAAATCCTAAATGACTGGCCTGGGATCTTTGGTTACATAGCTTTCCGATGTTCGGAGCTAAAAGGCTTCCCTGGTGGCCAGGAGTGCAAAGAAACAGAGAGCATACCTTCCAGGGTGACCAAAATAGTTTGACTGTCATCATTCACCAGTCCTATTCTGTGCAGTCCATCAGCTGTAACAGGGAAAAGAACCAGGAGAACTTACTGTGCAATAGGACAGATATAATATATAGACATTGACGATGACTGCTCTCCATGGGCTTATACTCACCATCTACATCAGAGTCTGAAATTTTGTACACATGATCAATCAGGCAGTTTTCAGAGATAGAAATAACGCTGTCTACAGATCCACCTACTTCATCCATCCTCTGATTTCTAAAAGTACAACAATACAATCTCGCTGCACACTAAACTCCGCAACTATCCATATTCTATCATCATCATCATCATAATCATAATCATCATAATCATAATCATGTCTAGAAAACTGAGAAATCAGCAATGACACACACACTCGCACGCACACGCGGACACACACACGCGGACGCGCGCGCACGCACACACGCGGACACACACACACACGGATACACACACACACACCACACGGATACACACACACCACACCACACGCACACAGGGAAACCTAAACGTTACCGGAGTCAAATCGATAGGTTAGCAAGGACAGGAGTTGGTGAGTCAGTAGGCGTAGCGATGTAAGTGTAACGGTGGTACTGG